>Ga0247817_10001678_pt1 | contig 11503 bp, 8 predicted proteins | sample UWRJL212509R1_FD_178010 | JGI IMG/M metagenome (GOLD analysis project Ga0247817, IMG submission 178010) | Plant litter microbial communities from Arlington Agricultural Research Station in Wisconsin, United States - UWRJ-L212-509R-1 | ecosystem: Environmental > Terrestrial > Plant litter >... | reverse complement strand
TGGTGGATTTGTATCTGACTTTAAACCATATTTGCCTGTAACAGTAACTATTAAAAATACAGGTTCTGCTGCTTTAACATTAACAAAATCAGGTGGTAAATACATTAATTTGGGTGGTACTGGAGCGACAGATTTTACTATTGATGAATCTACGATAACAAATAGTACTTTGGCTGTTAATGAGGCTACAACATTTGAGGTTAATTTATCTTCTTCAGCAACGAATGGTACAAAAACTGTTACGATGACAATTTTAAGTAATGATGCGAGCAATGCAACATTTGTAGGTAGTATCAAATATGCTTTATCGGGTATTACAACCTCACTTACAAAAGCTTCTGATATTGGATTGAGCTTGTATCCAAACCCATCTTCTGATGGTCATTTCTTTATCACTGCAAATAATATTCAGGTTGAAAAAGTTGTAGTAAGCAATGTTTCAGGTGTAACAGAAGAATTTGCTGCGAAAGAATTCAGAACATCTTTAACAGGTTTATTACTTGTTAAGATCTATACAGACAAAGGTATCGTATCTGAAAAAGTAATTATTCAGGAGTAATTCCAACAAGAAGTTTTTCGATAAATAAAAAAGGTTGACGATTTCGCCAACCTTTTTTATTTATATACTTTAATACTATTTATTCCTTTTCGTCTAGTAGCTAGAAACTAGTACCTGGCAACTAGTGCCTACTTGATCTTGGCATAGCGGTTGCTCAAATACTGAATAATTTCTTCATCCCATTTTGTGCGGTGCGAAAAATATTTTATCAAACGGTCGTAAGAGGCAATTTTTTTAGCTTTCGTTTCTGTTTCTTCATTGATGATAAAAAGATCACCAAGCAGGGGAGCTTTATCTTTTATATCTCTATCTTTTTTTATTTCATCAAAAAGAATGTCGTACAGGTCGTCTTGTTGTTGTGGCATAATTAAATCAAATTGAAATTTTATAATCCTATTGCTTTAAGCCATTCAGGCGTTGGCAATACCAGTTTGCGCTCTGTTACACTAAATAGTCCTACCGTAAATTCTGCTACACAGCAAGGCTCGTTATTGCGCAACATTGTTTGAATGAGTTTGCCGATCTTGCCTTCGTACGAAATTATTTTCGACTCAATCGTGATTTCCTGCCGTAGGCGCAGCTCTTTCATGAATTTAATGTTTATTTCGAGAATGGTTGGTCCAAGTCCTGTTTCACGAATATATGATAAGCCATAACCATTTTGTGTAATCAGTTCCCAACGCGCTTCCTCAAACAAAGTTAGGTAAGTGGCGTTATTCACGTGTCCAAACGTGTCCAGATGCTGTTCACGTATGATAAGAGGGTAGTTAAAAACAACTGCGTTGTCAATATTCATAATCGAGACATATTAAGCATTACTTCCAGTTTATTTTAAGCATTTCACGTTGAAACTCTTTGCGTTCATATGTTTTGGGATCCGATACATAATCAACAAAAACGAAATATAAAGGTTTCGTAATTTTTTCAACAGGTAATGTACTATTATCTTTTTCGTCCAGAATATATAGTTGTTTAATCTCACGTGTGCAAACAAGGCTATCTCTGGTTTTACTGATTTTATTGAAGCGATTTTCTTTGTCGTTGTCATAATACCAATACGAAGGACTGCTGTCGTCGATTATTACTTCTTTGTCGGCATTTAATAAACCCTCCGCCATTCCAGTGCCTTCGTAGCCCGGAAGTTTTGATAACGGTTCGTTCTTTAACGCTTTTTCATACGTTGATTTATTAAATGACGTGCTGATTAAAACGCCATTGGGTTTAGCAAATACAAAAACAATATTGAATGGTTTTTTATTTAATGTAACTTCATTATTTGTTATTGTCTGCCGAATACCATCCTGTTCAATATAAACTTTGAAAGGGATACGTTTTTCAGAAGTATCGTGATCTGAAAATATTTCACTGCTGAATAAAAGTGTGCAGGTGAAAAGAAGTAAAAGTGTTATTTTCATAATGTTTATGAAATTGATGATGCTTTGGTTCAAATATAAATAATTATATTTATCAAAAATCAAGCAATTATGAGAATTATACTTTTTGTATGTGTTGTATGTTTTTTACACATTGATTTAAAAGCTGAACGCATTCTATATAGAGAAAAATACAATATTATTATTTCCTCTGATACAGTTTATGCAGGTGATGATTATGCTCTCAGTGTAGATCTGAAAGGAAATAAAAATGGTATTGTATTAAGAAATGGATATCCGGTTGGAATGTCCGATGGCAAAGGATATATTAAGTTTAGAGCTGCAGCAACTTCCTATGATAAAAATGGCATATCGAAACAACGTATTGATTTAGCGGTTATTTTTGATAAGGATTCTATTTTTGAAGAAGTAACTTTTTTTGTGGCTAAGCCTCCGGTGTCGGTTAATGATACAAAGAGCTATTTTCAAAGCGGGTATTTGTATCGGGTTCAGGATTCATTAACAGTTGTTTTATATAATCAAGAACCATACAGGGATGTAGAATACCTTTATAGTCATAAAAAATATTTTTTTGGGTTTGCTGAATATCTGGAAAAAAGTCTGCCTTTGAAAGATAAACCCGGACAGCTTTTGGTGATGGTTATTGTTGATTCAGCAGGGAAAGTGATTAAATATGATATTGTGAAAAATACATATAAAACTATTACTTTGAAGGAAATAGAAAAAGCAATTCACTCATATCGATTAGTTAAAGATTTTGAGTATGATGGGAGTTTGAAATTCAGTGCTGTTATAAACACTGTAGAAGGAGATCCTGGAAATTTCATAATGAAGAGCCAATATTGATTAAAGAATATTTTGACCTCATTAAATAAAAATGCTCCTCACAAATAGTAAGGAGCATTTTATTCTGATTCCAATAAAGGAAAAGAGCAAAGAAAGAATATGGAAAATTATTTTACTCTTTAATCAATCGTTTTAAGCTTGTTCCTTGTTCGGTTATAATTTCCAGGAAATAAATTCCCGCAGCTTTATCACCAAGCAATAAGGAGTAAGACGAATTATTCATATCTCCTAGACTATCTGTAAGCACTAGCTCACCCAGGGCATTGTATATATTGATAGATATATTGTCAAATGCCCCGTTCATTTGAATGGCAACTACACCATTCGATGGGTTCGGACGTATAGAAATTGCATCGGATGATAATTTCCCAACAGTGACTGTTGATAAGGTTCCCGTACCAGAAAGATTCAATATAAACGGAGAGTCGCTGACATTACTTGGAAAACTAACATTGCCGGTTACTATGCCTGTAGTTGTCGGGCTGAATACAAGGGTATATGTTGTTGTACTGCCAGGGTTAACAGACAATGAAGCAGGTCCGCTTAGTTCAAACGGTCCGGTTACTACAGGTGTAGTAAGTAATAATTGCGCGGTTCCTGTATTGGTAATCGTAAATTCAATCGCAGCACTTTTGCTTCCCTGAATGGTTGGTGCAAATGTATATGTTGTATTACCACTCGTGTATGTTGTACTGTTTTCACTGATCCCTATACCTGGAACTAAAGGATCAGTACCTGTAGCAGTTACATTCAATAAAAACGTCGGTGTTGTTTGGTCGTCTGTTTGAATCGTAACCGTTCCAGTATTTGTACCTGTAACAGCTGGACTTCCTGTTATGGTAAATGTAGATGAAGTGCCTGCAGCAATCGGGTTTGCGGGCGTTAATCCACTTAACGCAAATCCGGTACTTGGTGTAATGGATGCAACATTCAACGGCGCATCACCTGTATTTTGAATCGTAATTGTTGTAGCAGGGCTGATTGCAGTATTGATCGTAGCTGTTCCCATGTCTAGTGAATTGTTAGTCGTAAGTACTGTTGCTCCTTGAGAAACAACCATGACAGGTTTGGGAACGTGAACAGGTGTTCCTGTGACAGACACAGTTACCCTATAGTCACCAAGATTACTATTTATTATAATTACTCCACTGTTTATTCCTGCAACAGTTGGTCTGCCTCTAATTGTAAATGTTGCACTTTCGTCAGGTGCAATCGAACCTGAAGGCGATACTGTACCTACCGTAAAATTACTCATGAGACTTATGACATAATTAATTTTCAATGCGGCATTGCCTGTATTTTGAATGGTAATAGTCGTAGCAGGACTCACAGTTGTATTGACTGTTGCTGTTCCAATATCCAGTAGTGTCGCGGTGCTATTCGGTATTATTGTTGTTCCCTGTGATACAACTATAACGGGTGCCGGTAATGCTGTACCTGTAGCTGTTACATTGAATAGTAAGAAAGAAGGGGTAGCGTTGCTATTAATTGTGATTTGTGAGCTGTTGGTCCCTACAACAGATGGTTTTGCTGTAATTGTAAACGTTGCACTTGCACCAGCTGCAATCGAACCTGAAGGAGTTACCGCACTTAACGTAAAATCACTATTACTTCTTGATATTGAAGAAATATCCAATGGAGCACCACCCGTATTTTGAATGGTAATCGTCGTAACAGTACTAACGGTTGTATTGACTGTTGCTGTTCCAAGATTCAGTGTTGGAGAGCTTACCGTTATTATGGTTGAACCTTGAGAAACAACCATAATAGGTTTTGGTGTCTCTGTTCCTGTTACACGTACGTTTAATTTGAAAGCAGGCGTAGCATCATTACTGTTTATTGTAATTGTGCCGGCATTTACACCAACAGTGCCAGGTTTTGCTGTAATGGTAAACGTTGAAGTTGAGCCAGCTGCAATCGGGCTTGATGGTGTTAATGTTCCTAGTACAAATCCGGAACTGGTAACGATTGAGGAGATATTCAATGGCGCCTCACCTGTATTTTTAATTGTAATCGTTGTTGGAGAACTAACAGGTGTATTAATTGTGGCTGTCCCTAGATCTAACTCCGGCGAGTTGTTTGCCGTGATTGTTGTTGCTCCTTGTGAAACAACCATAACAGGGACTGCTCCTGTTGCACGTACATTTAATTTAAATATACCAGCTGTAGGGTCGTTACTGTTTATTGTAATTGATCCGGTATTTAAACCAGCACTTCCAGGAGTTGCTGTAATGGTAAACGTTGAGGTTGCGCCTGAGGCAATCGCAGTTGAAGGAGTTAGTGTTCCTGTTGCAAATCCTGAACTGCTAGTGATTGATGAAATCGTCAATGTCCCTAGTCCTGTATTTTGAATTGTAATTGTTGTTGCAGGAGTAACTGTTGTTTTAATTGGGGCTGTTCCAAGATCCAACTCCGGAGAATTGTTTGTCGTGATTGTTGTTGCTCCTTGGGATACAACCATAGCAGGTACTGTTCCTGTTACACGTACGTTTAATTTGAAAGCAGGGGTAGTAGCATCGTTGCTATTTATTGTAATTGTTCCGGTATTTATGCCGACAGCGTTCGGTGTTGCTGTTATGGTAAAAGTTGATAACTCAACTCCTATAATCGGGCTGACAGACGATAATGCACTTAGTACAAATCCGGGACTTGTTGTGATCGAGGATATATTTAAATTTGAATTCCCCGTATTTTTTATGGTTATCGTTGTCGCAGGAGACACTGCAGAGCCAAAGGTTGCACTACCTAAATCCAATGCGACTGAATTATTTGATGGGATTGTTGTTGTGCCTTGTGATACAGCAATTGTTGCAGGTGTAAGAACTTCAGGTGTTTCTAATAAGCGATATGCAAATCCTCCCAAAAATGAATGTGCTATGTAATAATCATTTTTATTAACAGCTACAGACAGCCTGTTAAAAGTAACATTATTAAAATTCGTATTTCCTAAATCACTCCATGTTGTACCTGTTAATTTTCGTGCTTTTAATTGAGAATTCTCAACATAGAAAGCAGAAAGTTCGTTTTTGGCATTGAATCGTAATTGAGGAAATGAAACATTATTTGTAGAAACTCTCGCTGCTGAAACAGCAATCCAGCTTGAACCTTGTAATTTTTTAATGTTATAACCCTGACTTGTAAAGCTGTTGTAGCCAATGTATAGAACTCCATTTTTATCAGTTGTTATAGACGCTGCACCTGAACCATCTGAATTAATAACAGCAGGGGTTACATCTGCCCATCCGCTGCCATTAAACTTTTTAACATAAATTTGATAACTGGATTTGTAGTCTGTAAATGCTACAACAGGCAAGCCGCTTGCATCTAAGGTCATTTGAAAACTGCTAATATTATTACCCCAAACATCAGGTAGTTGAGAGAATACATTTGAACTAGTATATTTGTAGCTATATCCGTAGTCTATAACCAAATTATTTGTACCGGTATAACATCCAATATATAATGTGTTGGAACTATTGAATTTGGCATAGATATCTTTGTATAGTCCATAGGCTGTCCAGTTTTGAGAAATTTCAACCCACTGAGCTCCATCAAATTTATACGCATTCAGTTTTTTGTCAGACCCTACAAAGAGAACATGCAATACGTTATTGGTATCAAAAGTAAGTGTTGTATTGTTTCCTGTAGTAGCAGAAAATCCCGGAGTACCGACATAGTTCCAGGTGCCATTTGTGTATTTCATAACAGTAATTTTACCGCCAGCTTCTACATCTCTAAAAGCTGTATACATGATATTGTTTGCATCGGTAATCGTTGAAATGCCTGTAATTCCCTTTTTTAATGATACCGCATCAAGAGGTTTCCATGTTGTTGTTGTATTGTCCCAGGTAGATAAAGTCATTTTACCTCCCCAAAGATCCTGTGGATAGAAAATACCAACATTACCATTAAAGCTCTGAACAAAAAAGTTTGTTATAGATAATGTTGTTGAAAGACTGGCAGGGCCAACCTGAGAAAGTGTTGTACCATTAAATTTTTTAACATTTAATAAACCTGCGTAATTATTTGCAATGTATACAATGCCATTTGATACAGCGAGCTTCACTGTGCCATACAAACCAGAGCCTGATTTTGGTAATGTTGAAAGGGTTGTCCATGCAGTTCCTGTCCATTTTAGAAGAGATGCAACTTCATCTTTATTTATATAAAGAAGATAAAGCGTGCCATCAACGTCTTGACAAATATCATAATCACCTTTTACCCAATTTGGATTTATAGATCCCCCTAATTGAATCCAATTTGTACCATTAAACTGTGTGACATACAGTTTAGAATCAGATTGTTTTTTGTAGGCAATTGTTGGTTGATTGTTTTGGTTTGAAAACGCATATCGGTAGTCTACTCCTGGTGTAGGATTCGTTGCTTCTAAGTTTTGCCAGACACCGTTTATACATGTCATTGCTTTAACTAAATTGTTATTGTCTAAATAAGTAATAACAAAGTTGCCATTTACTGATCTTGAAAGTATAACTGAGTTATCTGCACTTGCAAACTCTGCATTACCAATAACTTCCTGGTAAGCACCTTTTGTTTTGATCACATTTAATTTTGAAGTTGAATTGTTTATGTATGCGTAAACAACCGTATCTTCAGGTAGTACTATATAATCGTATTCTGAAATTGTAGCGGTAAGTGATTGGATTTTTTTCCAGCCGTATGTTCCAAATTTATACACGTCTTTAAATTCAGATATGTATTGTTCATTGTTGTAGCTTTTATAGGTAGCATAGGAATATCGATCCTGGTTTAAAAAGCCTGTAGAATCCGTTTTTAATTTCTCCCAGGTTTGAGCATAGAGACATGTGGATATCAATAGCAGGAGTGCACTGATTAAAAGTTTTTTCATAATATCAATAAAGTGATAATTATATTTAGAATAGTTGTAATATTTAATAAAAATATGAAAATATATACAATAATTAATAATTATAATTTATTAATTATTGTATATATAAAAATGCTATTAAAAATCGAATCCTACCTTTTTCAAATCATCCCAATACAAGGGATACGATTTGTTTACTACGGATGGTTCTTCTATCGTTACTTTTCCTAATAAGGCAAGCGGCGCAAATGCCATTGCCATACGGTGATCCTCGTAGGTGTGTACCGATTGTCCGTCAACTTTAAATGTACCAGGAACAACTTTATACGTAACGTCTTTTTCGATCTCGATCATATCTGCGCCAAACTTGCGTAGCTCATTTTGTATAGCAGCAATACGATCTGTTTCTTTGATTCGTAAGCTTTGTAAACCGCTTAATGTGCCTTCTACACCTTTAGCCGCAAGGATTACTGCAACCGTTTGTGCCAGGTCCGGACAGTCAGTAAAGTCCCAAACTAAGTTACCTTTAACAGGCTGTTTGGTAAGCTTCAATCCGTCTGCCGTGAATTCTGTCTTCACACCCAACTGATCCATGATGTCAACGATTACGTGATCGCCTTGCAGCGAATTTTTAACATACCCTTTTAATTCAATGGTCGCTTCTTTTGCAAGAGCAGCGATGCTGAACCAATAGCTTGAACCCGACCAGTCCGATTCAACTTTATATTGAGCGGGCTTATATGTTTGGTGTGCAATTTTAATAATGTTGTCTTTCCATTCCGATGTTACACCAAAGTGTTCCATCAAACGCAAGGTCATTTCAATGTATGGTTTAGAACCTACGTGCCCTAACAATTCGATCGTTAAACCTTTAGGCAGCACAGGTGCGATCATCAGCAATGCAGTAATATATTGCGAACTTACGTTACCTTTGATCTTGATGTGATCCGTTTTTGCTAACTCCGGTTTGAAGGGATGAATGAGAATAGGAGGGTAGCCTTCTTTTTCTTTGTATTCAATCACAGCACCTAATTCACGCAAGGCATCAACCAATAATTTGATCGGACGTTCTTTCATGCGTGGCGTGCCTGTCATTTCACGCGGCTTGCCGTTGAAGGCACTGAATGCGGTTAAGAAACGCATCGTTGTACCGGCATCCAATACATCCCACACAGGATTGCTATCAGAGTCCAGCAAACGGATCATCGTTTGTGTATCCCGTGCGTTGGATAAATTATCCAGTTGAGATTTTCTTCCCGTAAGTGCATCGATCACCAGTACACGGTTGCTCTCGCTTTTAGAAGCAGGAGGTGTGATGGTATGATTTACAACACCGGATGTATGTGTCAGATGAAATGCTTGTGCAGTTGTATCAGAGGCTTGCATAGTAGTGTAAAGATGCGGTGATCTCTTCTTTAGTTAATGATATATTGAAATTCGCTGTGCCTACTTTTTCTAATAAAGAAAATTGTACGGCGCCATGTTCGTTTTTCTTGTCTTGTAATGTAAGCGGAACAATCAGATCGATCTCGGTAAATAAGATATGCGTATGTCCATAGATCGAAAGAATATAATCTTCAATCTCTTTGTGTTCTTCTTCTGTGATAAATCCCTTTTGTACAGACAGCCAGGATTCGCAAATCATGCCGGCAGCAATGGCTTCGCCGTGTAGCAAACGTTTGTGTGGGATAAATAGAAAATGACTTTCTATTGCATGTCCGACCGTATGACCGAAGTTTAATATTTTTCGAAGTCCGCGCTCTAACGGATCTTCGATCGTAATTTTTTCTTTGATCGCTACCGAATGTTTTGCCAACCCCATCCAATCGAATTGTGTCAGATCAGTTGCTTTTTTTATTTCATTCCATTTTGTTTTATCCGCGATCAGACAATGTTTTATGATCTCTGCATAACCGGAGCGTAGTTCTTTTGCATCAAGTGTATTCAAAAACGTTGGATCAATGATTACAGCAACGGGTGTATTAAATACGCCGATGTGATTTTTGAACACATTCTCGTGCGCATCAGTAAAATCAATACCCAGCTTGCCGCCAACACTTGCATCGACCTGAGACAGGAGCGTTGTAGGAATCTGAATGAAGTCGATGCCTCTTTTGTATGTAGATGCGCAAAATCCGCCCATATCACCGATCACGCCGCCGCCTAGATTTACCAGCAATGCTTTACGATCCAACGCCAGCTCTGTCATCTGTGACCAGATAGCAGAACAGGTATTCAGTGTTTTTTCTTTTTCACCGCTTTTGATCTCAATGATATGTTCTGTTGAAAACAGATCGGCAATAAGCGGAAGGCAATATTTTTTTGTATTCTCATCAACCAGCACACAAACGGTTGAATACTTTCCAAGGAAAGGTTGAAGCGCTTGTTTTGTTTGTTGTGTAAAAAGTATTTCAGAAGCCATATTCAGCATTCGCTTTAAAATCCAAACCCCCAACGGATCGCTGAGGGTTTGGGTATTGTATGATTGTGAATGTATTAAGAATCAAATTATGCTTTTGATTCAACCGCTTTCATAATTTCTGTTTGTCTGCGGATAGATTCTTCGTGAACCAATTTGAATACGTCAACAACGAATTCTTCATTGATACCTAATTTCTTCGCTAACTCAGAACGGTTTTTCATAATATCATCCCAACGTTTCACTTGAAGTGTAGTAACGTTGTTATCTCTTTTGTATTCGCCGATCTTCTCAACAACAGCCATACGTGTAGCAAGTGTTTCCACTAATTCACGGTCAATGTTGTCGATTTTCTCACGTAATTCTTCTAAGTGATCGTTGAAGTCAACATTTGTTGTAGACTGCGTACGGATTTTAAGATCGGTCAAGATCTCACCTAAACGCTCAGGAGTTACCTGCTGATCTGCATCCGACCATGCTTTGTCCGGGTCGATGTGTGTTTCAATCATCAAACCATCGAAACCAAGATCCATTGCTTTCTGAGAAATTTCAAATATAAGATCTCTCTTACCACCAATGTGACTTGGATCACAAATGATTGGAATTTGAGGAGCGATACGTTTTAATTCAATTGGAATAGACCACGTTGGAACGTTACGGAACTTTGATTTATCGATCGTAGAGAAACCACGGTGGATAGCAGCTAAATCACGAACACCTGCGCGATAGAAACGCTCAAATGCACCGATCCATAAGCCAAGCTCAGGGTGCGTAGGGTTTTTGATCAATACAGCTTTGTCTTTAACACCTTGCATAGCATCTGCCATTTCCTGAATAGCAAACGGGCTTACTGTAGTACGAGCACCTACCCAAAGAACGTCAACGCCATATTTCAACGCAAGTTCAATGTGTTCAGGATTCGCAACTTCAGTACCGATCTGGATACCTAGTTCTTTTTTAACTTCAGCCAACCATTTCAAACCTTCTTCTCCTGATCCTTCAAAAGCATTTGGTCTGGTTCTTGGTTTCCAGATACCGGCACGTAATACATCAACTTTACCTAAGTCTTTTAAAAGCTTAGCTGTTGACATCAACTGCTCAGGTGTTTCGGCGCTACAAGGGCCAGCGATAATCAAGGGCTTATGGTTTGTTTTTGCCCAAGATTCAATCGGATTTACGTTTAATTCAACTTTCATATTCTACGCTTTTATCACCCCCTTAACAAAAACAGAATGCTTTCCGTTCTATATAGTAAGATGAAAACCTTACACTCTATTAATTTCAGCGATACTGCTATCGCATTTGCTTCAAAATCAACGAAGGAATTGAAACACATGAGGTTTCTTTTCCGCACAATGGCATGGAGCAAGATTACAAATATAAGTGTTTCTTTCTTAAAATTCGCATTAAAATACCATTTTCCGATCAAAAATATTGTC
>Ga0247817_10001676_pt1 | contig 11508 bp, 7 predicted proteins | sample UWRJL212509R1_FD_178010 | JGI IMG/M metagenome (GOLD analysis project Ga0247817, IMG submission 178010) | Plant litter microbial communities from Arlington Agricultural Research Station in Wisconsin, United States - UWRJ-L212-509R-1 | ecosystem: Environmental > Terrestrial > Plant litter >... | reverse complement strand
TATCTTATATTTTGCATCAGCGATGAATTGTGTACTGTTGGTCTTTAATACATAATCTGGTTTTAGTTTAAATTTAAATTCTTGATCTAGTTCTTTTTCTTTCTTTAGAGGCCTTATACCATCTATTTCTCTATCAATAAAACCAAAAATAAAATCTTCAAACACATATTCCATTGGTAATAAAAAGGCAAATAGTTTTAATGAGTTTTTATAATTGAAGGAAACACTATTTTCTAAAAATAATACACAATAATCTCTAACAGTTTCAAAACTAGAAAACATTGGATTGAATAATATTCTTTTACATTCATCAGCTCCAATTGCAACGTCGCTGACTTCATCTAAGAGGAATAAGATATCATTTAAATTACGTTTGTTCTGATTGTCTTTTGATGCTGAAAGTAATAGTTTTGCTACTTTCTTGATACATTGATTGAAGTTATTATCCATTTCAAAAGAATCGTATACGCAACTTATTTTGTGATTTCTTCCTCTGGAAAGATTATTGGTAATATAATTGTTAAAATCAATTCTGCCTTTTACAAATGAAAGTTCATTTTCAATTTCAATATATTTTTGATAAATAGATGAGTTTAGAAGTTCTTTAGTGTATTTGCTAAAAAGATAAATTAGTATTTCAAAAAAGTCAGCTTTTTCGTTGTTTAATCCTGTCTGGTAATTGGGGAATTTCAGTTTTCTGCAATAGCTTAGCCACCATAATACATGACTATTTATTACTTTTACATCATCTTCTGAAACTTCTTTCGAGGTATTGTGAAATATTTTTGGTAAAAGATTTATAGTTTGATTTTCAAAATGAATAACCCCAACGTATTTATTAGATTTTAGTTGGTTTGTTTTGTGCATAAATTGCAAAAAATGTTGCACCTCTTCACGATTCTCATCTTCATTATAATAGCTTGATTTCTCTCTTTTGTTCCATATATCATCTAGGAACATTTCTAAATTTTCGAAATGTTCCTCAGGAAAAGATGCCTTATTTTGATATTCAAAGAGATTGATCATTTATGCCTTGTTTAATTTCATTGGCCAGGAGTGTTCATCAACTAAATATCCTTCAATGGTAATTATTTCTTTTACTTGTGTTTCGTCATTCATAAAATATTCTAGTAAAAGCGGAATTACCTTTCTATTCATAATCTCAAGTAAATTATCACTTTCCATAAAATAAGCATGGCCAATTTGAAAATCAGGACCTTTTATTTTTTTTATTTTTTCATTCATTTTTTTGAGAATATCAGGGAAGTAAACAGGCTTCTCCAAACCATCATACAAAGGATACATTGGTACAAAATCAAATCGCCTTCTCAGTGCAATATCTAACAAAGCAATAGATTTATCTGCTGTATTCATTGTGCCGACAATATGCAGGTTTGAAGGTACTATGAAAGTATCTCCCGACGGTAAAGTAACTCTCATAGGAATTTTTCCATGCGAACGTTTATCTTCTTCAATCAATGTAATTAACTCCCCAAAAACTCTGGAAATGTTGGCGCGATTAATTTCGTCTATGATTATGACATATTTTTTAACTGAATCTTTAGATATATTTCTAAGTTCATTTAAAGTTATCTGGGACAAAATTTCTTTTTTTCTTTCTTCAGTAATATCCAGATAATCTGTGTCTTGATAATCATCTTCATCCTGAATTCTTTTTTTGTTTTCATCATAAAAAATAATAAACTCTCTTAGCATTGTATAATATACTGAAGCATCACAGCCTCCAATAGCAGCTCTTACGTCCTCGTTTATATTCTGTATTTGATTAATATCTGCTATTTTACTATATAATTTCAAAAGTCGATTTGATGATACCAAAACTGGTTTTGAACCATTTTGATACTTAAAAATAATATTTTTATTTTTATTTAATTGAATAATATTAATTTTTTTGTTTTTTTTAGTCGAAAACTCTTGACCAACTGACAACTGATTGAAAAAATCCAGATATGCTTCTGTTGCATCTACAAATAACTCATTTGATGCCGTTTTTAACTTTTGATTTTCTATGTAATATTCAAAAAGTGCTCGATCAGCTATTTTTTTTAAAATACCATCTTTTTTCTCAAAGCTTAATTCTTTTCCGTTTTCAATATCAGGTCGTATTCCTTGAATAAAATCTTCATAACTGTAATTTTGGTGAAAAGTGATAAACTCAATTCGATTATTTAAATTATCATTAAAAACCTCTAAGGCATCTTGATAGGAAATACTCTCATTTCCAGTGATTATTTTGGCAGCTTCTAAAATAGTGTTATATGTTTTTCCTGTCCCTGGAGGACCATAAAGGATTTGATTTAAAGGTAGTTTCATAGATTCTAGCTTATTTACTATAGTATTTGTATTTGTTGTTGATAATTCACTAATTATTTCTCTTATAGAATCTCCAATATTTTCCTCAATATACTCAAGAGCAGTAGTAATATTATCAACTATATCATCATCATCTAATTTGTAAACTTCTTTGTATCCTATACTTTTTGAGCCCTGCCAATCAAACCATTCTAAATTTTTGGGTAAGATTTTAATCCTATTATAGAAGATATCTTTTTCGGCTTTTATTGTACTTTCAAAATGAATATCAACATATATTTCATTTTTGTTTGCTGAAATGCTCCTAAAACCAATTTCATAATGAGCTATGTGATTACCAATGTTTTTTGATTTATCAGATATCCAAACATACCTTGGTCTAGAACTTAATTGAGCAAACGAAAATTCTATTTTCTCGGAAATGAAGTGTTTTTCAAGTTTTTTAACTAAATCTTTAAATTTTAAACTAACTTTTGGTTTCCATTCACTTCCAAGATTATAAATTAATGAAGAAATATAAAATGTGTAATTTTCATCATTTAAAACGGATAAGTTATAGTTTTTAAATATGCTTTTACAATCATCAGTAAAATGAACTGGCTTGTAATCTTTTTTTAAATAATATTCAACTATAAATTTTCTATGATTTTCACTTAAAACAGTGGTATTTTTAGTTGGGTCAAGAAGATAATTGAAAGCATTTTTTATTGAACCAGTTATATTCTGTGAGTTAAATTTATATTCCACTAAATTTCGAATCCATGCTCCCATGCGAACACCTGCATTCGCAAAAGTTCTGCTATCTTCATATTGATTATAATGTTTTTTTTCATTTGCTTTATTATCGCAATAAGAAATTATTTCGAAAAGTAATTGAGTTATGGGAAAAAGTTCTCGATTTGAAGTATCTATTTTTTTAAATTCGTTATAATCTAAACTAAATGAAATTATGGAATCAGTTTGTTCACTGGTTAGTTCCATATTTATCCATTTATTCAAAGCATGCTGACCTTTTTGAAAAAAGAAATTCTGCTCACTACTGATACGTTGAGCAAATTCATTTTCTATATATAGCTCTATTCTTTCTTTCAACATAAGTTTAAATATCTTTTGCTTTTTTATTATTCAAAAAGTCTTTTAACTCTTTCTCTAATTTCTTTACATCTGTTTTAAAATCAAGCGTAAATTTAGTAGGGTCTTCTTTTGGAATTAAATCATACATGTCCTTTGAAGGAAGATAAACTTTTCCTTTTTTGACTTCATTAGCAGTATACATTATTGCTAAAAAGTACTTGTTTTCTTTCACCTTTCTGTTGTGTTGTATTAACTCAATACTTTTATCGAAATAGGAACCCTTATATTCATTCCAAACATGGCCTACACTTTCAATATCGCTTTCGTCTTCAAAATAGGTGACAAGATACCCCTCAACAATATTAATATCAGTAATATTTTTTGCAATTTCATAACTATTACCTAGACAATCTTTCGGTTTAACTGGTATTTTGTCAATTGTTTTCTGATGATTTTCAGGGATTTTGGAGATATTGATTTTAGAGTATTCAACATCTTTGAATTTTAAATTTTCCATATCTTTTTAAATAATCATAAAGTATTTATCATGTTAAGTAAAGTCTATAATAATGATTTACTTTGGTTCTAAACCATTTCTTTCTGAATTTCGCTCACCGTAACCTGACCATTCATCAACATAGGTAATAACCAATCACGAAGTGAAGCGAGTTCCTTATTTTGAAATGAATTGTTTATAATTTTTTTATAAATTGGATGAGCTTTTTTGTAATATTCATCTAAAATAAGTTGTGAAGGCTCAATAATCAATGATTCATCAAGAGTTCCTTTATTTATATGAGGTTGTTGTGCCCCAGATCTTAAAGTCATTAGTCTTGGAATTTCATTTTTTAAATATGGATAAATAAATGATGATTTAAATTTTTTAGATTCAAATATTCCAACTACTGACTGATTTGCACAAGCATCTATAGCTAAAATGGAAGGTCTTAAATGTCTAGTAATTGATAATACGCAAGTTCCAGCTGGCATAAGTGTTGTTGCTGAATTTGATATAGCTTCATGTGTAACATGAGCTTCTGATTCAACTATTGGAAAATTTGCAATTTCACCTGAATTTAACCAAGGTATATTCCCTTCCCAAAACTTAGCAATTTTAGTTGAAGGTGTGCCTCCAAGATCCGTATTTAATATTTGATCTAATTCTTTAACTTCCCATCCCTCAGGAATCTCTCTCTTTAAGTCCTCATTCCAAAACATTTTGCCACCAGAAGTTTTGTAAGGGTTTCCGTTGGCATCAGGAAAATCAAACTGTACAAACCAATAATCATAAAGCGTTTTTGCCATTGCTTCAAGCTCGGTATTGATTTTGTTGTTAAGTTCGATTTTAGCATCTAGTGAAGAAAGTAAAGTCGAAATATTTTTCCAAATATTTTCATCAGGAATAGGGACTTCAAAATCTTGAATAGATTTTAAAGATAAGTTCTTTATAGTTGATCCAGTCGCGACATTATGGAAATGTTCCTGTATACTTGGTAATTGAAAATAGTAATAATAAAACTTATTTATACTAGTTTTAAAATTCAAATAAGCAGCACTTTTACCAAGCATAACTTTTTCGTTATTGAAAAATGCCATACTGCCCAACGTTCCATTAATTGATAATAAAAGAGAATTATTATTTAGGTCAATAAAATTCTTTGATAATTCTTTATATGTTACTTTTTTTGTGTTTTCATTTATTTCAATTTTACCATTTTTCAGGTTATTCCCATTGATAAAATAAATGTCTGATAGTTCAGAGTATTCTGGAGTTCCATGTAATCCATCACCAATTCTAGTGCACAATTTTGATAGTTTATCAAATTTCCAATTATTCATATCTCAACTCTTTCAAATTATTCTGAATTTCCAATTCTAAAGTTTTACTTTCAGCAAAAAAGTCAGTTAAATTAGTTTCAAAAGCTTTCATTTTAGCTACAAAATCTTCAGGAGTAATATCTGTATATTCGATTTTTACTTCAAAATATTGTCCTGCACTCAAGGAATAATTTTTGGTTTTGATATCTTCATAGGAAACTACTATCGAGAAATCTTCTTTGGCTTCGTGTTTATTAAAAGTGTCAATAATATAATCTTCTTCCTGATGTGATAAAAGTGTTTTTTGGTTTTTGCCTTCTTTTACGGTTGTTCCCAGTTTCGAAGCATCCATTAAAACAATATCTCCTTTGGTGTTTTCTTTATCCAGGAACAAAATAGAAACGTTGGTTCCGGTAGTAGCAAAAATGTTTGAGGGCATACTTACTACACCACGCAACATTTTGCGCTCTACCATTTGCTCGCGTATTTTGCGCTCTATACCACTTTGTGCTGTGATAAACCCTGTTGGTACTACAATTGCCGCTTTTCCTTTTGCAGTAAGCGAATACATAATGTGCTGCACAAACAAAGGATAAATCGCCATACTGTCTTTTTTAGCTTTCGGGATATTTGGCATTCCAGCAAAAAAGCGTTCATGGTTTTCTTTGGTATCTAAATCATTTACATAATCTGAGAAATCTAATTTAAACGGAGGATTTGAAACAATATAATCAAATTGTTTCAAGCGCCCGTTTTGTTCTTTATGATACGGTTCAAGAATAGTGTTTCCTTTTACAATATTTGGTATCGAATGCACCAAATCGTTCAAAATTAAATTCAAACGCAATAAATTAGACGATTTTTGCGAAATATCCTGAGAGTAAACGGTACATTTTTCTTCACCAATTTGGTGTGCTAAATTCATTAAAAGCGTTCCTGATCCAGCACTCGGGTCATAACAAGTTACATTGCTTACATTTTCATTTACTAAACAACGCGCCATGATTTTTGCAACGGCATGAGGTGTGAAATATTCGGCATATTTTCCGCCACTATTGGTGTTATAATCGCTTATTAAATACTCAAAGATTGTCGCATAAAAATCAAATTTTTCATGAAAGATATTCTCAAAACTAAAATTGATTAGTTTGTTTACTATTGCTCTGCAAAAATCATCACGTTTGTCGGTTACATATTTACTTATGTTTTCGAACAAAACAATTTTTTCACCGCTTTCGGTAACAACTGAGAAAATCTTACTATTTTCTTTTGCAATATCCAGTAAAGTATTATCGAATATATCAGCAAATTTTGGCTCGTTCTGGCGTTCAAACAAACTTGAAATCAATTGGTCCGGATGGATGTTAGCAGTACTTTCACTCATTTGCATGGTTAACATTTCGTAATCAGACGGGGAATAACTTCTTAATGTTTTTTCCCAATTGTCTGAAGCTGCTATTTTTTCATCTAGTTGTTTAACTTCATGAACGAATTTATCGTTAAGGAATTTATATAAAAATACTTGGGTGATTATCTTAAACTCATTTCCGTCATTTCCCAAACCATAGTTGGCACAAACACTTTTAAGATCGTCAATAAGTGCTTTGGTTTGTTTTTCAAACTGTATTGTGGTAGTCATTGTATTTTTATGTTATTTTTTCAATTTTTTAATATCTGCTTCAATTTCCTTCAGGCTTTGTTCGATCTCTATTGTTTTTCTGTTTTCTTTAAATTTTTCAAATTCTACTGTTGATTTATCCAAAGCCATTTGATGACTAATTTTTCCTGCATGCGATAACAATTCTCTTCCGTTGAGTTGCAAAATACTATCAAGTCGTTCTGCCCAATCTTTCATGTACATTGGAGTTTGTTGTTGTGCCATTGTTTCGGCAAATGCTAAATACTGCTCGACCAATAATCCTAAAAGTTTTATTTCATCTTCATTAAGATAATTTTTGGCAATACTAACATCTGTTTTCTGAACCGCTTTGGCTTCTTTTTTATCAAAAGACAGCATTCCTAATAATGGTAACGAGGCATCAACTCTGCGATAGACTAATTCGGCAGCCGTGTTTTGAGAGATTGCCCAAAGGAGTTTGTTTTGTACAATTTTGAAAAACGAAACTGTTTTTTCGTCTTTTGGATCATAATCAATACTTGTGGTGTAAATGTCTTTTATTTTTTGGTAAAAGAATTTCTCTGATATTCGTATCTCACGAATGCGTTGTTGCAATTCGTTGAAATAATTCATTGTATTACCAGACTTAAAACGGTCATCATTAAGGGCAAATCCTTTAACGATATATTCTTTTAATCGCTGCGTTGCCCAAATACGAAATTGTGTTCCCTGAAGCGATTTTACTCTATAACCAACAGAAATAATAACATCAAGATTGTAGTGTTTAACATTGTTTTCTTGTGTTTTTCCTTCAATAGCACCATGTAAAGAGGTTAGTCGGAAATCCCGACATACCATTTTTTCGTCTAGTTCGCCTTCTTTAAAAACATTAGCAATATGCTCCGTAATAGTAGATCTTCCTTTGCCAAAAAGCAACGCAATTTGTGCTTGAGTAAGCCAAACCGTTTCTTCATTAAGCTGAACATCAATTTTAATATTCCCTTCCTGATTTTGATATATAAGTATTTCTCCCGTATTCATATTATGCTGTTCGTCCATAAAATTCATTCATATATTCTTTTACCACTAAACTATTTATGCGTTTAGAAGTTTCGGGATTTAAAGGAATTTCATTTTTATTTTTAAATTGGTTAATTACAAATCGCATGATCATTTTCTCAACGTAATTCTCATTTTCTAACACTTTTGAGTTTTGCAAAAGCTGATCATCTATTTCTTTTTTTAATCCCTTTAAGGCATCAAAAAGTTTAGTTTCGCTATCGGTTAATGGATCTTTTTCCATCAATCTTTTATGTAGACGAGCGTATTTCTCGTCATTATCATATTTAGCTCTAAGTAATTGGTTTTTTCTTTCTAATTCTTTGGCTTTGCCGTAAATGTATTCCAATTGTTTAATATTGGCTTCCATTTCTTCTTTGTTAACTTCGCTTAAATTTTTCTTTTTAAATAAGCGCTCCAATTCTTCCCGCAAAGATATAAAAACAGGGTCTTTTGGGTCAAAATTACCACCGAGTATTTCACGGGTTTTTTGCAAAGTAGTTTTCAAAGTATCCGCCAATACCATTTCCTCTTCTCTGACTTTTACAAAAGCAAAAATGACATCTTCTAAAGCAATATTTAATAAATTAGTAGTGTCAACATTTTTTTCTAATGCTTCTTTGGTATTTATCAAAGCCAAATGATTGTTGGCTTCGCGAGATAATATTGTTAACTTATGAAAGTCTAGACGTTCTAGTAATTCATAATTTCCAGATAGACGAATTAGATTGTATAAACTTTTGGCATTATTCAATATCCTATTAATTTTCAGCATTTCTGTTCTATCCTGAATTTGTGAAATTTGCTGTGAAAAGATCTCAGCATTTAAAGTATCAAATGGAAATAAAACTTCTTTTATCTCATTAATTTCTTCTTTAATTTCTTCTGCTGATTTGAAGATGTTGGAGTAATGTTCCATTTCATCGCCTAACTCTGATTGAAGCTCGTTAAAATAATCTTGATTAGTTTTATCAAACTCTTTTTGGATGTCTGCGAAATCAACTACATAACCGTATCTAAAATCTTTATAAGTTCTGTTAACTCGTGTAAGTGTTTGTAATAAATTATGAGCTTTAATTACACGACCGATATATAGTTTTTTCAATCGTGGAGCATCAAAACCGGTAAGTAACATATTATAAACGAAGAGAAAATCTATTTTTCCGTCTTTAAATTCCCCAACTTTAATTTCTCTTTCTTTTTTGGTTCCAACGTCGTGTAAAATAACAGCGGCCGTTGTGACTTTACTTTTGTTCTTTTTTTGAGAACCATAACTTTCACGTGGCTCAGCTGCCATTTGATAAAAATTTGGATCTGTTTTCTTTACAGCATATTTAGATTCAAATATCTCAAATAACATTTTCGCTTGTTCTGAGGAATCGCATACCACCATTCCGCCAATGGAGTTGTCGTTTGACGCAATACGCGCTTTTTCGAAATCCTGAATAATATAATCCAACATTGGTTCTACAAATGTAGGATGGGCGTAGACTACTTTTTTGTCTGTATTCCCTTTTAGAATTTCAATTTCTTCAAGTGCTTGCTTTAAAGTTAATTTGTAGTTGGTTTCAATCTCTTCACGAATTAATCGCAAAGTATAACCATCAGCAATTGACGAATTGTAATAATATTTATGAATATAACTTCCAAATAATGCTTTTGAGTTATAATCTGTTCCTAATAAAGGGGTTCCCGTTAATCCAATTTTTATGGCATTACTGTCAGATTCATTTAAGTTAGCCAGAAAACTTCCTTTTGGGTTGTAGCTGCGGTGAACTTCATCTAAGAAATAAACGCGTTGTATGTTTAGGTTATAGTCTGTATTTTTAATTACCTCAGGATCATCCTGAAATTTTTGGATATTTACTACCGTAATTTCGGTTTTACCAGAATTATTGTGAATTACAGATGTTGATTTAATATCTCTGGAAAATTCTTCTCTGGAATTAATATTATGAACAATTAATCCCCGGCTTTTGAACTCTTTTCCAGCCTGAACCAATAAATCTAATCGATCAACGATAAAATAGAATTTTGGAACAATACTTTTCTTTTGAAAATAATGTGTCAAATACTTGACATTGTAAAAGGTTAAAGCTGTTTTTCCGCTTCCTTGTGTATGCCAGATTATACCTTTTTTGCCGCCTTCTTCCAGTTTTTGCTCAATTGCTTTTGTCGCAAACAACTGAGGGTAGCGCATGATGTGTTTTTGTAAACCGGAGCTTTCTTTTACATAAGCTATTCCAAATTGCAATACAAAAGCAAGACGGTCTCTTTGGAATATGGAAGTACAGATTCGATTCGTTGGGGTATTATAATGTTTATTGGTAATAAATTCGGGTGAATTTTTGATACTTAATAAGTTCGTGTCTTTTAGTACAAAGTTTTCATTTTCTTCATCTATATTTTTTAATAAAATATCAAAATCAAATTTGTCTTCTTCTCGAAAATAGTTAAAAATAGGTTTGTAATAGGATGGAGTAGCATAAAAAGCACCTTCAAGAGGTAAAGGTGAGCTATCATTGTATTCCATATTATTAGAGAAAACCATTAGCTGGGTAATATTGACAAACTGTCGAAATTTTTTGTTTTGAAAACGAGTTTGTATGCGCTTATGTTCGGCTATAACACCATCCTGATTATTTGGTTTTTTTACTTCGATAAAAACTAATGGCAAACCATTTACTAATAAAGTAATGTCAGGACGAAATTCTTCTTCATCTTTTTTGTAGGTCAACTCAGTAACTACATGAAAAGAGTTATTGTTGAAGTCTTCAAAGTCAATTAACCTTACATTCGATTGATCTACCAATTTTTCATAGAAAACTTTTCCTAAATCTTCATTTTCCAGACATAAAGCTACTTCGTTATAAGTTCGATCTACATCACCAGATGATAACTCGGGATTTAATCTTTTAACGTTTTCATTAAAAATATCAGTAAAGATATTAGTTGATTCATCCCACTTTTGATTTGATAATGACAAATAAGAATATCCTAATCGCATTAGATGCAATATAGTTGGTATTTTGACACGTGAATCTTCGTTGAAAGCCATGAAAAGATTTATATAATTACTACAAAAAATAATCGGATTGCTAAAGTATCGAATATTTAATTAAGATGAATAAGGAAAACCATAAAGCAGGCAAATAGATCTATATTTTTAATTGTAATAATTACTTTTCAGTTATTAAAAGATTTATGACGATTGATCTTATCCAAAAAAATCTCATAACCCCAAAACCCCTAGCCCACACAGAAGCGGCATCCTTTTTCGCTCCTTTAGCAAGGAAAAGATATAGTGGATGGCTGGAAATAGCTCCAGAAAAAGAAATTCCAAAATTTTATAAATTCCAAATCCCAAAAATCCTTCAACTTCATTCAGCATAACAATAATAAATCTCAGAAAGCGTTATAATAAAACTTCAAGCCCCACTCGGGCACAACAAAACCTCAAACCGAAAACCTCTCAAACCCCCAACAAAAACTGTATACTGTATCCCAAAAACGTATAATAATTACACACATCAAAATAACCCAAAACCCCTAAACAACTCAAAACCAGTAAAAACACATAATGGCACAACGCTTGCAAAATGGGA
>Ga0247817_10001675_pt1 | contig 11509 bp, 12 predicted proteins | sample UWRJL212509R1_FD_178010 | JGI IMG/M metagenome (GOLD analysis project Ga0247817, IMG submission 178010) | Plant litter microbial communities from Arlington Agricultural Research Station in Wisconsin, United States - UWRJ-L212-509R-1 | ecosystem: Environmental > Terrestrial > Plant litter >... | reverse complement strand
CTTGGCAGAAAAGCTTATCCCGTATGCCTGATACACCTTGCTCGACGCGGAAACACCGTCGAGGTTGTGCACACCGGTTGCGTAGACTTGTGACTTTCGCACCATGAGTGCGACTTCCTGGGAAAGGTTGCGCAGCGAAACCGTCGTATTGAAATCAGAGAAATTAAAAAACAACACCGAAGAGATGACTGCAAAAATAGCCACCACTACGATGAGCTCCACCATGGTTAACCCTGCTTGGCGCGCGCTCCGTCGGCATAGCCTTTGGCGGCGTACGAGCGAAGCCTTGGCGAAGGCGGCTTTGTAATTTTTTAACATACTTATTGCCATATGCTAAAGAAACTAGTAATGGTTATTCCCCATACTCCGGCGATAAATGTTCCCATGATAAGGAACGGCGCAAACGGTATCTGTGACTTCATCGAATACCGGCTGGTAAGCGCGAGGAGGAACATTCCGAATATTCCTCCGATCCAAAATGAAAACAACAGTGCCATCGTCCCCATCGAAATACCCAGTAGCCATCCGATACCGAGCATGAGTTTTACGTCGCCAAAGCCCATGAATTTTCCTTTTGAAAAAAACCACAACAAGAAAAACGGTGTCGCGAGGATGAACCCGGCGGCAACGGTTTCCCACGGCATGAACCCTGCCACAAAAACCGCTCTCCAGACGATGGAAAGGAATGAAAGCGCGATGAACGAATACACGATCTTGTCAGGAATAATCTTGTGCTTGATGTCATAGACCGTGAGCACCATCAAAAGTGACGCGACTACACAGGTGAAGACAAAGCTCACGAGCGTAAGCCAGGTAAACCCAGGTCGTACCATCGTCACGATATAGAGCACGACAAACGTAATCCCTGTTACCAACTCAACCAACGGATACTGTCGGGAAATCGAGGCCTTGCAAGTACGGCACTTTCCCCCCAAAGCGAGATATGAAAATACCGGCACGAGTTCGTACCACTTCAGTACGCGAGAACAATGTGCGCACTTGCTGCGACCTGTTGCAATGCTTCGGCCGGTATTGATGCGGAGAATCACGACATTAAGAAAACTTCCGATAATCAGTCCGAGCAAAAAGATAAAAACTGGCAGCAAGATAATCATGTCTATAGTGTACCAAGTCACACGGAAGAAACAAAACAAAAACACCCCGTCGACGGGGTGTTTTTGTTAATCAAATTAGTAGATTAGATACAAACCATACCAGCTGAACCAATAATAGCACTTACCTCTTTGGATGCACCGGTACTGTCTACGCAGTAATAATTTGCTCCGGTCTTCAGTTTTACAGATGCAACCCATGCAGCCGCACTGTCGTGACATACCGCTCCGTTAGTAGCTTGTGCATTTGTGTTGGTATTCACCACAGCAATACCTCCCGCTGTTGCTGCACTTTTTACCATAGTATTAATCCCATCCGTTGTGTTGGTACACACTGCAGTATATGAACTAGCGCCAGTACCATCGTAGAAGAGCTCAGCCTGCGCACGTGCGTTCGCAAGGTTCGCCTTCACTGCAGCGTCAGCACCTTTGGTACGAGCTGAGTTAAGTGAAGCGAGGACCACTGAAGCGAGAATACCGATAATCGCGATAACAACCAAAAGTTCGATGAGGGTGAAACCTCTTGTAACACTGTTTTTCATAGTATGGAGTATAACACTTAAAAACAAAACATATCTTGTTTACATAAAGGTGTTTTGTTTTACTTAAAAATCTTGTGGAAGAGGAACAAGGCTACACTTATTAGTAATGATTATTTGTCCTGTCACTGTATTCATTTCAAATGTAGCGATAATTATATTTGAAGAGCCCTGTGTACGAGCGGGGCACACCTCATCAGTAGAAGCACCACGATCGACTTCTTGCGTAAACCAAGCTTCACCAGCACCTGTCTCTACTGCTGACTGCAATTTAATATTATTTATAGTACCTACAACCGAGGTGTTTCTAAAAAATCCCTTATACCTTGCTGCAAGAATTGCATTATCTCTAGAAAAGGTTTTATTAGTACCATTTGGAGTTATTGTAGTAATTTCGTTAGTTGGGACAAGACGTTTATAGGGTGCATTATAAAGCACTACCCCTTGTGGAGATGTCTTAATCAATAAATCTGATTCGGATAAGTCAGACTGCTTCTTTTCCTCTGATAAATCTTGTAGTTTATTATTTACATCTTTTTTACCGTATTTTACAACCTGATACTCCCGATTCTTTTCTTCCTTAGCTTCTCGATATTGCGTACCGATATAAAAAGAGAGGACCGGTAATACTCCAAACAATACAATCGCTGCCCCCAACTTTGAGTACCACGTAACTTCATTCCATTTGATCATAGTATTAAGTATATAAGACCTCACCTCAATTTTTCATAAAGTTTTACACAAACAAAAACACCCCGTCGACGGGGTGTTTTTACTATATTATTCAACCTTATTTTCCTGAGTTGATCGATAACTATTCAAAGCATTATTATTTTTAATATCAGCATCAAGAAGTATCTCATTCGGATATACGGCTCTCAGTTCTTGAACTCGTTTATTTTGACCTACAAGAACCTTGAGTTCTACCTGAGGAAGATTTTCTTTTGTTATAACTCCATAAGACTCTGGGTACAGATTCATGTTATGCCAATTTTTCTCAGTATTGTAACGAGTCATGAACAAATATGTAGTACCTGGCTGGAGCAAATAATCTTTTACTTCTTTTATGGGTAATACAGTATCACCATCGTTTACAACATACAGTACTCCATCCCTGTAACCACCATTTTGATTTACAGTAATCATCCCATTAAGTCCCCCTTTGATTGATTCAATAACTTCAACATCATATTGTGTTTTAGGACTAGATTTTATATCTTGGTCGAGAGACTTTTGCTTAACAACAGTGCCAACAAAAATATTATGGGCTGCTCCTACAAGTTTTTTATCATCAGAAAAATCAGTGGGGTATTGTGTATAAATACTTTTTACAACTAATTTTTCTTCTTTTTTCTCTTCTTTAGAATTAAGCGAAATCTTTTTTACTTCATTAACAGGAGTAATCGAGTTTTCTTGTATATTTTCTACAATAGTAGTCGCTGGAGAATTTTTCTCTACTTCTTTTTTTTCTTGAGCAAAAAGAAGACCAGTTGTAGCAATACTCATAATAATTAGTACGGAGTAATATTTCATATATTTTTTATTATTCATAATAATTACCACTTTTCGTTATAATCTCTGACATCTTGAGCTCCCAGCATGATTTGAGACTGAACATTTTTATACATCACATTACCAGAATAGCTATGCGCCAAACCTAGAGCGTGTCCAAATTCATGCGTAATGGCACTCTGTACATTATCAGAAATCATAGTAGCAAGATGATACGTATTAAGTTTCAATTCCGTAGGAGAAGGTATTGGATCCCATACTCCCGCATAGAATTCGCTCGGCGCATTTTCATTTTTTACAGCAACATCTGGTATTCCGTTTGTTTCATCAATAGTAATAATTCCTAAATTATTCCACACATCAACAGAGTCTTCTATTTCGCTAGTGTAATCTGGTCCTATTGTATTATCATATGTGTATTCAAGATCGGTTCCATCCACCGCGTAATAATCGAGAAGATAATGTCTATCATCATCCCATGGATCAAAATCAACATTATTAGAAACTGGATTTCCTGTCCCTGTTAGATTGGTTGCGTGATATGGGCCGGAAGGATCACCCCAAGAATTATTTTCTGCGTTTATAGTAACGATATCAGCGTTATAGACGCCATATGAGTTATTGTCATGGATCACATTTGCACCATCTAAGTTAACAGTTCCATCAACTACATACACACCATACTCGTTAAAACCGATATCTGTACCATCAACATTCAATATTCCATCAGTATTTTTAATACCGTATTCTGTACCGTATATTACGTACGAATCATTACTAATATTTACGGTTCCACCATTATTATGTATCTGGGCTTCTGAAGTTCCTGTCAGCCCTGCATAACGTATAGTCGAATATTTGAAACTCGCAGAACCACCATTATTCACCGTTATGCCTCCCCAGTCACCTCCAGTACCCGTGCTATTACCGTCATTATTAGTATCTCCACGAATATTGTCATCATTTAATGAGGTTAGATAAATCCCCATAAAACCATCCTCTTCACTAGATACGCCCCCTTCTGCAATCAAAGTTCCATTTACTGTTAAGCTACCCTGTGTACCGTTATCAGCATCGAACTTAACAATAGTTCCTGGTTCTATTCTAAGAAATTTTCCTGAATCTATTTCAATATCTCCAGATACTACATATATATTATCATTCACCCATGTCTGAGAAGCTGAAATGTCCTCTGTTATATATTTTATTTTTAATTCTGTATTATCATTTATAGGATCCCAAGATTGAGCCACTCCTTCTATAATTTCAAAAAACATGTATGTTGAACCCATACCCAATAGCTCACTAGGATAATCTGCGTTACATGCTGCGTGAACATTTGCAACAAATAAATATATACCGTCTCCGTAATTAGAAACTATGTCCGCAATACTTGGAACAGCTACAGGAGCATACCAAGGCCCTTGCCCGGTTACTCGCGTCGCGGTTGGAACAGGATAATCTAGCCCGTATACAGCCATTTGTTTTTCCACATAGATTGATTCTGTATTTATAAGATTACCTAAAGAAAAATCTTTCCATAGCGCCCACACTGCTGCCCCATTTTGATTACAAAATTCTGAACCATCATATATTTGCTGACCATACCAATCACTATATGTACACCCATACTCAGCTCCGTACTGAGCACCAATAGCACAAAGCTGGATATGTGGGGCGGTAGAAAAAGTAGCAGCAAGAGCCTTTATTGGCAGAGACAATACCCCAATAGAGAATATACATACAAAAAGAATTCTATTAAAATTTTTACTTTTGGTTTTATGTTTTATTTCCATATAAAAAATTATACAGAGACATACATCAAGATTACGTAAAGTTTTTCTCAAGAAAAAATAAAGATTTTCACAAACAAAAACACCCCGTCAACGGGGTGTTTTTGTTAATCAAAGTAAATGATTATGTAGTAGGACAAGCCGTACCACCAATTGCTATAGCAGTAGTGTGTGTTTTTGAAGCACCAGTTGAGTCTACACAATAGAAGGTTGTACTACTACTTTTAAGAGTTACAGATGCTACCCATGCAGTAGCAGTCCCATGACAATACGCAATTAGACTTGTCTGAGCTACAGTACCCGCGACTGAAGTAGAGGTAGAACCTCCTGCACTTACCGCTGCAGTAAACATAGGCAGAATGCCAGTAGAGCCACAAACACCGACATATGTAGGTGTTGATTGGGCGTCATAGAAGAGTTCTGCCTGCGCACGTGCGTTCGCAAGGTTCGCTTTCACTGACGCATCCGCACCCTTGGTACGAGCTGAGTTAAGTGAAGCGAGGACCACTGAAGCGAGGATACCGATGATAGCAATCACCACCAAAAGTTCGATGAGGGTGAAACCTTTTTGTAAGTTCTTTTTCATAAAATAATAAATTTAATAACTGAGAATAATCGATTATTACAAAGTGAATTGTAACCCAATAAGTATATCACCTTTATATAAAGTACAAACAAAAACACCCTGAGCTCGGGGTGTTTTTGAAATCACTAAGATAGTTAAATGATTATAGGCAAGCTGTTGCAGATGCGAGCATAGCTACAGAAGCAATTTCTTTTGAAGCACCAGTTGAGTCTACGCAGTAATGCTTAGTTCCTTCTTTAAGTTTAATTTGCGCAGCCCATGCACTACCGTTTGCGGCTTCATGGCATGCAGCACCACTAGCAGCTTGTGCTGTTGCAAGAGTATTGTTAACAGTACCAGCTCCTGCCGCAGTTGCAGCTGCAGTAAGCATAGCGCCGATACCAGTTCCTGCAGTTGTACATACACCAGTATAAGTGCTACCGGTATCGTAGAAGAGTTCTGCCTGTGCGCGAGCGTTGGACATGTTTGCCTTCACTGCAGCGTCAGCACCCTTGGTACGAGCTGAGTTAAGTGAAGCGAGGACCACTGATGCAAGGATACCGATGATTGCGATAACAACCAAAAGTTCGATCAAAGTGAAACCGCTTTGTGAGTTCTTTTTCATAAGAGGTTTAAGAATAAAAATTTAATAAGAATAATCGATTATCACAAATTGCTTTGCAATGTTGTTAGTATACCACTTTTATATCTGTTGCAAACAAAAATACTCCAAACTCTGGAGTATTTTTGTTAATCACGCTAAATGATTAGAGACAAACGAATCCTGTAGGATAGGTTCCTTCGGCAGGAACAAGACTAGTAACCACCGTCTTTGAAGCACCGGTTGAGTCTACACAGTAGTATGAAGTACTTGAAGACTTAAGTGGTACTGCAGCAACCCATCCAGACGCGCCATCATGACATACTGGGTTACTCGCGACCTGAATAGTGGTTGCAGGCGTTGCAGGGAGAGTCGTGCCTCCAGCAGTCGCAGCAGCAGATACCATAGGCCAAATACTTCCTGTGACACCAGAATTACAAACGTTGAGATAGGTATTACCGATATCATAATAAAGTTCCGCCTGCGCACGTGCGTTCGCAAGGTTCGCTTTCACTGACGCATCCGCACCCTTGGTACGCGCAGAGTTAAGTGACGCAAGCACCACTGATGCGAGGATACCGATGATAGCAATCACCACCAAAAGTTCGATGAGGGTGAAACCTTGGGAACTAGTTACATTGTGTGAGTTCTTTTTCATAAAATACTGATTGCGTTAATAAGAAATAATAGAATTATTATACCATACTATGAGATTCCACCCGCGATGTTATAAATTGGTACCAATACGGATACCAGGAGGAGTCCCACCCCGAGACCGAGGGAAATGATCATAAACGGTTCGATCAATCCCACGAGTGTATCCACCGCCTCGTCCACTTCACGATTGTAAAACTTCGCAAGCATTTTAAGAATTGATCCAAGACTACCGGTTTCTTCCCCCACGCGTACGATTTGCGGCATGATCTGAGGGATTTCCTTATGCACTTCAAGCGCTTGAGAAAACGACTTACCGGCCTTTACTGCTTCCATTGCCTGCATCATGATCGCCTGATATTTTTTGTTACCGACAACATTCGCCGTGATTTCGATCGAACGCACGATAGGGATACCGGAAGAAAGCATCGTGTCCATGTTGTCCGCGATACGTGCAAGATACAGTTTTTGGAAAAGATTCCCTAAGATAGGCGTGCCGAGTTTGATTTCGTCGAGTAATTCCTTCCCGGCCTTGGTACGAGTAAGGTGCACCACATATCCGATAAACACGACAAGACCGATCGCAAGGAAAATACCGTAATTCACCAAGAGCGAACTGATCTGCATCACGAGCTTGGTATACCACGGAATGTCTTGTCCGCTCTCGGTAATGATGGCGGAGAGTTTCGGCACCACAACCGTAAACATGAGGATCATCACGGTAATAAAGATACCGATAACGAATCCCGGATATACGAGCGCATGCTTGGTCTTTGAGGTCAGTGCGTATTGACGGTCGAGATAGTCCGCAAGAAACGTAAATACCTGCGTAAGCTTACCCGACTCTTCCCCGGCCTTGACCATGTTGATATAAAAATCAGAAAAGACGTCGCCGTGCTTGCCGAGAGCTCCTGCAATGGAAGACCCTGCCTGAAGATCCGCCACAACCTGGTGGAGTTTTTTGTTCAGGAGTTTGCTTTCGGTATTGTCAGCAAGCAGACTAAACGCCTTAAGGGCTGACACTTGCGCTTCAAAGAGTGTCGACATCTGACGAGACAGAATCACCACGTCCTTCATCGCGACTTTTTCGAAAAGGGTTATCTCAAACCATGCCTTTGCTTCTTCTTCGCTTTTGATATCGGTAACGATAAGACCGCGGCGCTGAAGCCCTACTACCGCAAGCTCGCGGTTAACAGCCTCGATCATTCCTTCGCGCTTTTCTCCGGTATTTGTAATGGCGTGATATTTGAAATTCATAGTATTACATCAAACGTTGCAAGTTCTTTGGGTTAAGGGAGTACAAGTACGCGTTTTCCACGGTGATTTCTCCGCGACGGACAAGTTCTATGAGTGAGCGGTTCATGTCCACCATACCGCTTTCTGTTCCTGTTTCGATGACCATGTCTATTTCATGGGTTCTTTTTTCGCGAATCAGGTTTGCAACCGCATTATTATTGATAAGGAGTTCATAGGCGACGACACGACCTCCTGAAATGCGAGGCACGAGTCGTTGTGAAAAGATTCCGAGCAAAGAACTAGAGAGCTGAACGCGAATCTGATCCTGCTGTCCTGCAGGAAACGAATCGATGATACGGTCGATGGTTTGCGCCGCATTGTTGGTATGAAGCGTCGAAAGTACCAAGTGCCCTGTCTCCGCTGCAGTCACCGCAGTACCGATGGTTTCTGCGCCGCGCATCTCCCCGATCAAAATAACATTCACGTCCTGACGAAACGCACTATGAAGCGCAGCCTGGAAGTCGGTCGTGTCGATTCCTATTTCGCGTTGGTCAATGATGGATTTCTTTTGTTCGTATACGTATTCAACAGGGTCTTCGATCGTGAGGATGTGCGCCGCGCGTTCCTCATTGATGAGTCCTACCATCGAAGCGAGCGTTGAAGACTTCCCTTGTCCGACAGGACCTACCACTAAAAAGAATCCTTGCCGCTTGCGCGCGAACTCTGCCAATACAGGAGGGAGTCCGAGTTCTTCGAGTGTCTTGATATGAGGAATCAAACGAAGAACCATCACTATCTTGCCTTGTTGCACGAATGCATTACCGCGAAGTCTTGTGGTACCTTGGAATTCGTAGGAAAAATCAAGTTCTTGCACGTCATGAAAATGTTTCAAGTGCTCAGCAGAAAGGATAGTGTCGAGAATACCGATCAAATCTTCCTTGGTCATGGGCGCACGGTTGACCAGATTCACCAATTCCCCGTTTATACGTACGGAAGGTATGCGGCCTTCAGCGATATGAAGATCCGAACCGTCTTCACGGATGAGCGCCTCTACTAATTCTTCAAATGTTTTTTTATATTCCATGTTGTTTCATTATTTCAAGTACCTGAGCGACTACTTCACTTGGCGTATTATTTGCTTTGACTATATAACTTGCGGCTCCGAGCTCTTTCCCTCGTGCGAGGTCCTGTTCCTGGCTTAAGTTTGAGAGGTATATTTTTATGGTCTTTGGAACAAGTCCTTGCGCATGTATCTGTTCGAGCAATTCAAAACCGTTGATTCCGGGCATCACTACGTCAAGCAGCATCACATCCGGGACCAGGCCGTTCTTGAGTTTTTCTATTGCCTGTATCGCGGACATTGCGGTCTCGACAGTGAATCCTGCCTGAGTAAAACGCATCGCGTACATGTCGAGCAAGAAGCTGTCATCGTCAACGATGAGTACTGTCTTGCCTATGAGCGGAGTTGTGTGTTCTTGTTCTGACATATATTCACTAGTATACCCTACCACGCTTAGAATCCGTACACTTCCTGCAACATGATCTCACCTTGCAATGCTTTCAGGAGCGCATCTTCCTTCAACGTAAGCATTCCTTTTTCGCGAGTGATCTTGTAAAGCTCAGGCTCTGTCGGAGATTTGAGAATGATCTGCTGAATGTCACGATCAATCGGAAACATTTCAAAGATAGCGATACGTCCGCGTGTACCGTTAGGCGCTTCGTTCGAAGGCTTCACTTCGTACATGGTGTCCGGAAGATTGAGTTCGGTCAGATATTTAGGATCAAGGTCTGCGAATTCCTTTTTGATGAATTCTTTGGTTATTTCATCCATCGGTACCTGAGTACGGGCGCTCGGATGCACGCGTCGAACCAAACGCTGCGCGATGGCAAGCAAAAGGGTTGGCGCAATTAGGTACGGGTCAACTCCCATATCTACCAGACGCGGGACGATACCGATAGCCGAATTGGTGTGGATGGTAGAAAACACCAAGTGACCGGTAAGCGCCGCCTGCACGGCGAGCTGTGCGGTTTCCTTGTCTCGGATTTCCCCCACCATGATAATATCCGGGTCCTGACGCAAGATGGAACGAAGTCCTGACGCAAACGTGTAACCGATTTCAGGCATCACTTGCGATTGCGTAACGTTGGGGATTTGATATTCAACCGGGTCTTCGAGCGAGGTCACGTTTGCACCTTCACGGTCCACACTACCGAGCATCGAATACAATGTCGTACTCTTACCGCTACCGGTCGGTCCTGAAATAAGAATCATTCCGAACGGACGGTCAAGCGCCGCATGAATCATGTCAAAATTGCGCGGGGTGAGCGCAAGGTCCTCAAGGTTTTTTACGCCGCGTTCTGAGTCCAAAATACGCATCACGACTTTTTCACCGTAGTATGCAGGAAATGTCGATACACGAAATTCGATCTTACGGTTTTCGATCATCGTCGCAAAACTTCCGTCCTGCGGTTTTCTTTTTTCATCAAGGCGAAGCCTTGAAAGAATCTTGATACGGGCAATGATACCGTCGAAGCTGGTAAGCGGCAACGTAAGCGTCGTATGCAGCGTTCCGTCGACACGATAACGCACCTTTACGTTTGCTCCGGTATTTTCGATGTGGATGTCGGATGCACCCCCTTCGACCGCATGGTTGATAATCACCGCCACAATCTTGATGATAGGCGCGTCTTCAACGATCGCGGCTTCCTGTTTTTTATCCTTGGGACCGACATCGACTTCCTTGTTTTTCAAAAGCTCCTTGTTTGCAAGCTCGAGTTCGTTTGAAAATTCGCCGACTGCCTTGTCGACTTCTTCTGAAAGTGCCTTGTAGTGTTCGGCAACGCCGATAAAGTCACTGTATGAAATAAGAAATACCTTAAACGGCACTCCAAGTTTTGCAGAGATAAACTGCAAGGCATTCATGCTTTCGATGTTTTCAGGTTCGGTGACCCCTATCGAGAGCACGTCGTCCGCATAAGCGATCGGAACGAATTTGTAATGACGCGCGGCTTCTTCCGGAATATACCGAATAATTTCCTGCGTTACCTTGTCAGCCTCGATCTTTTGATACGGAAGTTTATAAAATGCGGCCTTGGCCTGAGTAAGTGCATCTTCAGAAATACCGGTCGCGATAATAGCCTTGGTCCAGTTGCCTTCGTATTCACGATCAATCTCCGTCATGACGCGGTTATACTGAAGTTCCGTAATGATATTTTGTGAGAGCAAATAGTCGAGAAACATTTCTAGCGAAGTGTTGCAGCCGTTGTGGTAAATGTCATGACATTACCAACGGTTGTGCCCGACCCACGCACTACCACAGCTTGTACAAAGTATTTTGTTCCCGGAGTAAGACCGGTAACAGTTGCAAGTGTCGTTCCTGTTTTTGTGATATCGACAGGAGTTGTAGAGCTTCCGAATGCATCGGTTGTTCCGTATTGGAAGACGATGGTTCCTGATGTCGTATCGGGAAGGGTCACCAGAGCACCGAGCTCAGCGC
>Ga0247817_10001672_pt1 | contig 11531 bp, 8 predicted proteins | sample UWRJL212509R1_FD_178010 | JGI IMG/M metagenome (GOLD analysis project Ga0247817, IMG submission 178010) | Plant litter microbial communities from Arlington Agricultural Research Station in Wisconsin, United States - UWRJ-L212-509R-1 | ecosystem: Environmental > Terrestrial > Plant litter >... | reverse complement strand
GCTCAACGCGCTTGCGACCGCCGAGATCGTTTCCCTCGACAACCCGGTCGTTCAGGCGTTCCGCCTGCTCGGTGAGACTCCCGTCGCGCTGCTCATCACCGTGCTCCTCGCCATGTGGCTTCTCGGGTGGAAGAACGGCAAGCGCAAGACGCTCGTCGAGTCGATCGTCGACAGTGCGCTCGGCCCGGTCTGCGCGATCATCCTCATCACCGGTGCGGGTGGCATGTTCGGTGGCGTTCTCCGCGCGAGCGGAATCGGCAACGCCATCGCCGACTCTCTCGACGCGATCGGGCTTCCGCTCATCGTCGCGGGCTTCGTGATCGCTGCGATCGTGCGCCTCGCCCAGGGTTCGGCAACCGTCGCACTCACGACCGCCGCCGCCCTCGTGCAGCCGGTCGTACTCGCCGACACGAGCCTCAACCCGGTTGAGCTCGCTGCGCTCGTTCTCGCACTTGCTGCCGGATCTGTCTTTGCCGGCCACGTCAACGACTCCGGGTTCTGGCTCGTCAGCAAGTTCTTCGGAATGGACACGCAGACGACCCTCAAGACCTGGACTGTTGGGCAGGCCCTCATCGGTATCTGCGGCTTCGTGTTCGCACTGGTGATCTTCCTGGTCGCCGGACTCGTCGGAAACTAAGGGGCATCCCGTGGCATCCACTCTCTTCGGCCTCACCGGTCGCGTCGCACTCGTCACCGGGTCGAGCCGTGGCATCGGTCGCGCCATCGCCCGCGGCCTCGCCGAGGCAGGAGCGACGATCGTGCTGCACGGTCGCGATGAAGAACGACTCGCCGCAACGACCGAGGCCCTCGTGGCAGAGTTCGGCGCGGAGGTCGTGCACTCCGTCGCATTCGATATCACCGACCCGGATGCCGTGGTCGCGGGTATTGCCGACGTGCAGTCACGAGTGGGTGCCATTCAGATTCTCGTGAACAACGCCGGTGTGCAGCACCGCGTTCCACTCGTCGACCTCGCCGTCGACGACTGGGACCGCGTGCTGCGCACCGACCTCACGAGTGCGTTCCTCGTCGGCCGTGAAGTCGCCAGGGGAATGATCGAGCGTGGCTCTGGCAAGATCATCAACATCGCGTCGGTGCAGACCGACCTTGCCCGACCGACGATCTCCGCGTACACCGCGGCCAAGGGCGGGTTGCGCAACCTCACGCGTGCCATGACGGCCGAGTGGGCGGCGCACAACATTCAGATCAACGCGATCGCACCCGGGTACATCCACACCGAGATGACCCAGAACCTCGTCGACGACGAGACGTTCAACTCGTGGATTCTCGGGCGCACGCCCGCGAACCGCTGGGGAACCACCGACGACATCGTCGGCCCCGCCGTCTGGCTCGCGTCAGACGGCTCCAATTTCGTCAACGGACAAGTCGTCTTCATCGACGGCGGAATGACTGTGGTGGTCTGACATGAGCGCTCTCCCGAAAACTTCTCTCGCCGTCGTTGCGCACGAGAAAGACGACCTGCGCGTCGAGCAGATCGCCGTGCGCGAGCCCGGTGCTGACGAGGTCGTCGTGAAGATCGCCTTCGGTGGCGTCTGCGGCTCCGACCTGCACTACTGGATGCACGGCGCAGCGGGGGAGTCCATTCTTCGCGCACCCATGATCCTCGGCCACGAAGTCGTGGGAACTGTCGCGCAGAGTGCTGCCGATGGTTCCGGCCCAGAGGTGGGAACCCCGGTCGCCGTTCACCCGGCGACTCCTGACTCCTACCTCGGCAGTGCCGCGCGGTTCCCGCACACGGAGGGCGCGTTCACCGAGTTCGCGGTGCTTCCGTCGTACACGCTCCGCCCCCTGCCCGAGTCGCTCGACCTGCGCGCTGCGGCGATCATCGAGCCGGCGAGCGTTGCCTGGCACGCTGTCTCGCGCGCCGGAGATCTTTCGGGCAAGCGCGTGCTGGTTGTGGGCTCTGGCCCGATCGGCGCTCTCATCGTTGCGGTTGCTCATCGAGCCGGAGCCGCAGAGATCATCGCGGTCGACATGTTCGACAAGCCGCTCGAGATCGCGCGATCCGTGGGTGCGACGTCAACGATCGTCGCGACCGACGCCGACGCCATTGCGGCGGTCGAGGCCGACGTCGTCTTCGAGTCGTCGGGCAGCTACCGCGGGCTCGGTTCGGCCGTGCGCGGTGCGGCACGTCGCGGTCGCGTCGTCATGGTCGGCCTTCTGCCGTCCGGTGAGCAGCCCGCCCTCATCTCGCTCGCCATCACGCGAGAGCTCGAACTCGTCGGTTCGTTCCGCTTCACCACCGAGATCGATGAGGTCATCGCGGCACTCGCGGATGGCAGCCTGCAGGTCGGTCCGATCGTGACCCACGAGTTCGCTGCATCCGATGCGCTCGAGGCGTTTGCCACGGCGCGGGATTCGGCGTCGAGCGGAAAAGTGCTCCTGCGGTTCTAGGCGAAGCAGTTTCTAGCCGAGGCGCCTCTTAGCCGGAGCAGCTTCTAGCCGAGGTAGATGCGCGGCTCGTCTTTCCACATCTGCTGAACCTCGACGTAGGTGCGATCCATGATCCGCACCATCGCGGCGTGCGCGTCAGCGGGGCGCCTACCCTGGATCGCATCCGCGACATCCACGTGCCACTGCAGCGCCTCTTCGTGCGGGTGCGTGGGCATGAGGCCCTGGTCGGTGCGCCCGGTGAGCACCTCGGCGACGACACCGTCGAGCTTCGCGAACATCTCGTTTCCGCTCGCGGCAAGCACAATCGAGTGGAACTGGATGTCGAGCTGCAAGAACAGCGCGAGGTTGCCCTGTCGGCCTACCGACCTCATGTGTGCGGCGAGGGCAAGAAGTTCGCGCGTGACAGCGTCGGGAGCGTGAATGGCGGCGAGTTCGGCCGCTCGCGGCTCCACCGCCGTTCTGAGTTCGGTGAGGGATCGCAGTTGCGCGCCGTTGGTGGTCTCGGCGAGGCGCCAGCGGATGACGAGCGGGTCATAGAGGTTCCACGCTGACATCGGAAGCACGCGGATACCGACGCGCTTGACCGACTCGACCATGCCGAGGGATTGCAGCACCCGCATGCACTCGCGCACGACGGAGCGGGAGACGCTGTGCTGTTTCTCCACCTGCTCGGCGAGCATCGTCGAACCCGAGGCGAGCTCGCCCGACACGATGAGGCGGCCGAGGTCGTTGAGTACACGCGAGTGGAGGCTACCGGGCATGACAGCAGGCTACCGTCACCGATCAGGCCATAACCCCGACACGTTCGGCGCGCCAGCCGGGGAACACGTCGGCGATCGACCCGGTGGTGAGGTCGAGGCGCTTCGTGACGACCTCGGTGAGCACGTTGCGGTAGTCGTTCCAGCCGGGCACGTCGCCCTGCTCGAGCACGTCAGAGGTGAGTCCGTTCCAGGTGCCGTGCACGCCGCCGGTGACTCCGCCGCCGATCACGAGCACGGCTCCGCCGTGGCCGTGGTCGGTTCCGCCGCTCGCGTTCTCTTCGACGCGTCGGCCGAACTCGCTCATCGTCACGATCGTCGTGCGGCCGAGGTTGGTCTCGCCGATGTCGGTAGTGAAGGCTGCGAGTGCCTCGGCGAGGTCGCCGAGGTGGCGCTTCATGTCGCCGGAGTCGACGTTGCCCATGCCGGTGTGGGTGTCCCACCCGCCGACGTCGATGCAGGCGACGCGCACGCCAGCGTCGGCCTTGATGAGCATCGCGAGGGAGGCGAGGGCTTCGGCGAAGTTGCCCTCCGGATAGACGGTCGCGGGCGCCGTGGGCTGGGCGTCGCGGATGCTCGCCACAGTCGCGAGGGCGCCGAGGGCGAGCGTCGTCTGCTGCGCGATCGGGTGGTCGATGCCGGTGTAGAGGCTGCGGAGGGCTTCGGCCGTGGCATCCACGTCGTCGACACCGTTGAGGTTGATCGAGTCGAGGTTGCTCATGGCTATGGATCCACTCGTTCCCATGAGGGAGCGCGGGGTCATGCCGCCCACCGCCACCGAGCGGAACGTCGTGCCCGCACCCGACGCTTCGAGCACGCGGTCGAGCCATCCACTCGTCAATGAGTTGGTCGAGCCGCGTTCGAGGCAGTCCTGCGCCTGAAAGTGGCTGCGCGAGAGGTCGGGGGTCGAGACCGCCGGGATCGCCGCGACCATGCGCTTGGCGATGAGCGGCTTGAGCGGGGCGAGCGCGGGGTGCAGGCCGAACCTCGGATCGCCATTGAGATCAATGAGCGTGGATGCCCGCACGCCGACGTTGGGGCGCAGGCGCGTGAAGTTCGGGTCGGCGCGCGGTACGAGCACCGAGAGGCCGTCCATGCCTCCCCGCAGGAAGATGACGACGAGGGTGCCCTTCGACGGCTCGTCGGCGGCCGCGTACGAAACTCGGCTCGTCACGAGCTGGGCGCCGAGGGCCGCGACGCCGACGCCGAGGCCGCCCTTGAGAAAGGTGCGGCGGTTGAATCCGGTCGACCACTGCGACTCGCGTTCTTCTGCCGCGATCCGCTGGCCCATGGCTGCCGCGCGAATAGCGGAGTCCCGCGTTGTGGGGCCGAGCTTCTCCCAGTCCGGGCAGTCCGGGTGGAGTGAGCTGAGGATCGCGTCTTCGGCTTGGGTGACTGGCATGCGTGGGCCTCGATTCAGCGCAGCTGGAAGTAGGGGGAGTCGAGCAGGAGCGTCACGAACTTGCCGCAGTCCCACGCGGAGGTCGGTGCCGGCGTCGAAGCCAGCCAGGGCTGGCCGTTCCACCGCGGCCCCGCACCCGCGATGACCGCCGCGATGTGCTCCGGCGTCGGCTTGACCCCGAGCACGCGCACGGCGACAGCGGTGACCCACTGCACGGTCGTCATGTTGGTGGTGCGGGTGACGATCTTGTCGGGCTTCGTGTAGGCGAGGCCGGGCCACCATCCGTAGACGAGTACGCGGTGGAGGTTCCAGCGCTGGATCATCGCCCCCGCCCCGAGCCAGGCCGCAGCGACGTCGGGGTAGCCGTTCGGCGGCATCCAACCGTGCGGTGTGTGGCCCGACTCGTTGAGCGTCCAGTACAGGTTGTTCATCGGGGTCTTCATTCCGCTCGCGCGACCGATGTTGAGGGTGCGCGCCGCGCCGACGGCGTCTTCGAGCGGGCGGCGCATGCGGGTGCCGACCGACATCCAGAAGTCGCTGCTGAGAAAGACCGCGCGCACCGTCTCTTTGATGCTCGTGTTCTTGGCGAGGTAGACGGCGGCCAGACGGTTGACGAGGTCGTCGCTCGGGTTATCGCTCACGAAGCGCACGGCGATCTTGCGCGCGATGTTCTTTGCAGTCGATGGATGCTTCGCAAGGTATTTGAGGTACGCGTCTCCGACAGCTTCACCGCCCGCGGCCGTGGCATTGGGGTGGGTGAAGCCGAGCACCGTGACCGGGCCGGTGACGTGCCAGCTCGCGTTGTACTTGTAGACGCCGGTCTTCCAGTCCCAGGTGCGACCCGAGAGGATGGCCGCGCTGTTGCGCACGTCGGCCTCGGTGTAGCCGCCCGCGATGCCGACGGTGTGGAGTTCGAGGAGTTCGCGACCGAGGTTCTCGTTGACGTTCTGCTTGCGCGACTCATCGTTGTTGAGAAAGTTGAGCATCGCCGGGTGCTTCATCGCGGCGACGAGCATCGTGCTGAACGAGCCGAGAGCGTTCTTGCGGATCACGTCACGCTGGTAGCTCGGAGCGGTGTGCCACTGTTCACCGGGAAGCGGCACGTGCAGGTGGTTCGAGAAGATGTCGACGACAACCTCGAACAACTGCCGGTTGGAGAACACCTGGCGGGCGAGGCTCGCCTGGGCGGTCTGGAACACGGCGTCCCAGCTGAACTCCTTGATCGACTTGCGGATGGTGGCGGCGGAGGCCCCCGCGAGTGGATAGAGCGCCCAGGCCGCGTTCGCCCCGCTGTCGTTGATGCCGGAGGGGACGAGCTGGCGGTTGATCCATCCGGTCACGCCGCGCTTCTTGAGGTCGGCGACGTCGCTCGGGCGGGCGCCGAAGGTGGCGCGGCGCAGCAGGTGGGCCTCGGGGTTGTACCCGGGAAAGACGGCAGAAGTGGATGCACCGGCAGCCCGCGCGGCAGCCGAGAACGTGGGGTACTGCTTGCCGATCGGTACCGCGGTGAGCTGGATGGCGTTGGCCATGCTCTCGTCGCGCGACTCCGGGCCACCGTTGGCGAACGGCTTGCTGGCGATCGCGCGGGGCTTGGCGGGCCGGGGCTTCGCGGTCGGTGTGGGCGTCGGAGTCGGCGAGGGAGTCAGCGTGGCGGTGGGGGTCGGTGTGGGCGTCGGAGTCGGCTCGACGGTGCCCAGGCCGAGGATGGCGCGACGACTCACGCGTGGTGTGGTGGTCTGCCCCACGTTCGCCCCCCAGCTCTGTGTGCTTCGACGCTAATCGCAGCGGGGAGCGCACGCAAGGCTTCTGGCGTGTAAACTCACACAGTACTTCGGCGAGGGAAACCCCTGTGGTTTCCGTTATCGACGCGGTGGAGTGGCCTGACCGGCTGTCCTCACGCTGACATGCGTTCGAGTTGAACTTATCCCGGGCACTGTGCCTGCCAATATTCTGGAGAAAACCATGGCCGAAGCGCCTAGCAACAAGCTCACCACCGAGATCCGCGAGTCCTTCGGAAAGGGTGCGGCTCGCAAGATCCGCGCCGTGGGCAAGATCCCCGCCGTCATCTACGGTCACGGCACCGAGCCGCAGCACGTCACCCTGCCGGGCCACGAGGTCAGCCTCATCCTGCGCAAGTCGAACCAGGTGCTCGAGCTCGACATCGCCGGCAAGACGCAGCTCGCGCTCGTCAAGGACGTTCAGAAGGACCCGGTTCGCCAGATCATCGAGCACATCGACCTCATCGTCGTGCGCAAGGGCGAGAAGGTCACCATCGACGTCTCGATCCACCTCGAGGGCGAGTCGGCTCCCGGCACGCTCGTCAACCAGGACTCGAACACCGTCTCGCTCGAGGCTGAGGCAACGCACATCCCCGAGTCGATCGTCGTCAACATCGAGGGTGCAGAAGACGGACTCCAGATCTTCGCGAAGGACCTCGTTCTTCCCACCGGATCCTCGCTCATCACCGACCCCGACGTGCTCATCGTCGCCGTGTCGACCGCTGCCGAGCAGGACCTCGGCGAAGAGACCGAGGCCGAGGGCGAAGCTGAGGCTCCCGCCGCCGAGGCTGCAGAGTAACCTCTGTCTCTCGAAGACGTCTGGCTTGTAGTCGGGCTCGGTAACCCCGGGCCCGGCTACGCCGGCAATCGTCACAACGTCGGGCAGATGGCACTTGCCGAGCTGTCCGACCGGGCTCGCGCCCCCTTCAAGTCCCACAAGGCAAACGCCATGGTTGCCGAGGGGCGCATCACGGCCGGCGGGCCGCGCTTCATTCTTGCGAAGCCGAACACGTTCATGAATCTCTCGGGCGGCCCCGTTGCGGCGCTCATGAAGTTCTACAAGCTCTCTGCAGAGCGACTCATCGTGCTGCACGACGAACTCGACATTCCGTTCGACACCCTCAAGCTCAAGACGGGTGGCGGGCACGGCGGACACAACGGTGTGCGCGATATCGCCGCAGCCATCGGCACCCCCGACTTCACGCGCGTGCGCATCGGCATCGGGCGTCCTCCCGGAAGGCAGCCCGCGGCCGACTTCGTGCTCAAGGACTTCTCCGGCGAAGAGCGCAAGACGCTGCCTAACATGGTCGGCGACGCAGCCGATGCCGTTGAGCTCGTGGCATCCACCGGACTCATCGCGGCGCAGCTGAAGTACCACACGGCGGCTGGCGGGTAAACCGTCTGGTCTAGGGCCGGTAAACTTGAGGGATGCGCGTACTACTTGCTGGAGCCTCTGGTGCGATCGGCAGGTATCTCGTTCCTCTTCTGGTCGCCGCCGGTCACGACGTGACGGGTGTCACCCGGGAGGCCGGCGCGCTCATCGGCACCGGTGCGACCGAGCTCGTCTCCGACGTTCGCAAGCGCGCAGACTTTCTCAATGACGTGCGTGGACTCGAGTTCGACGGGGTGATCCACGAGCTCAGCGCCCTCACCCGCGCTCCGCGCAGCTATGCCGATATGCGCGAGACGAACCGCCTGCGTTCGGAGGGAACGAGCACCCTCGTCGCCGCTGCTCGCGCGACCGGCGCCACCCGTTTTGTTGTCGCCTCTGCCACGTACGGCTACGGATTCTGGGACCACGGCAAGCGCGTCATCACCGAGGCCTACCCGTTCGGGCAGCTTCCCGGCACCCAGCTCGACGCCGTGCAGAAGTCGTTGCTCTCCGGCGAGCAGCAGGCGCGCGCCTTCGGCGGTGTAGCCCTGCGCTACGGACTGTTCTACCGCGGTCGAGGCGCAGTGCCCACGGTCGCCAACGACTGGAACGGTGTGCTCCCGTTCGTGCACGTCGAGGATGCCGCAGCAGCAACGCTGCTCGCGCTCGAGAACGGCGTGCCGGGCACCGCGTACAACATCGTCGACGATGAGGCGGTGTCGTGGAAAGACCTGCACCAGGCGCGTTCCAACGCCCTCGACCTGCCCGACCCGACCTACCAGCCCTCGTGGCTTGTGCGGTTGCGGGCGCCGTTCTGGGCTGAACTGCTCACCGCGACATCCATGCGGGTATCGAACGCCGCGGCCAAGCGCGACCTCGGCTGGGAACTGCAGTTTCCGACCTACCGCGATGCGCTCGAGTTCGAGCGTGACCTTGCTGCGCAGTCAGCGCACGTGCTGTCAGGCAAGTAGCCAGCCAGTGTCGGCCCCGCGACGTAGACTCGCTGGGTGACTCTCGACGGATTAATTCACGGGCTTTCGCGCGCCCGCGCGCTCGACGAGGCACTCACCTACGCCCGTCGCAGTGCCGACTTCTCGCTCGTTGACGGACTCCGTGCGCCGTTGCTCGGTGCACTCCTCAACAAGCGCGGCGGCCCCCAAGCGATGCTCGCCATCGTTGCGACCGGTCGCGAGTCGGAGTCGCTGCGGCTCGCACTCGATAGCTACCTGCCGAAGGCCGAGGTCGTGGAGTTTCCCGCATGGGAGACCCTGCCGCACGAACGCCTCTCGCCGAGCACCGAGACCGTCGGCAAGCGCCTGCGCGCCCTGCGCCGCATCGCTGAATGGCAGGAGGCTCCCACCGAGCACCTTGTGATCGTCGCCTCGGTGCGCGCCGCACTGCAGCCACTCGCCGACAACCTCGTCTCGTTCGCGCCCCTCGTGCTGACCGCGGGTGGTCGCGGCTACAGCCTCCCCGACCTCTCACGCGAGCTCGTCGAGCTCGCCTATACGCGCGTCGACATGGTGACCCGTCGGGGCGAGTTCGCCGTGCGCGGTGGAATCCTCGACGTCTTCTCGCCCATCGACGAGCACCCGGTGCGCCTCGAGTTCTTCGGTGACGAGCTCGAGCAGGTGCGCGCCTTCTCCGTGGCCGACCAGCGGTCGCTGCCCGAGTCGCTCCCGTCGGCGACGCTCCCGCCCTCGCGTGAACTGCTGCTCGGCCCGTCGGTGCGGCAGCGTGCCGCCGAGATGCAGCACGAGTTTCCGTCGCTCAGCGCGATGCTCGCCAAGATCGCCGAGGGAATCCCGGTCGACGGCATGGAGTCGCTGGCGCCCGCCCTCGTCGACCGGCTCGTACCGCTCACGCACTATCTGCCGGCGGATGCAGCCATCGCCGTTCTCTCACCCGAGCGCGTGTCGACGCGAGCTGTCTCCCTGGTCGAGACCAACCGCGAGTTCCTCAGCGCAGCGTGGAACGCCGCAACGGCCGGTGCGGAAGCCCCCATCGACCTCGACGCGGGCGACTTCGTGTCGCTCGCCACGCTGCGGGCATCGGCGGGCTCGCGCTCATGGTGGACGCTGTCGTCGTTCGACTCTGGCGCCGTTAACGAGTCTTCACAGGTAAGCGACGAGATCGCGGCATCCAACCTGCAGGAGTACGTGCGCATCGCCGCGACCGCCGTGCCGTCGTTCGCCGGCCAGCCGACGGGTGCGATCGACCACGTCGGCACCCTGTTGCGGGATGGATGGACCGTCGCCGTTGTCGCGCAGGGCAGCGGCCTCGTCGAGCGTGCTGCCGACGTTCTGGGTGAGCACGAGCTCTCGGGGCGCGTCGTTGACTCGTACCCAGACGCTCTCGAGGGCTCGAACGCCCCCGAGGCCGGCGTCGCCTACCTGCTCAAGGCCTCGGTGGAGGCCGGGTTCGAGCTCGCTTCGGAGAAGTTCGCCCTGCTCAGCGAAGCCGAGTTCTACGGTCGTGCGGCGGGATACGACTCGCGCCAGGTCAAGAAGCTCGCGGTGCGGCGCAAGAACGTCGTGGATCCGCTGCAGCTCAGGGCCGGGGACTTCGTCGTGCACCAGACGCACGGCATCGGCAAGTTCGTGGAGCTCGTGCAACGCGAGGTCTCCTCGGGCGGTCGCAACGCCGTGAAGCGCAGCCGCGAGTTTCTCGTCATCGAGTACGCGCCCAACAAACGCGGCTACCCCGGCGACAAGCTGTTCGTTCCGACCGACCAGCTCGACCTGCTGTCGCGCTACGTCGGTGGCGAGGCACCTGCGCTCTCCAAGATGGGCGGCAGCGACTGGGCCGCCGCGAAGGGCAAGGCCCGCAAGGCGGTGCGCGACATCGCCGTCGAACTCGTCAAGCTCTACTCGGCGCGCATGGCGTCGAAGGGGCACGCGTTCCCGCCTGACACCCCGTGGCAGCGTGAGCTCGAAGACGCCTTTCCCTACGCGGAGACCAACGACCAGCTCACCACGATCGACGAGGTCAAGGCCGACATGGAGCGGCCCATCCCGATGGACCGCCTCCTGAGCGGTGACGTCGGCTACGGCAAGACCGAGGTCGCGGTGCGTGCGGCCTTCAAGGCGGTGCAGGGCGGCAAGCAGGTCGCCATGATCGTGCCGACCACGCTGCTCGTGCGCCAGCACATGGAGACCTTCGCCGAGCGGTTCGCCGGGTTCCCGATCCACTTGCGGGCGCTGTCGCGGTTCCAGACCGACAAGGAGTCGAAGGAGACCCTCGCGGGAATGGCCGACGGCACAGTGGATGTGGTGATCGGAACCCACCGCCTGCTCGGGACATCCATCGATTTCAAGGATCTCGGACTCGTCATCATCGACGAGGAGCAGCGCTTCGGCGTGGAGCACAAGGACGCGCTCAAGAAGCTCAAGACCAACGTCGACATTCTGGCGATGACGGCGACGCCGATTCCGCGCACGCTCGAGATGGCGGTCACCGGCATTCGCGAGATGTCGACGCTCGCGACGCCGCCCGAAGACCGCCACCCGATCCTGTCGTTTGTGGGGCCGTACTCGGCCAAGCAGGTCTCGGCCGCGATTCGGCGCGAGCTGCTGCGCGAAGGCCAGGTGTTCTTCGTGCACAACCGGGTGTCGTCGATCTCGCGGGTCGCGTCGCAGCTCGCCGAGCTCGTGCCCGAGGCGCGCATCGCCGTCGCCCACGGTCAGCTCTCGGAGGCCGTGCTCGAACAGGTCATGGTCGACTTCTGGGAGCGCAAGTTCGACGTGCTCGTCTCGACGACCATCATCGAGACCGGTCTCGACATCGCCAACGCCAACACCCTCATCATC
>Ga0247817_10001670_pt1 | contig 11543 bp, 9 predicted proteins | sample UWRJL212509R1_FD_178010 | JGI IMG/M metagenome (GOLD analysis project Ga0247817, IMG submission 178010) | Plant litter microbial communities from Arlington Agricultural Research Station in Wisconsin, United States - UWRJ-L212-509R-1 | ecosystem: Environmental > Terrestrial > Plant litter >... | reverse complement strand
GATCGAGGTGAGCCCCGGCGTGGTGAAGTCGGCGCCGAAGATGTTGTCGAATCCGAGGATGCTGATGTCGCCGGGCACGCTCACCGACCGGCCGATCAGCTCCTGCATCAGACCGATCGCGAGGAGGTCGTTGTAGGCGATGACCGCCGTGGCGCCGCTGGAGAGCACGGCGGGGGCCATGGCGCGGCCTGCCTGCATGACGGGTTGCTCGCTCTGCAGTTCGACGGCCTCCATCCCGCTTCGCGCGGCCGCGTCGAGGATGCTCTCCCAGCGCTTGTGCGAGACCCATGACCGCTGGGGTCCTGCCACGTAGGCGATACGGGTGTGGCCGAGGCCTGCGAGGTGGGCGATGGCCTGGTCTACACCGGGCGCCACGTCGGCGACGATGCTCGTGATGTCCTCGACCTCGCGGTTGATGACGACGACCGGCTTCTCCTCGGCGAGGCCCCTGATCTCGTCGGGCTCGAGACGAGAGGTCGCGAGGATGAGGCCGTCGACCGAGGGGATGAGCCGCCGGGCCGTGAACATCTCGGTCTCGGCCGACTCGCGGAACTCGGCGAGAACGAGCGTGTAGTCGTGCTCGGCCGCCTCCCGTTCCGCGCCGCGCACGATGTCGAAGAACACGGGGTTGGTGATGTCGGCCACGATGAGGCCGATCGTCCTGGTGCGTCCGGTGAGAAGCGCGCGCGCCGCGGGGTTCACCCGGTAGTTCAGTTCCTTGGCCGCGGCATGGATCTTCTGCTCTGTCTTGGCGCTGATTCGGCCGGGGGTGCTGAGGGCACGCGAGACCGTCGAGGCGTTGACCCCCGCCAGCTGCGCGATGTCGTAGATGGTGGCGGCGGGCTTGCGCGGGGAGACGGCGTTCACCGTGCCGCGGTCATTCTCGCTCATGGGAGCCTCCATCTGGTTTCGCGCACAGCCTAGGCAGACGGGGCACGGTACACACCGTATTGACTCGGCGCGCATTCCCGTCGCAGGCGCTCCACGGGACGCGTCCGGTCATGCGACGGCACCGGCCTGCTCGTCTTCGTTGCGCTGTCTCTCGAGCAGCCGGAGGCGGTCGTTGCGGCGTTCCTCCTGGCGGTCGGGGTCGGTGACCGGCGAGGCCATCAGCAGGCGCTGCGTGTACGGATGTTCTGGATCGCCGGTCACCTGGGACGCCTCGCCCTGCTCGACGATCTCGCCGCGGAACATCACGGCGACGCGGTGGCTGATGTGCCGCACGACGTCGAGGTCGTGCGAGATGAACAGGTACGAGACGCCGGTGTCGCGCTGGATGCTGAGGAAGAGGTCGAGGATGCGGGCCTGCGTCGACAGGTCGAGGGCCGACACCGGTTCGTCGCAGACGATGAGTTTGGGGCTGAGGGCGAGGGCGCGCGCGATCGCGATGCGCTGCCGTTGCCCGCCGCTGAACTCCCGGGGCAGGCGGTCGACCGAGTCGCGGGGCAGGTTGACGTGGTCGAGCAGCTCGGCGATGCGCGCACGCGATGCCTTCTGCCCCGTTCCGGCGACGGCGAGCGGCTCCGACAGGATGCTGCCGATCGTCATCGCCGGGTTGAGCGACGTGTAGGGGTCTTGGAAGACGACCTGCAGGTCGGCGCTGAGGCTGCGGCGCTGGGCGCGTCCGGCATGAGAGATGTCTGTGCCGTCGAAGTCGATCGTGCCCCGGGTCACCGGGGCGAGCCCGAGGATGGCCCGCCCGAGAGTGGTCTTGCCAGACCCGGATTCGCCGACGAGTCCGAGGGTCTCCCCCGCGCCGACGCTGATCGACACGTCGGCGAGCGCCTGGAAGCTCTTGGCGCGGAAGCCCTTGCCGGGGTAGACGACGTCGAGCCCGTCGACGGCGAGCAGCGGTGTGTTCGTCATGCTTTCGTTCCCGTCGTGAGCATGCTCATGGGCAGTTTTCCCTCGAGCGTCGATGCGAGCAGCTGCCTGGTGTAGTCGTGCTGCGGGGCGCGAAGGATCGTGCGCACGTCGCCGCCCTCCGCGAGTGTGCCGTCCTTCATCACGACGACGCGGTCGCAGATGTCGGAGACCACTCCGAAGTTGTGCGTGACGATGATCATCCCCATGCCGAGCCTCTTCTGCAGGTCGCGAAGCAGGTCGAGGACCTCGGCCTGCACGGTCACGTCGAGTGCCGTGGTCGGCTCGTCGGCGATCAGCAGGTCGGGTTCGCAGCTCACGGCTCCGGCGATCAGCACGCGCTGGGCCATGCCGCCGGAGATCTCGTGCGGGTAGGCGTCGAAGGTGCGCTGCGGATTGACGATGCCGACGGTCACGAGCAGGTCGAGCGCGCGGCGCCTGGCTTCGGCCTTCGAGATGCCGAGCACCTTCACCATGGGGCGCACGAGCTGGTAGCCGATGGTGAACGCGGGGTCGAGGTTGCTCATCGGCTCCTGGGGGATGTAGGCGATGCCCTTTCCGCGCAGCGCGGCGATGCGCGCCTGGGATACCTGGCGCGAGCCGGGCGTGACCGTTCGCGTCGACCCGATGGTGATGCCGCCGCCGAGGATCTCGGCTGTGTCGGGGAGGAGGCCGAGAATCGCGAAGGCCGTCTGCGACTTCCCCGAGCCCGACTCGCCCACGATGCCGAGCACCTCTCCGCGGTCGACGTGCAGCGAGACGCCGTCGACGACCGTCTTCATCGTCCCGCCCGCCTGGGGGTAGCCGATTCGCAGGCCGTCGACCACGAGAAGGTGGTCGCTGACCGCGTTCGTCGCCGTATCGGTGGTCACCGCCGAAGGAGCGGGGGCGGATGCCTCGAGCCGAGGTTTGCGCACGCGTGGCACCTTCTGTCCGTCTTCGAGCGAGTCGCGCAGCGCGTTGCCGAGGATCGCGAGGCACACGGTGGTGATCGCGATCGCGAGCGCCGGCCAGACGAGCAGCAGCGGGGTGAGGTACACGTTGCGGAACGCGTCGGAGAGCATAACGCCCCAGGTGGGCACCAGCGGGTCGCCGAGACCGAGGAATTCGAGGCCGGACTGGATCGCGATGGCGACGCCGGCGACGTTCGCCGTCTGGATGATGATGGGGGCGCGCACCACCGAGAAGATGTGGCGGGACATGATGCGGGTGTCGCTGAGGCCCGACACCCTGGCCGCGTCGACGTACAGCTCGTTGCGCACCGACTTCACCGCGGTGCGGGTGAGCCGGTAGAACGACGGTGCGAGAAGCACTCCGAAGACGAGCATCGAGATCCACACCGACGGACCGGTCGCCGCGCGCACTGCGAGCAGCACGATGATGCCGGGGAGCGACATCAGCATGTTGGTCACCCAGTTGGCGCTGCCGTCGAACCAGCCGCCGTGATAGCCGGCGAGGAGGCCGGCGGGCACGCCGATGGCGATCGCGACGACGGCGGCGAGGGCCGCCGCTGCGAGGGTGACCTGGCTGGCGAAGAGCAGACGGCTGAAGACGTCGCGGCCGAGGCTGTCGGTGCCGAGGATGTGCTCGGCGCTCGGACCGGCGAGCACCGCCTGGAGATCGCCGAAGTTCGGGTCGTGGGTCGCGAGCACCGGCGCGAGGAAGCTCGCGACGACCGTTCCGGCCAGTAGGAGCAGCGCGAGTATCGCGAGCGGGTTCTTCGCGAGCCGCTTGACGACGCCGCTGCGTGCGACGACCGCCGGCACCTGCGGGTTCTGCACGATTGCTTCGCTCACGAGACACGCACCTTCGGGTTGAGCCAGCCGTTCACGAGGTCGACGACGAGGTTGACGAGGATGACCATGATGACGGTGTAGACGACGACGCCCATGACGACGGGAATGTCGCCCTGGGTCGTGGAGAGCACGGCGAGCGGTCCGACGCCGGGGAGGGCGAAGATCTGCTCGATGATCACCGATCCGCCGAGCAGACCGACGAACTGCAGCGAGAGGATGGTGAGGGCGGCGGGTGCCGCGCTGCGGAGCACGTGCTTGAAGACGACTTCGCGCTCCGGGAGCCCCCTGCTGCGCAGGGTGCGCACGAAGTCCCGGCGCCGGACGTCGATGATCGCGCTGCGGAATTGCTGCGCGGCCTGTGCGACGAGTTGGAAGACGAGCGCCGTGATCGGCAGCGCGATCGACATCAGCCACAGGGCGGGGTTGTCGGAGAAGGGCACGAACCCGGTCGCCGGGAAGATCTTCGCCTGGATGGCGAGGCTGGTCACCAGCACGATCGCGACGACGAAGCTCGGAAGGGCGTCGCCGGCGAGGGAGAGCAGCTGCACCGCGCGGTCGATCCAGCCGCGCTTGATCGCTGCCGCCACGCCGAGGAGGGCGGCGAGCACGGCGGCGATGACGAGTGCTCCGAGAACGATGGTGAGAGTGACGGGAAGACGGTTGAACAGGGCGGTCACGACGGGCTCGCTGTTGAACCAGGAGCGACCGAAGTCACCCGTGATCGCGCCGCCCAGCCACTCGACGTAGCGCACCGGCAGGGGCTGGTCGAGCCCGAGCTCCGCCTGCTTCAGCGCAATCTGCTCGGGCGTCGCGAACTCGCCCAGGATGTTCTGCGCGATTCCGTCGGAGGAGAAATACAGCAGCACGTAGGTGATCGTGGAGATCACGAACAGCAGCAGGATTCCCGCGACGAGACGTCGGAGGAGGAATATCAGCATTGTCTAGTTCCCATGTTTCGCGCGGCGTGCCTGACCCGGTCGGGTGGGTGGCCGGGGCGGCTGTGGGGCCGCCCCGGCCGGTGTGGGGCTACTTCGTCGGGGCGTAGTTGTAGATCGACGGCACTGCCTGCTGCAGCTGGTTCTCGACGGTCACCGTCTTGTCGAAGAAGTACAGCTGGTTCACGCGGTAGAACGGTGCGAACCAGGCCTCCTCGGTGATGTACTCCGTGAACTCCTTGGCCGCGTCGTCGTCGCCCGCCTGGATCTTCTCGATCAACGCGGCGGACTTCTCGTCCGTGTACTTCAGCGGGTTGAACGCGGCGTTCGGGCCGATGTGGTGGTTGACCGCCACCCACGGGTCGCCCTGGAAGATGCCGTAGTAGCCGATGGAGTACTTGCCGGTGAAGATCTCGTTGCGGTAGTCGGTCGAGGGGATGACGACCTGCGTGGCGTTGATGCCGACGTCGGCGAGCTGCTGCACGATGGCCGCGTTGATGATCGTGTCGGCGCTGTTCACCGGCAGGGTCAGATCGAAGCCGTCGGGGTAGCCGGCGGCGGCGAGCAGCGACTTGGCCTTCTTCGGGTCGAAGTCGTACCGCTCGTCGAGCTTCTTCACGTAGCCGGCGCTGGAGGTGCCTGTCACCTGGCTGGTGATCTCGCCGTTGCCGAGCAGCAGCGAGTCGAGCAGCGACTGCCGGTCGATGGCGTAGTTGATCGCCTGGCGCACGCGAACGTCGCCCAGCGGCTTGGCCTGGACGCCACCCCGGTCGAAGAGGAACAGTCCCTGCCAGTCGACGGGATTGGTGATCTCGTTGAGGCCGGCGCCGGTGCCTTGAGGCGCCGTCTTGGCGTCGAGCAGCGCGGCGTTGACCTGGCCGGAGACCAGGGCGTTGACGCGGGCCGTGACGTCCTGCATCGGCTTGATGACGATCTCGTCGAACTTCTGGAGGTCGGGGTTCCAGTAGTCGGGGTTCTTCGCGTAGGTGTAGGTGGCGCCGGCGATCGTGGAATCCGTGTCGAGGATGTACGGACCGGAGCCGACGGGGGTGCCGATGATGCCCTCGGTGTCGAGCGCGGCGGGGCTCGCCATGAATCCGGCGGAGGCGGCCATGTAGAGGAGGATCGCGGGGTCGGGCTGCGACAGCTCGATGACCGCGGTGTCCTCGTCGACGACGCGCACGGCTTCGATCGAAGCGGCGGTCGACGCCTGCGGGCCGTTCGCGACCTTGAAGTGGTCGATGTTGGCCTTGACGGCCTCGGCGTCGAACTTCTCACCGTCGGTGAACGTGACGTCGTCGCGCAGGTTGAGCGTGAGCTCGGTCTCGGTCTCGTCGTACTCCCAGTCGGTGGCGAGCATCGGCGACAGGTCGCCGTTGGGCTCGCGCATGATCAGGGTGTCGTAGACGGGCTGGTAGTACTGCATGTAGTGGCCGACATGCGAGGCGGCGGGGTCGAACGAGGTGACGTCGACGAGCGAGCCGATCGACAGCGTTCCCCCCGTCGGGCCAGCGGTGTTGTCGCCGGTGGCGGCTCCGCCGCTTGCGCCGCAACCGGTGAGCACGAGGGCCCCGGTCGTCAGCATGGCCGCGAAGGCGGCTCGTGAACGTAACTTCATTGTCAGCTCCTAGCTGGTGGATATGAACGTCTCTGTCCGTCGTACCGCCCGGCCCATCAGGGTGTCGGTCGGTGCTCCTGCCTCAGAGTAAGGGGACGGACTCCGGTTTGGCAACCGATTGTCAAAACTTTTGGCAAGCGATTGTCAAACCGAGTGCTCGAGGGACTGCCGGTAGACCTGCTTGACGATGCGCAGCGACTTGAGCGCCTCGTCCGGGTCGATCCAGAACGCACCGGGCGCGTCGAGTTGCGCGTAGAAGTCGCGGATGAGCAGTTCGTGGGAGACGCCCCAGTACGAGCGCTCCCCCGGGCGGGCCGGCTGGTCGGAGACGACCTCCACCCGTCCGTCGTCGTGCCGGATGGTCAGGTCGCCGCGAAGGTGCAGCGTCGCCTTCTCGGTCACGACGTCGATGGTGACGGGTGCGTTCGCCGCGTTCGCGAGCGTGGCGAACACGACGCTGCGCACACCGTCGGCGTGCTCGAGCACGAAGTCGGCGGTGTCCTCCACCTCGATCACCCCCCGCAACGATCGGTTCGAGGCGCCTCCCACGACGCTCGCGACGTCGCCCATGAGCCACTGCACGAGGTCGACCGTGTGGATGGCCTGGTTCATCAGCAGCCCGCCGCCGCTCCCCGACCAGGTGCCGCGCCACGGCCGGTCGAGATAGTAGGCGGCTGCGCGGTGCCAGACGACCGTGGCGTGGGCGGCGACGACCGATCCGAGCTCGCCCGAGTCGAGCGCGGCCTTGAGTGCGGCGACGGTGGGGTTGTACCGGTTCTGGAAGCAGACGCCGACCTTGGCCGAGCTGCGCCGGGCGGCCAGGGCGAGGGCCTCCCCGTCGGCGAGCGTGTGGGCGAGCGGCTTCTCGGTGACCACGTTGATTCCCCGCTCGAGGCAGGCGAGCGTCATCCACGCGTGCTCGCTGTGCGGGGTGCACACGTGCACGACCGTGGGGTTCTCCGCGTCGAGCATCGCGACGAAGTCGGAGTAGCCGGGCACGCCGTGCGCGTCGACGGCGGCCGCGAGCCGTCCGGGATCGTCGTCGACGAGCGCGACGAGGCGCACGTCGGGGAGGCGTGAGAGCGCGTCGAGGTGCAGCGCCGAGATGTCGCCGCAGCCGACGACCGCGGCCGTGACATCCGCCATCACAGCTGGGCGAACGTGAGTGCGGACTTCGCCCACTCGTAGGAGATGGCGTGCGACTCGTACAGCGAGTCGACGCTGGGAACGTCTACCTCGATCATGTAGTCGCCGTCGTAGTCGGCGGGGATGGCCGCGACGATGGCGTCGAAGTCGAGCACTCCCCTGCCGGGTTCCGCCCACAACCGCTGGGTCGCCGCGGTCTCGCGGTAGCCGAGGCCGACACGGTCGGCGGGGTCGAGATAGTCGGCGTAGACGTCCTTGAGGTGGATGCCGCCCAGGCGGTCGGCGTACCGCTCGATCAGAGTCACCGGGTCGATGCCGGCCCACCGCAGATGCCCGGTGTCCGGTCCGAATCCGATCAGGTCGGGGCCGAGGGTGTCGAGCAGGCTCGTGATCTCGTGCTCCGTCTCGAACACCCCACCGATGTGCGAGTGGTGGAGGGGGCGGATGCCTTCGGCGAGCAGCACCTCGCAGGTCGCGCCGGCGTTCTCGATCGCGAGCCGCAGGCGGTCCTCGCGGAAGTCGGCCCCGACCGCGGGCTCGGCCATGCGTGCGGGGATCGCCATCGACGAGATCATCGCGCGGTCCTGGCCGAGGCTCGCCTGGTCGGCCGCGAACCGCTTGGCGCTCTCCAGAACGTCGGCCATGTCCACGGTCTCGTCGAACGCGCTGCTGAACAGGCTGAGCGAGGGGGCGAGGCCGTAGCCCGAGATCCATTCGAGGTAGCCGGCGGCCGTCATGCCCTGGGGGATGTCGGCCTTGACCGCGGTGAACCCGATCTTCTGGAAGTCGCGGAAGGCCTCCTCGAACACGGCGGGCGACTTGTCCGTCACGCCGCCGCGCGACCAGTAGGGGATGGGGTTCGCGGCGACGCGGGGGGTTCTGGTTGTCATCGTTGACTCTCTTCGGTTGTGGGACGGCTAGACGAGGCTGACGGGGAGTCCGGTGCGGGCGGACTCGTAGACGCCGGTGATGATCGCGATGGCCTGACGGTTCTCGCGCAGGCCGATGCGCACCGGCTCCGCGCCCTCGAGCGCTGCCAGGAAGTTGAGGTACTGGTGCTTGTGGGCGTTCGACATGCCGCCCTCGGGAAAGAAGTCCGCCGGAAACTCGTGCCGGTCGACCTGGTTCGTGCTCTTGCCCGTGTTGCCCATGAACGCCTCCTCGACCGGCTCCCCCGCGGGAGTCGTGTGGATGTAGGTGAGCCTGTCGTTCTCGATGACGGCCGAGCCCTTGTCGCCGTGGATCTGCAGGCGCGCGACGAGCCCGGGGTACACCGCGGTCGAGCCGTGCAGAACGCCGATGGCGCCCGATTCGAACTTGACGACGGCGGCCGCCACGTCTTCCACCTCGATACGGTCGTGCGCGAGGGTGCCGGTGTAGCCGAATACCTCGACCGGGGTTCCGAGGGCCGCGACGAGCAGGTCGACGGTGTGCACGCCCTGGTTCATCAGCGCGCCTCCCCCGTCGAGTGCCCACGTGCCGCGCCAGTCGCCGGAGTCGTAGTAGCTCTGCCCACGCCACCAGTCGATCGACGCGACGCCCGATGTGAGCCTCCCGAGCTCGCCCCGCTCGATGGCCCCCACGAGCAGCTCGGTTGCCGGGTCGAAGCGGTGCTGGGAGATCACGGTGACGAGCGTGCCCGCGGCCTGTTGCGCCGCGATGATCGCGTCGGTGCGGTCGACCGTGACCTCGGCCGGCTTCTCGATGATCACGTGCCTGCCGGCCTCGAGCGCCTCGATGGCGATGTCGGCGTGGGTGCCGGTGGGCGTGCAGACCACAACGACCGACGCGTCGGTCGCCGCGAGCGCCTCCGACAGCGACGAGAACACGTCGGCGCCGAACTGCTCGGCGAGCTCCGTCGCCTTGGTCGGCTGCGGGTCGACGACGGCCACGAGCTCTACGCGGTCGGCGAGCTCGGAGATCACGCGGGCGTGCTGCCGCGCGATGAGGCCGGCTCCGACGAGGACGAGACGGGTGCGTTCAGCGGTCATACGAGTTTCACTCCAATGGAATCGGTGAGATGGCGGAAGGCGCGGCCGGCGTCTCCGAACGCCTCCGGCCCCGAGAAGCCCCCGAGCTCAAAGGCCCGCGCGAGGTGAGGTTCGAGGGAGGCGAAGCCGGTGTAGCCGTCGTCGCGCAGCGCGGCGAGCGTCTCGAGCACCTCGCCGTCGCCCTCCCCTGCCGGGACGACATCTCCGGTCGAGGCGACCGCGTCTTTCACCTGCAGGTATTCGATATGGGGTCGCAGCATCGCGTAGGCCTCGGTGAACGGCCTGACCCCCACCTGCACGAAGTTCGCGCTGTCCCAGGCGAGCCTGAGTGCGGGCGATCCGACCGACTCGACGATGTCGAGCACGCGCTCGGGGGTGTCGCCGTAGATGCCCTTCTCGTTCTCATGCAGCAGCACGACCCCCGCCTCCTCCGCGGTGGCCGCCAGCAGCGCCATCCGCTCGATCACGGCCTCACGGATGTCGGCGGCGCTCTGCCCGGGCTGTCGGAAGAAGGAGAAGATCCGGATGTACGGCGTGCCGAGCGTGGCCGCGACGCGGATGACGCGCGTGAGCCGCTCGACCTCGTGCTGGGCCGGCAGGGAGACGTCGACCTTGCCGATGGGCGAGGCCACTGCGGAGACGGCCAGGCCCAGGGCGTCGAGCGTGGATTTCAGCCGGGCCGTCGCGTCGTCGTCGAGGTCGACGACGTTGATGCCCCACGCGCTGCGCACCTCGATGTGGTGTGCGCCGAGGGCGAGGAGAACCGCCCCCTGCACGTGCGGATCGGGGTCGATCTCGTCGCCGAATCCCGAGAGTTTCCAGTGGACAGCATTGTCTAGAGTCACAGTTCTCTTCTACGTTGATCGGCCGCCCGTGGGGCACCGGCCGAAGCTCTGCGACGGGGCCGTCGTTGGCTCCCGACCGTCGTTCTGCTGCGAGCTTAGCCGCGGCCGGCCGGTTTTGACAACCGATTGCCAAAATCTAGCGAGGAGCGCGCACCCGCTGGCAGAACGCGCAGAAGTGCGATCCACGGTTCATAAACGACTCGCGGATGATCGGCCGGCCGCAGCGTGGACAGGGCTTTCCCTGCTGGCCGTAGGCGTTGAGCGAGTGCGAGAAGTAGCCGCTCGCCCCGTTGACATTCACATACTGCGCGTCGAAGCTCGTGCCGCCCTCGCCGAGCGCCTTCTCGAGCACGAGCCGCACCTCGGCGAGCAAGAGCTTCGCTCGCGGCCGGGAGAGCGTCGACGTCGGCTGGTCGTAGTGGATGCGGGCCGCCCATAGCGCCTCGTCGGCGTAGATGTTGCCCACCCCGCTCAGCAGCGTCTGGTCGAGCAGGGCGCGTTTGACGCCGGTGTTGCGCCGGGCGAGCCGGTCGAGGAACAGCCGGTCGTCAAACCGTTCGTCGAGCGGGTCGCGCGCTATATGCGCGACCTGGCTGGGCACGAGGGCGCCGGGCGCATCCGTCGTCTCGATCATCTCGTCGATCGCCATCGAGCCGAAGATCCGCTGGTCGACGAAGTTGAGGCGCAGCGGTCCGTGTTCGGGGTGGTCGAGCTCGAGCCTGATGCGCGTGAGCTTGTCGTCGGTTGCGCGGTCGCGCAGCAGCACCTGGCCGCTCATGCCGAGGTGCACGACGAGCGCCTCGGCGGTCGCTGAGCCTGCCTGCCCCGAGCTCGTCGAAGGGGCCGCCAGCGGCAGCCAGAGGAACTTGCCGCGCCGCTCGGCCGACACGATCGTGCGGCCCTCGAGGCGGTCGACGAAGTCCTCGCTGGGCCCGGGGTGGCGACGCAGAGACCGTTCGTCGAAGACGGTGACGGATGCCACGTGGGATCCGCTGACGGCGGGCGCGAGACCGGCGCGCACCACCTCGACCTCGGGGAGCTCCGGCACCTACGTGGCGTCGCGCACGAGCTGCGTCCACGCCTCGAGCGCGGCGGCCACCTCGGCCTGCTTCTTGCTGGAGCCGACGCCGGTGGCGATCTCGCGCTCCTGCAGCAGCACCGTGGCGTGGAAGCGCTTGAGGTGGTCGGGCCCGCTGTCGACGATGACGTAGGTCGGGGCGCCGAGGCTGCGTCGCGCGGAGAGCTCCTGCAGGCTCGTCTTCGGGTCCATGGTGGCGCCGAAGCGTTCGGGGTCGGCGAGCAGCGGCGCGATCAGCCGGTAGACGAGCGCCGTGGCCTCTTCGCCGCCG
>Ga0247817_10001669_pt1 | contig 11543 bp, 7 predicted proteins | sample UWRJL212509R1_FD_178010 | JGI IMG/M metagenome (GOLD analysis project Ga0247817, IMG submission 178010) | Plant litter microbial communities from Arlington Agricultural Research Station in Wisconsin, United States - UWRJ-L212-509R-1 | ecosystem: Environmental > Terrestrial > Plant litter >... | reverse complement strand
TACTTTTAATGCAAACGTTCAGGGCAGCGGCGATGCTTTGGAAAGCCTTAATGAAAAAGTAATAGCAAAAATTGCTCATATCAACTTTAAAGGATACGATTACCATAACGTTGCTCTAAACGGAACTTTTATAGATCAAAAAGTTAGCGGCAAGCTGAGTATAAATGATGTTAATGTAAAACTGGATGCCGACGGCAGCGTAAATTTAAAATCGGCTTTGCCTGAATATGATTTCTCGGCGTTGATAACAGATGCCAATCTCAATAAGCTTAAACTGCTTAGCGATACCATTACCATAAGCACCCAGATAAAAACCAGAATAACCGGTAATAACCTTAAAAATTTGCAGGGCGAAGCGCTGTTCTCGCCCATGCGTATTGTTGATCCGCGCAATAATTACCTGCTTGATTCTATTTACATAGCCGCCGTAGGTACCGGCGATGTGCGCTCTATCACTTTCCGGTCTGACGCGCTGGACGGTAGCATAAAAGGAAATTATGATCTGGCTACGCTGCCATCTTATTTTAAAACCATTGTAAAAAAATACATCCCATCGCTGCAAACAACCATTGTCGAGCCTAAACCGCAAAACTTTGAGTTTAGCCTTTCCATTAAGAATCTTGATCCATTAACTGCTATATTTTTGCCCGATTTAAAAATACCGGAGCGGGGAACATTTTTAGGCAAGTTTAACTCTGCAGATAAAACGGCAACCGTTAATGGTTTTATTAAAACCATTAAATACGGCGATATGGTTTTTCATGATTTTATTCTGGATGAATCTACCCTGGATCAGTTTATGAGTTTGAACATATCCATGAGCCGGATAGATCTTACGGATAAACTTTATCTGAAAGATATTGACGTAACCAACTTTTTAAATAATGACAGCCTGAAGTTTAACGTAAAGTTGGCTGATAAGAACGCCACCAACCAGTTAGACCTTTACGGCCTTGTAGCTTTTGGACGGGATACGGTGGCCAAACTGGAAATACTACCATCAGATGTGATACTTGAAAACCAGAAGTGGCATGTAGAGGAAGCTGTAAGAATTGGCTTCCTGGATAAAAAAGTACAGGTAACCGGCTTTGAACTATCAAACGGCAAGCAAAAGGTTAAGATAGATGGGTTTATTTCTCCATCAATAGATGATAAGCTGAACATAGTTTTTGAGCAATTCAGCATGGGTACTTTTAGTCAGCTTACCCGTACATCAGATATTGAACTACATGGCTTGCTTAACGGCAATGTAGAGCTATCATCTCTTCTCAAATCGCCGGGTATTGATGCTAAGTTAAAGATCGACTCGCTTAAAATGAATACCACACAGATAGGCGATGTGTCCATTGTATCCAACCTGGACAATGCAAAACAAAAGGCTGCTGTTGATATGGAAATAACATCAGGCGGTTTAAAAACCTTTGACGTGAGTGGTACCTATTTTATAAAGGCCGGCGAGGATGACGAACTTGATTTTGACATAAAGATGGATAAAACAAGAGCCATTATTTTTGAACCATTTATAAAAGATCTGGTATCAAACATAAAGGGCTCCCTATCCACCAAACTAAAGTTAACGGGCACACCAAAAAAACCACAGCTTAACGGCGATGTTGAGTTTAATGATATGGGCCTAACCGTTAATTATCTTAAAACACCTTATATATTGAATGATAAGGTCTCTGTAAAGAACAGCGTTATCACCATAGAAAAGCTTGAATTAAAAGATACACTTGGCGGTAAAGGCCTTATTAACGGCACTGTTAACCTTGCAGACCCCGGCAACCCTATAATTGATGTAAACCTTAACGTACCTAACGGTGGCAGCTTAATGGCGCTTAATACCGCTTTTAAGGATAACCACGTGTATTTTGGTAAAGCATTTGCCAGCGGCGATTTTACCTTTAAGGGCCCTGTTGATAACATGAGCATTGATATTGTTGCAAATACTAAGGACGGTACAGTGTTCAATTTACCGTTAAATGCATCGGCAACAGTAAGTGATTACGATTTTATAACGTTTGTTAGCCATAAGGATACCGCCGCTGTTGAAGTTGATAAAAAGAAGAACTTTAACGGCGTTACACTAAACATGGTGTTAAATGTAGACGAGAAAAGCACTGTGGTGATAACAACAGATTACGGCGAATTACAAGGCAGTGGAACAGCCCGTAACCTACAGCTCAAAATAAACAGTCTTGGAGATTTTGAAATGTTCGGGACGTTTAGCATTACATCGGGCAGGTTTGACTTTACCGCCAAAAACTTCATCAGCAAAAACTTTGTGGTTAACCAGGGTGGTGACATCCGCTGGACCGGCAACCCAAGCGCTGCCGAAATCAATTTAAAAGCGGTATACGAAGTGCGGACAGATATTTCGCCTTTATATACTGCTGCCGGTTTGCAATCGCCGAAAGGCAACCAGCAGGTATTGGTGCAGGCTAATCTGATAATTACAAAATCACTGCTACAACCAAATATTGACTTTGACTTTAACTTCCCTACAGACCCACAGATTAAGGAAGATGTAAGCACCTATTTGGCCGACAACAATAACCGCAGCCAGCAGGCCCTTAGTATTATTGTTAGGCGGGCCTTTGCACCCGGTACAGGTAGCAATTTAGGTAACCAGGTTTTTAACACCGCTTACAGCGCAATAACCGAGTTTGCCTTTAATAAGCTTAACAACCTTATATCACAGTCAAATATTAAAGGGTTTGACCTCACCATAAAGTCTCCAAGTGATGCAAGCGCATCCCTTAAATTTTTGAATGAGCGTTTGGTATTTAACGGCAGCTTATTCAATAACAGCGGCAACAGCAATTCATTTAATTATAATGGAAGCCTGCTTAATTCTGATTTTAATAAATTGACAAAGGATTTTGAAGCGCTGTACAGAATCAGGCAGGATGGCAATTTAACTGCCCGCTACTCTTACCGGGTGCTTAACACCAATACTATAAATGCTGCCGACCAGCTAACAGTGCAATATGTTAATGGTGTAGGTTTAGTTTACCAGCAAGATTTTGACAATTTTAAAGACTTTTTCAGAAACTTTTTCAGAAGCAGCAACCGCCGCAACCGCAAGTTGATCCCACTTGATCAGAGCGTACCTGTTGTACCAACTCCGGGCACATTACCCAAAGCGGATGCACCATCAGGCGGACCTAATATTGAGCCAGACGATGATGAAGATTAATGATTACGCAAAATAGCGTGATCCATTTTATCGCGTTTGGTGCGTAAGTAAGCTTCGTTATGCGGATTTGGCGCAATTTCTATCGGTACATTTTCAATCACTTCAAGCCCGTAACCAATTAGGCCGGCGCGTTTTTTAGGGTTGTTGCTCATCAGCCTCATTTTTGATATACCCAGGCTGCGCAATATTTGTGCACCAATGCCATAATCGCGCTCATCCATTTTAAAGCCCAGTTTTATATTAGCTTCAACGGTATCAAAGCCGTTTTCCTGCAAATTGTAGGCTTTAAGTTTATTTACAAGGCCAATACCCCTGCCTTCCTGGTTCATGTATACAATAACGCCTTTGCCTTCTTTATTTATCATCTCCATAGCGGCGTGTAATTGCGGCCCGCAATCACAGCGGCAAGATCCAAATATATCACCCGTAACGCAGGAGCTGTGCACCCTCACCAAAATCGGTTCGTCGGGCTCCCATGTTCCCTTTGTTAAAGCGATATGATTATCGCCGGTATTTAACTGGGTGTAAGCGGTCATTTCAAAATCACCCCATTGGGTGGGCAGCTTTACAGATACTTCCTTTTTTATCAGCGTTTCGGCATCTAAACGGTAAGCTATCAGATCTTTTATACAGATTATCTTCAGATCAAACTCCTTAGCTATCTCCATCAGTTCGGGCAGGCGGGCCATTTCGCCGCTTTCGCTCATAATCTCGCAAATTATGCCGGCTGGTTCAAAACCTGCCATTACAGCAAGATCTACCGCTGCTTCTGTATGACCGGAACGGCGCAGCACTCCGCCGTTTTGTGCTATCAGCGGAAATATATGTCCCGGGCGGCCCAGATCAGCAGGTTTTGTGTCTGCATCTATCAAAGCCATTATTGTTTTTGACCTGTCAGAAGCTGATATACCCGTAGTACACCCTTCCAATAGATCAACAGACACAGTAAAATTAGTCTCGTGAGAGGTAGTGTTATGGCTTACCATGGGGTCTAACTCCAGCTCTGCAGCACGTTGTTGGGTTATGGGCACGCAAACCAGGCCGCGGCCATAGCGAATCATAAAGTTTACAGCTTCAGGCGTGGCATTACGCGCGGCGGTTAAAAAATCGCCTTCGTTTTCCCTGTCCTCATCATCAACCACAATAATTGTTTTGCCGGCTTTTATAGCTTCAATAGCTTCTGGAATAGTATTAAGCATTTTATCGAAATGGGCATTTATTTGAATACGAACGCCGCATAAACAAAGTTAAAGCTTATAAAAAGAATAAACGTCGGCGGTTTGTAAATAATATCAGGCTTTGGGGCGACATATCACACGGCGGATTTCTTTGTAAAAAAAGGTTTTATCCGGTTTAACAAGTTGTTGAAATTGCGTTTATAAAGTTCGGCATCAAAAATAGCCGAATCGTTAGCCGCTTTGTAGGATAAAAAGATGCCAATAGGCGTAAGTATCATAATGCTGATCCACATCCCTACAAATGGCGAAGCATCGCCGGCTTTAACTGCCTTTTCGCCAATGGTTGAGATGATGTAGTAAATCAAAAAGAATACTACCGAAACCACTACCGGTAAGCCTAAACCACCTTTACGTATTATGGCCCCAAGCGGCGCGCCTATCAGAAATAAGGCCAGGCAAGCTGCTGATAGGGTAAACTTTTTATAATACTCTACCTGCGCGCCATGCTCGCTCAGTGCCATATTATCAAAAACTCCCTTTCTTATCTTAAATTGATCTTTTATAGTATTAACCTCGGCCTGGGCGTTTGATACCGCCTGCTGCTGTTCTGTTGCCGGCAATGCAGCAAACCAACTGGCTTTGTAGGGTATGGCCTTTATTTTAGCACTGTCTGGCTTGGCAGGTATTGCAAAATACTTTATAAATGGCTTCATCAGCGCAAAACTGGCCGAACTGGTACTATCCAGATTTTTATTAATAATGCGTATGGTGTCGCCAAGCATACGCATGTTCATCATTTGAAACCCGCCTTTAAAAGCGCTTTCGTCTGTGCGTTTTACGGTATCCAGCCCACCAAGATCAAGTTTCTGGCTTGTAGATGCAAAGCGTTGCCTTATAAAAACGCGGCGTGGTATATATACACCAGTGCCTGTTCCGGCATTCTCTTCGTAGCGTATGCCGTCTTTTAATTCGATTATTAAATATTTACCATCAAAAGAGCGATACATTTTACCCTGCTTTGCTATTACCATAAACGAGGTATTTTTAACAGGGTCTTTTGAATAAATGGTTAGTCCGTAAAGTGTCTGGCCATCTGGGTCTTTTTTCTGCACACGGATAGTGTTATTAGAAAAGCTGTTACTAAAAACCTTTTCGGGTAAAAAGTTGGTCGATTTCTGCTCGCGCACGTCATACAATAACGAATAATATTTCTGACTGGCTACGGGCAGCATGTAATCAGAAAAAATAAAGGCACAAATGCTTAAAACACAAACCAGCAAAAACATAGGGTACATAGCCCGGGTAAGCGATATGCCAGCAGATTTAATTGCTACCAACTCGTAATTTTCGCCCAGGCTACCATAGGTCATGATGGAGGATAGCAGCACCGATAGTGGCAGTGCCATGGCCACATTAGTGGCAGATGCATAGGCCAGCAGCTCCATAATTATATACCACTGAAAGCCCTTGCCTATCATGTCGTCAATGTATTTCCACAGAAATAACATCAGCAACACAAACATCACTATCAAAAAAGTAACCAGGAAAGGCCTAATGAATGATTTGAGCAGTAACAGGTGTATTTTCTTCACAGGCGCAAAATTAGGGAAAATTAACCCTTATGCACCTAGAACGCTAATAAGGTACTGAATCTGATTGTCCCAAATTAATTTTCTTTCGCTCATGGCATCTTCGGTAGCAAAATCGGTAACGGCAAGGGCAACATCATTGGTTAGTTCGTCCTGCACTATCTCCATTTCAAAATAAGCTTGCGGCTCATCATCTAAAAACTTAAACCTTACTACTTTATTCTCGCGGGCATTTACCAGCTTAGCTTTTTGCTGCTCGCCATCCCAGGTGAAAGTGTAAATCTGCTCCCGAATAGTAACATCATCAGCAAACCATTGTGCCAAACCGTTAGGTTCAACTAAAAACGTATATAATATGCGTGGCGACGACTTTATTTCGTACTCAATAGCAAATTTTTTCTTTTCAGACATAGGGGTTTATAATTGATGGCATAGATTGCGCGCCACAATGTTAACATTTTTTCTAAAGGAAACGAATTTCCGCTATAATTGCAAACTCTTTTTAAGGACGTTATTTTTAAGCCCCATTAATTAGGCGGGGTAGCTCAAATGGTTAGCGTAGGATTTGTAAGCCGTTGGATATTAAAACAATTACTGGAAAGTAACAGTAAATGTTGTGCCCTTGTTAACCTCTGAAGCAATATGGATAGCTGCGTTGTGCAAACGAAAGATGTTTTGCGATAATGATAAACCAATGCCATTGCCCGGAAAACGTAGCGCGTTATTTGAACGGTAGAAGGGCTGAAATATTTTTTCCATTTCCTCAGGTAAAATCCCTATTCCTTCATCGCTGATCTGTATATAAGTAGTATCAGCTATTGAGCTTACTACAAAATTTACCGTTTTTCCTTCTGAGAACTTCAGCGCATTTTTTAGCAGGTTATTTATAGCGATAAAAAGCAGCCTTCTGTTGCCATAAATAGTAGCTTTTGAAGGGTCTTCGGGTAAATTATAGGTAACAGCCAGTTGCTGCTCGCCATACATTAATTTAAACTCATCGGTAATTTCCCAGGCCAGTTCATCTATTCTGATCATCTCAAAGTCGCGGATGTCTGTATTGACATGCACCAGTTCCATCAGGTTGTTGATGATATTATTAAGGTTTACCACACCCTCAACAATTCCGTGCAAGGCCGCCTTATATTCATCAGTTGTACGGTCCTTCACCAGCGTGGTCTCTTACATCTTTGGTCGAGTTATAATAATCCCAATAATCCATTAGAATTATATAGCACAAACTATATAATATGGAATTAATAGATCATTTGATTAGTATCGTAACCTATTTATTGAAGCCCAAGCCGGATACCGAAAAGAACAATTTACCCTTTGATGGTAAATGATAAATCATGCTGTAATTATATTGCTTTCCAACATACTGTCAACAAAAATCTAATTAAGTTGAAAATTTAGTAATCGTGGGATTTGAACCAGGGACAGCATTTTAGAAACGCAGTATTATGAACAGCAAATTATATTAACTTTATCGACTAACTAACGATCAAATCGAGTTATAGCCTCATTAAATTTAACCACTGTTAATTATTTGTACAAATAGTTACCTTCGCGATATGATGAAAAAAATCATTGGAGAAAATTTAATGTCGATAAACACAGAAACTGAAACTGTAGTTAAGAAGATTCTGCCTTATCTTGAAAGGCGTGGTTACGACTTATCAAATGACATAAATTTTGAACGTGCCGTAACTGTCGCTGAACGTTATTCCAAAGGTTACATTGATCTACTGGTAACTTTAGGTAAAGCCAAACCTTCATTTTTAATTGAAGCAAAAAAAATATCTAAACAACTTACATCTAAGGATCGCGATCAAGCTATTAGCTATGGCCGATCTTCAGACATAGCCGTGCCATTTGTAGTAGTTACTAACGGAGCGGAGATACAATGTTTTAATACTAAAAATTCAAAGCGAATACTTTGGGATGGGAAAATGTCAGATAAAATCCCAACTAAAGAACAATTAAAATTGGCTCTAAGGGTATTAAAGGTCAACCCCGATGAAACTAATATACCCATTTCAAATGATAGCAGCTTGCCATTTAGACCAGGCTTACCACTACGTCAATTAAATGCTTTATTTTATAGAAGTCATAGTACTATTAGAAAAATTGAAAAAAACGAAGAAAGTGCTTTTGCTGATTTTTCAAAGTTGTTATTTTTAAAGTTATTAGAAGAAAAGGCAGACACGGATAATGATTTTAGCTTACCTTATTCTTATAGATTTCATGAATTAGCCGCTAAGCCAAATTCAGAATCAGATCAAGTTATGCATTCTGTTCTAAGCATGATTGATACAATAGTTAAACGTACGCCATATGGCGAAGTACTAGAAGAAAAAATGAAGCTGAAAAACCCTAAGACCTTTCACAATATTGTAAAAGAATTGTCTGCGGTTTCATTTTACGATAGCAGCGTTGATTCAAAGGGAGCTGCATTTGAATACTTTGTTAGAGCCACTTTAAAAGGGAAAAAATTAGGTCAGTATTTTACTCCTAGAGAACTTGTTCAAGTGATGTGTGCGTTAATAGGAAAGCACAAAATTGTAAATTCGGTTATTTCTGGTTCAGATTTGAAGATACTAGATCCTGCCTGCGGCACAGGAGGGTTTCTCGTATACATGATGCAAGACACCCTAGAGCAATTACAAGAAAAGCTTAAACGCCGAGAAATAACTAAGGCAGCACATGATAAAGCTGTTAAAAAAGTAAAAGAGGAAATTTTCTTTGGATCGGATGCAAATGAAGGTGTGGCAGCATCCGCAAAAATGAACATGATAATTGCAGGAGATGGTCACACAAATATTCAGCACGAGGATAGTTTGTCTGCAAATGCTGTTAATTGGTCTACTGACACTCCAGACTGCAATATTATAATGACTAACCCTCCTTTCGGAACTTCTGAAAGCGATTCTCTAACTTCAGCGGATATGAGGCAATTTGATGTCTCATCTTCTAAAGGACAATATTTATTTTTACAAAAAATGATTGACTCCACGTTACCAGGTGGGGAAATTTGTTCCGTAATTGATGAAGGTGTTTTAAATACCGATACGGGCACAAACCTTAGAAAATATATTTTAAAAACTTGTAAGATTTTGGCAGTTGTAAGCCTACCAAACGAGACGTTTAAACCCAATAAAATAAACGTAAAGTCAAGTTTGCTTTATTTAGAGAAACGCGATGAAGATGATACTGATTTCGAAGATGATTATGAAGTCACTGTTTGTTGTTTAGACTCTCTCGGATATCATGGCTCGGGAGAAAAGATTAGAGGTTTTGATAAAAATAGATTTTTAAAAGAAATTGGCGAGCATCTTTTGGATCAATCTTCATCTGCTTCTCGTTCTGGTTATAATTGGAACGCATTCGATATTTCGATAAAAGAACTTTATTCGGATTCTACCTACAGATTTGACTATAAATATTGGGAAAATGAAACAAGAACTAAGATAAAAGGTCTTTTAGAAAATGGTAATTCGACAATTGCTGATTTGAATTTAATCCCAACAACAAGAGGAAAAAGCCCCTCAGCTGAAAACTACGTAGATGAAATAGACGGTTATGCTTTAGTTATCAAGGCTGGCAGCAATATTAGTAAATTAGGTAAGATCATTACTCAAGAATCCGATTGGATTGAAAAGTCGCTTTTCGATGAATTTGCAGACAAAGCTATACAAACAAATAGTAACATCAATTTAGTTAAAAAGGGTGACGTGTTGTTATCTTCCACAGGTGACGGAACTCTAGGCAAATGCTGTGTATACGACATAGATACACCTGCTATTGCAGATGGTCATGTGACAGTTATCAGAGTAGATCCGAAAATTATTAACCCGTATTATTTGGCTGATTACTTGCGTAATGGATTTGGTGCCAAACAAATTACCAGGCTTTACACTGGCTCAACAGGCTTAATTGAATTAACACCCGATCAAGTAATGAAAATTGTGGTGGATTTAAAAAACAACACCAAAGAGCAACAAATATTGTCAGACAGTCTGAGAAAAATTGAAAAGGCGTACCAATTGAAATTGAGAGAGGCGGAGGAATTGTTAGAACAATCTAAAGCAATCTTAAATTTTTAGCCTTGCCAGAATTAATACTACCAATTTTTTATAATCAATAAGTTGGTTAGAATAAGTCGATGGCCCATGACCGGATTAAAACACTTTAACAACGCATTGTATTAGTTACCATTCTATCGTTCGCGTTCTTTGGCTTTACTTTTATTTTTCATCATCTCTTCTAAAAAAAGTTCGCGTTCGAGTTGCTTTGCCCCTGCTACCATACCCTCAAAACGATCTCCCTTAGCGTCAGCAGATAACATTTTATCTGCTACTTCGGGCATTTCTTTTCTCAATTTGTACATCTGATTAAAGCCCTTGATATATTCCGGTGACGGGTCTTTTTCTTCTTCCATCGTTAAAAGGTTTCGTAAGTGAAGTCTTCAATAAAGTCGCGGATGCTGTCTGCATCATAAAGGATAATTTTCTTTTCAGGCTGGCTATAACGGATTTTCCCCTCGTCGCGGAATTTCTGCAACGTGGTTTTGCTGCTAATGCGTAATAGGCGCATGGCTTCTTCTCCCGAAACCCATTTGTCACCTTGTGTCGGTTTAGGCTTTTTGCTGTCGATATAAGCTTCCAGCTTATCAATCATTGCGAAGAAGGCCCGGTCTTCAAAACAGATCACTTCCATAATCTAAGATATGTTATTCTTGAAAATATTATAAATATCTTTAATAATAATTATAAAATTTTTGGAATGGTCTACAATATGGATGATTATGAAGACGAGCGCTTTTTTACACTACGTAAGGAGGGCAAAATATATATAAGCAAAGTTTTCAAGTATCGGGAAAATACAGAAGAAATGCGCAACATAAAAATTGTGTTTGAGAATTCGAACACAATAGCGTTAGGTGAAATCAACGGGGCTTTATCTATTCGGCAAAGTGAAAGTGGCAAAAATCAAATCGTAGTAATTGTAACTCAAGATGAAAAACAAATTAAAAGTCTATCCTTTGAGAAATTCCGCGAGGTCAAAGACGGATTTAATGGTACTGAAAAAGATAGTTTTAGTTTTCGAGGCGATGAATGGAATAAATTACTTGAGTTTTTAAAAGCCATAAACTTTATCGATTTATCAAATCGCGCTAATCATCAGATAGAAGATGTGTCTTCAAATAGCGGTAATAAAACTATTATTGATAGTTCAGAGGTTGGTTTAGCTCGAATTTTAAAAGATTTAAAAGGTGATGAGCGCGTAAATTTACTTGAGAAAGTGAAGGAAAACCTATCGAAAGATGATATACAGTTACTCTTGGGGAGAAAGGATGCTCTTAATACGTTTGAAGAGCATCTTACAAGTCTTGATTGGAGTGAAGCTAATTGGCAAGAATTTTTTGACAGAGAGACGTGGATTTTTGGTTATGGTCTCGATTATAGAATTATGAAGCCATTTGACCGGGAAATGAATGTTACATTTGCTGGAACCGACAATCGAGAGAAAGCGCAAGTAGACTTCTTATCCACCTTTACTGACTTCACTGTTACAGTT
>Ga0247817_10001668_pt1 | contig 11550 bp, 10 predicted proteins | sample UWRJL212509R1_FD_178010 | JGI IMG/M metagenome (GOLD analysis project Ga0247817, IMG submission 178010) | Plant litter microbial communities from Arlington Agricultural Research Station in Wisconsin, United States - UWRJ-L212-509R-1 | ecosystem: Environmental > Terrestrial > Plant litter >... | reverse complement strand
TATAGGTTGTGTCAACAACTGCACGTTCAATTGGAGCAGGTGTACCAATATATAAACCTTTTACGGTTTCAACGTCTTTTAATGTTTCTAAACTTTTTCGGAACGCTGTTTTTTGTTCTTCTGTGGTATCGGCTTTAAGCCAGAATAATACGTGATGACTAAGCATTTAATTTTATATGTTAATAGTAATAAACTCAGCAAAGATACAAATTCTTCTCTATTCTAAAATTTCCTGAACCCGACCTATTTGTCCGTCTTCGAGTCGGACTTTAATACCTCTGTGGTGTTTGGGTACACTGGTTAAGAGGTCTTTTACAACACCTTCTGTGCGCGTCCCTGTCTTTTGATCTTTTTTCAGCACGATACTTACTCTTGTTCCTTTTGTAATATTAGCACGAATTCTTCCGTCCATGGGCTTATTTTAATTTATTAATTTTAATATCAAAGTCTGCAGAAAAACCTGTAACAGGTTCTCCATTTTCATAAAATCTTAATATAATTTTATCGTGTATAATATAAACAGTGTCCGGTATAAAGTCATTGTCATAGGGCTTTTGTAGAAAAATTATTTTATTGCCTGACAATTTGTATTCACCTTCATATATGTCTTCACCAAACATATAATTTGATATCATCTCGAATGTATTATTTTTTCGCAAACGTAATTCTAAGTAGGATCGATCATCATCTAATATTGCAGACAATACAATTGGACTTTTATAAAATTCGGAATGTATAAATTGGTGTATCCCAACAATGAGGCAGAGTAGTAATGTGAACCAAAGTCCAACTTTTCTTTTATATGTAATTATCCAAACGAGTATAAGTAAAAATGCAATTCCTGAAAATAACAGAACAAGCGTACTTATAAACGTATCAATAAAATAACATAGCAAGCTAATACTTCCGAGGGTGAGAAATGCTATTTCTAATTGGGGAAGTCTTGGCATTCTTTTATTTAACAGCATTGGTTTGCTGTTTTGCCGGAAGAATTACATTGAAGACAGCTCCTCTTTCAGAACTTCCGGCTGCATTAAGATCACCGTGATGATTAAGTGCAATTTTTTTACACATAGCAAGACCAATGCCCGTACCTTCATAGTCTGACTTACGATGCAGGCGCTGGAAAATATTGAAAATTTGTTCGGTGTGTTCGGGTTTTAATCCGATACCATTATCAGCAACAGTGATTTTATAATACGTTGCTTTGGAGTCAAGTGATGCTGATTTTTTCTCTTCTTTAGTTACTAACGAAGAAGTAATGCTAATCACAGGTTGTACATCGGTACGGGAGAATTTTAATGAGTTGCTGATCAGATTGCCCAGCAATTGCGCCATCTGTAAAGGAATGGATTCAATCACCGGTAATGTCTGGTATTGAATCGATACATTTTTCTGTTCGATCAGCAGTTCAAAATCAATGAGTGTATTTTTCAATACCTGATTGAGATCTACTGCAACAAATTCTTCTGTTTCTTTTATTAATTCCGAGTAGCTCAACACATCTTTGATCAAGGTATTCATACGTATCGCAGAATTACTGATTTTGTTCAGGTGTTTTTTAGACAGCTCATCCAGGTCGTTTCCGATTCTTCCTTCCAGCATTTGTGTGAACATACTGATCTTACGCAGTGGTTCCTGTAAGTCATGCGAAGCGATGTACGCAAATTGCGCAAGTTCAGCATTTGATTTCTGCAGGTTATCGTTTGCAGTAGCAAGTTCACGCGTACGAGCGCTTACAATTTCTTCAATTTTAATACGGGCAAGTACTTGTGCTGTAACGTCGATTGTGACACAAAGTACTCCAATTATTTTGCCGCAATTTTCACGGTATGGTTCGTACACAAAATTCTGGTATATTGTTTCATATTTTCCTTTGCGCAACAACTGAACCGGCATTTCGTCGGCTTTAAAGGCTATACCCTTTTCGAATACTTCACGCATGATTGCCTCAAGGCCTTGTCCGCGGGCATCCGGTAATGCATCGAAGACAGGAAGGTTCATTACATACTCTTTAGGTTTGCCCCACAATTCGATCATAAAATCATTTGCAATTTCAATAACATGATCAGCTCCCGAAAGAATGCACATGGCAACAGGTGCTTGTAAGATCATGTTGCGAAGATTCTGTTCGCTTTGTTCAATGCGTTGCTTGGCAAGGTTCAGATCCGTTACTTCGGCAGCCGTATTCATAACACCGTAGACTTTACCACCACCATCAAACAATGGTGTAAAGCTGTAGTTGAAATAAAACGTTTGAAGTCTGCCATCGACCACCAGATCTACCCGTTGGTTCTTTGCATGAAAAGGGATGCCTGTTGTATAAACATTATCTAGCTGTTCATAGATTGATTGATTTTCCAATTCAGGTAAAACTTCAGCGTATAGTTTTCCAATTACATCATCACCTTTTCCCCACACATCCAATATATTCTGGTTGGCAAGATGAATACGCATTTCTCTGCCCACATACACACCGATCGGGAAAGGTGAACTATCGATAACGCTACGCACCTGCTGTTCGCTTTCCTCTAGTTTCTGACGATTGAGGACCTGATCTGTTACATCAATTGCTATGTCTAGAATTGCATATACATTTCCTTCAGAGTCAGATATGGGTGTATATGTAAAATCATAATATTTTTCTACTGTGATACCATGTTGTATGATCTTGATCAGTGAACCGTTTGTCTGAACAGTTTTTCCTGTAGTAAAAACTTCATTCAGCATCTGTAAAAAAGGCTGGCCTTTTAATTCAGGAACAGCTTCTGCTAAAGGTTTTCCGATAATATCCGGACCTTTTCCGGCTACATCAATAAAAGTCTGATTAGGATTTTCAATGATCAGTTCACGACCCATAAACAATGCAATTGCAGCAGGAGCATTCGCAACAATTGTCTTTAATTTTGCTTCACTATCTTCCACTTTTTTTCTGGCAGAAACCTGCTGTGTGACATCTATAGCTACGCCTAATATACTCTCCACATTTCCCTCCGCATCAATCAATGGCTTATAAATAAAGTCCATGATATAGGTTTTATTAACACCATTCACCATGTTGGTATATACAGCTTCTTTACCTTCGTATGGCAAACCTGTTGCAAATACCTGGTTCAGAAGTTGAATAAAACGTTCTCCATTCTTCAATACCTCTGCGAGCGGTTTACCTATAATATCCGGACCTTGTCCATACATTTCGATTACAAAATCATTGGCAACATCTATGATCAGATCTTTACCTTTAAACAATGCTGTTGCCACTGGAGATTCCTCAATGACCTTACGCAATTTCAGTTCACTGGCTTCTACTTTTTTGCGGGAACGCACCTGTTGAGTTACATCTGTAGCAACGACTAATATACCTGCTATATCTCCATCTATACTAAGCTGCGGCTGATAGGTAAGATCGACATAAACTCTTTCTAATGTATTGTTTCGCAGTAAGTCTACGGATACTTCAAAAGCGCTGTATGCTTCACCCGTGCGGATAACATTTTCGAGCAGCAGATCAAACCCTTGGCCTCTAAGCTCCGGTAAGGCTTCCAGCAGAGGTTTCTTTTCCAGATCCTCCGGCTTTCTTCCTACAAGCTCTGCATAAAATCCATTTACTAATTGAAATGTAAGATTCTCTTTCGCGATCGTTGCAATTGCCACCGGCGATTGTTCGAAATAACTTACCAGCTGCTGCAGGTTGCGTTCAAGTTCCTGCTGTGCTTCTATCCGCTCGGATACATCTATACCAATGCCCAAAATACTGTGTACATTGCCCGAAGAATCCAGCAATGGTTTATAAATAATTTTTTTTATGTATGATTTATGTACACCATTTACCAGCAACGTGAATGGCGAAGTTTCTCCGATATAAGGTTCTCCTGTTGTATATACCTGATCCAGAATCTCCAGGTATTGCTGACCGGCAAGCTCAGGTAAAATTTCTGCCAACGGTTTACCTAATACATCCGGGCCTTTGCCCCAGGTTTGTATTGCGGTTTCGTTGACAATTTCAACAACCATATCTTTGCCTTTCAATACACAGGCAGACAAAGGTAATTCTTCTACCAGCGTACGGAATTTCTGTTCACTTTCTTCAAGGCGTTTCTGATTGTTTACTTTGGTTGTGGTCTCTGTACAGGTTACAAATACTCCGCTTACGTTTCCATCGTCACCATATGCCGGGCTATAACTAAAGGTCCAGTATACATCTTCCATTTTACCATTGCGGTAAATAGGCAGCAGCTGATCTTCATACCAAACCGCTTCGTTGGTTTCAAATACCTGTTTGATAAGCGGACCGATAAAATCCCAGATATCAGGCCATACGTCTAGGGCTTTTTTACCCAGTGCAGGGTGTTTACCATTTGTACCCAGGCTTGGGCGGTAGGCGTCGTTATAGAAACAGATAAGATCTTCTCCCCAGAATAAGAACATCGGGAAAGACGAATGTAAGATAATCCCCAGGGTGGTTTTTAAGCTGTGTGGCCATTGTTCGGGATCTCCGATGGATGTTTGTGACCAGTCAAAAGAGCGTGTCAGCTCGCCCATCTCTCCGCCGCCGGAAAGGAAATAATGTGTATGATTGGTATTGGCAACTTTCATGCAGTAAAATTCAGCGCGGGATTTTTTCTGATACATGATAACATCGTATCAATGTTGAAACCAATTTACAAAATATTTGCAAAGTCACGAGTCCCTAAATAACAATTAATGGTAAAAAAATGCACTCTAACTTACATAGGATTATATCGAATTTTACTTATAAAGTAATTATATGTTTAAACACCTAATACTTGGTCAGCAGTATTCCCAGAAAAACGGCCGCAAAACCAAAGATGCAGCTACCAAGTGTATTCAATGTAAAGGCTGTATAATTTTCATTTTGCAGTAACAGGATATTTTCATATGCGAAAGCAGAAAATGTTGTGAAACCGCCACAGAGACCTGTTGCTAAAAACAAGCGCCATTGCATAGATGAAACCTGAAAACGTTCTGTTAATCCATAGATGATGCCGATAAGTAAGCAACCAATGATATTAACTGCAAAGGTTCCGTAGGGAAAACTTGATGGGTATTCTTTTGTTATATACAGGCTCATAAAGTAGCGCAAGCCGCTTCCGATTGCGCCGCCGATCATAACTAAGATAATGTTTATCATGCGAATAATTTTTAATTTTATTGAATAAGGATTACAAATCCTGAAGAGCAGGTTCGCTACAGCAAATACAAATCCAGAAGAGCTGGTCAAACAATTAATAATCGTCAAATTTGATTTTTTTACCCATTTTAGGAAACATGATTGTGAAGATTGGATAAAACCTTAATGTATCATTCAATCTTTTTTTTATGAGAAGATGTTTAGATTTTACAATAACCTGATTTCCAATTTTTATTCCTGAATCGGTATCATAAACCAGGTTTAAAGTATCGTTATTTCTTGACCAATTTCCTGATGACCATTCATTATAAAAGTATATGCCTGTACAATGAACATAAAATCGGTAGTCTTTAAAAAAATGAATGGTTGTCTGGTTTTGAGTACCGGAATAAAAAGCGCCAATTATTAATTCTGTTTTTTCATGATTAAAATTATTCCTTATTATTCTTTGTGGCTTAGAGATGCAAGCTTGTAGATTAATAAGTATGGAAAAGCAGATTATAAATTTTATTTGCATAAATATATTTGTTCTGTAACATTGTCACTTTAATCATTTTGTATAATTTTCATCATTTTTGACTAGTTAAAGTTCTAATATTTTTTTTGATCTTATTATGTGAATTAGAAATTCCTGTTTGTTTTAATTGCTTATATCAACTTCCCGTCCCACTTAACAAATGCTTCAATCGCTTCGTATTCAGGTAAGCCAAGATTGTTGTAAGTATTCGCAGTTGCTCTGTTACGGTCTTCAGCACGTTGCCAGAATTCACGTGGGTCAGCACCAGGAAACATAGGGGCATCTTTTTGTGATTGGTGTTTGAAAATACCTCTGCGCTTGCGCATCAATTCATCCGGACTCAATGGAATTGCCATTTCGATCTGGTCAATGTCCCACTCTTGCCATGCACCGCGGTACAGCCACACACGGCAGTCGCGCATCCAGTCTTCGTATTTCAATTCATCCAATGCTAAGAATATTGCTTTTAGACAAACTCTGTGTGTACCATGAGGATCAGAAAGATCGCCGGCTGCAAAGATCTGCTGCGGCCGTAATTCCTGTAACAGATTCTTTACACAATCAATATCTGCACGCCCGATCGGATTTTTTTTAACCAGACCCGTTTCATAAAACGGCATGTCTAAGAAGTGTGCATTTGCATCGGGTATACCAACATAGCGGCAGGTTGCTTTGGCTTCGCCTCTTCGTATCAGGCCTTTGATCTTCATTACAGCCGGCGGGTCAATTTCACCCGGCTTTTTATTTTTTAACGTAGCAACAATGTTTTTGAATGCAGCAGAAGTCGTATCTTCTCCTTCATGCAGAAACTGGTTGTAATCGGTTGCAAAATCTGCAAAGCGAATCACGTCTTCGTCATACACAGCAATGTTTCCGGATGTTTGATAGGCAACGTGTACATCATGTCCCTGATCGACCAAACGTATGAATGTTCCGCCCATGGAGATGATGTCATCGTCCGGGTGCGGACTGAAGATCAACGAGCGTTTCGGGAATGGGTATGCGCGTTCCGGACGGTTGCTGTCGTCGGTATTGGGCTTCCCGCCTGGCCAGCCAGTAATTGTTTTTTGCAGCAGGTTAAATACTTCAATGTTGATGTTGTATGCAGGTCCGTATTGGGCAACCAATTCCGATAAGCCATGCTCGTTGTAATCTCTATCAGTAAGTTTCAATATTGGTTTTTCAACAACAGAGCTTAACCAAACGCTTGCACGCTTACGTGCTTTTTCATCCCAATATACAGTTCCTACCAACCATGGAGTTTTAATACGTGTAAGTTCTGCAGAAGATGCTGTATCAAGGATCACACCAACATTGGGGTGTGTTTGTAAAAAAGTTGCAGGAATCGATTCTGTAATTTTTCCTTCAACGGTTTTTTTTATGATCTGTGCTTTACCTTCTCCCCAGGCCATTAATATGATGCGTTTGGCTTTGAAGATGGTTCCAACACCCATGGTAATAGCTGTTCTTGGTACATGTTCTTCTCCAAAGAAATCGCTTGCAGCATCAATACGCGTTACATGATCAAGGGTAATTAGGCGTGTAGTTGAATCCAAGCGCGAACCCGGTTCATTGAAGCCAATATGGCCTGTACGGCCTATTCCTAAAAGCTGTATATCCAGACCGCCTAAGGAATCAATTTTCGCATCGTAGGCCACACAAAAGCTTTCGATTTCTTCTTTTGCAATTGTACCATTGGGTATGTTTACGTTTTCTTTTGGAATATCAATGTGGTCAAATAAGTATTCCCACATAAAGCGGACATAACTTTGCAATGCGCCCCAGCTTATTGGATAATATTCATCGAGATTAAATGTAATAACATTGTAGAAACTTAACCCTTCTTCTCTATGCAAACGAATTAACTCTGCATATACACCTTTTGGCGTAGAGCCTGTTGCGAGGCCTAGCACGCAATTTCTTCCTTCAGCTTGTCGCTGACGAATAATTGCTGCGAGTTCGTGTGCAACTGCTTGAGAAGCGAGATCCGCCGTGTTGTATATTGTAGTGTGTAGCTGTTCGAAGTTTCTATTTATTACATCCATATATGCAAAATGGTTAGTTATGTAAATTAGTAATTTAATTATGAATTATAAATTATGAATCATGAATTATAAAAGATGTTGTTTCGTAAAGGTGTTCGTTAAATAATAACTTGCTGGGTATGATTTATTAAGTTACTGATCACTGTTTTCTGACCACTGACCACTATAATCCAGGTATTTAAAAAATATATCCTTTCAATTACAATATATTTACATTTCATACGACTTAATGTTATGATCACAAAACGAATAAAGAAACGTATGATTTTCTCTTTGATACTTATTGCTGTATTGGCAATTGGAATTTATATATTTTTACAATCAGCGCCTTTTGGAAACCCGCCATCAAATGCACGGTTGGAACGTATTAAAAAATCACCTAATTATAAAGATGGTGTTTTTAAAAATTTATCTCCTACTCCGGTAATGGCTGATGATGCATCTTACGTGGATATGATTAAGAAGCAGTTCTCAGGTGATTCAGCGCGTGAACCAAGTCAAACCATACCAAGTATCAAAAGAGATTTAACAGTCATTCTTTCAGAAAAACCAGTTATTACCTGGTTTGGGCATTCTACGTATTTAATTCAGACAGGTGGTAAAACAATTCTGATTGATCCGGTTTTTTGCACGAGTACCTCTCCTGTTCAATTTGTTGGGAATAAAAAATATCAGGGAACAGAAGTTTATTCTCCAGCTGATTTTCCCGGAATTGATTATTTGATATTAACACATGACCATTACGATCACCTGGATTATCAAACAACTCTAGATATGAAATCGAAAGTGAGATCCTATTATATGCCCTTAGGCGTAGGTTCGCATTTGGAATCCTGGGGAATTGATACAAATAAAGTGCACGAATTGGATTGGTGGCAGGAAATTGATTTAGAGCCGGGATATAAATTAGTATGTTTGCCGGCGCGCCATTTTTCGGGCCGCAGTGTTACAGATAGAGGAAAAACGTTGTGGGCTTCCTATTTGTTAATCACACCTACACATAAAATATACATTGGTGGTGACTCAGGTTATGACACACACTTTAAACAAATAGCGGATAAATACGGTGCTGTTGATATTGCTTTTCTTGAATCCGGACAATACAATGCGTATTGGCCCTTTATACACATGATGCCTGAGGAAACTGTAAAAGCAAGTAAAGATTTGCAAGCCAAAGTATTGATGCCAGTGCATTGGGGTAAATATACGTTGGCTTTACACCCTTGGGATGAGCCTATCAAACGCCTGATGATCGAAGCACATAAGCAGAATGTGACAGTTGCTACTCCTATGATCGGTGAACCTGTTGTATTGGATAGCATACTTCCAAACAGTAAATGGTGGATGCCGGAAAAAAAATAGCAGGAACGTCGTCGAGATTATAAACCTCGACGACGTTTAATTACTCCTGTGGAGGATTTTGTTTCTTAACAATGGTATGTTTGATCCCGTTTGGTTCGCGGTGTATGGGTGTAGAATGCTCTTTTGGTGCAGGACGATTTCCGCTTTTAGAACCTCCTTTAGATTTATTATTTGAAAAACCTTTTGATTGGTACTTCGGTTTCTTCTCAGGTTCGTACGCCGGTCCTTCTCCTATTTCGATCGGTATTGTTAACTTCTGAATTTCTCTGCCGATCAGATTTTCTATTTGTAAGAACTTATATTGATCGTTATCGCTGATAAAGGTAATTGCAGTGCCTGTAGTTGCAGCCCTTGCTGTACGGCCAATACGGTGAATGTAGTTTTCTGCATCACCAGGTACCTCTGCATTAATAACCAAATCAATTCCATCGATATCAATACCACGTGAAAGTATATCTGTACCAATTAATAATTGCAACTGGCGGCTTTTAAAGGCGCGCATGATTTCTTCACGTTCTTCCTGCTCAAGATCAGAGTGAAATCCTTTCAGGCTTAAACCCATATTGGATAGATCACGCTCCAGCTTTTTCACATGTTCCTTTGTTGAAGAAAATATAATGATGCTATTGAAATTTCCGCTGGAAAGTATATGCTTGATTAATTTATTCTTTTGTTCTTCATAAACAAGATATGCCTGCTGTAAAATACCTTCAGCAGGTTTAGAAATGGCTATGTTTATTTGAACAGGATCATTCATTAATTTGTTTGCCAACGTACGCATTTTAGTAGGCATCGTTGCAGAGAACATGATTGTTTGTCTCTCTACAGGCAAATAATTTATAATACGTATGATGTCATCATAAAAGCCCATATCTAACATACGATCGGCTTCATCCAATACAAGATGTTTGATTTGCTTCAGGTTTGCAGTACCGGATTGTAATTGAGCCATTAATCTTCCGGGTGTTGCAATCACAATATTAGCACCATCTGTTAATGCTTTGCGCTGCTGATCCCAGGTTGCTCCATCTCCACCTCCATATATTGCAATTGAACTTACACTAATGAAGTATGAAAATCCTTCGATCTGCTGATCAATTTGAATGGCAAGTTCACGCGTAGGTACTAGTACAAGTGTGTCTAAGCCTTCTGAATTCGATTCTATAATTTTATGCAGGATCGGCAGCATGTATGCCGCAGTCTTACCTGTACCTGTTTGAGCACAGGCAACTAAATCTTTATTTGACAGAATAACAGGAATAGACTCTACCTGAATGGGTGTTGGTTTATTAAAGCCCATGGAGTTTAAGCTATCCAATAAACCTGCGTTAAAATTAAAATCGTTAAATGTCAATGATGTAGTATTAAAATGTTTCTCTTTTACGCCCGTAAAGATAGTAAATAATCAACAGTTTTACTGTTTTTGACTGTAAACTACAAGAAGATAACCGATTAAGAGAGAATATATGTAGAATAAAATCCCGGAAATAAACTAATTTTTAAATCGGGTTGCAAAGAGATATTTATCCTTCCAATAGGTATCGAATGTATTTGTGATAATGACTCCACTCTTGTTAGAGGCATGAATAAAGGTTCTATCGCCCAGATAAATACCAACATGTGTTATAAAGTTGGAACTGCTGTAAGAGCTGTAATAAAATAATAAGTCACCTCTTTTCAAGGAATCGACGCATGGGATTACGGTGCCGTATCTTCCCTGTTCGTGCGATGAATGTGGAAGAGCTAAACCAAATTTGTTATGTGCTACCATAATTAATCCTGAACAGTCAATTCCTTTTTGTGTTGTACCGCCCATTACATGAGGAGTGCCTATAAACGTTTTTGCATAGGCAATAACTTCTTCTATATCATAATTCGTAGTATCTACCGCTTTTTCAATTCCGCCTTTTTGAAAACGTTCCAATTGTGCTTTAACAGTGGGATTGGATGTGTTGTCAATCACCTGTTGAAGTCCATCAGATATGGTTTGGAATTTGAAACTTAAAAGTAGCAGGACGAATGAAATAAAAGAGCATATGCGTAAATAAGAATACATCTGAATGAATTATGAATTTATATTTGGAAAATTACAAACGAATATTTTTTTTATACTTATGCATTAATAATTTCTCCGTTTTCATTGTCGGCTGCCTTTACAGGTTTATATCCTTTTACTGCAAAAAAGATAATGTACGCATAGCATACTAAACATAATGCAAAGCTGTATCGATACCCAACATGATCTGCAAGTATACCTTGCAATAACGATACCAGTGCTCCGCCGGATACCATCGTAACCATTAGTCCTGATCCGCGGCTTGTATATTTTCCCAGGCGGGCAATGCCAAGCGGGAAAATGCTTGGCCACATAATAGCATTGAATAAACCAATAAGCAATAAACATATTGCTGCCAGCGGAACGGTCAACGATTTGAAATTAAAGTAGAATTCTAATGTGTTGCAGTCCTCTCCCA
>Ga0247817_10001667_pt1 | contig 11555 bp, 23 predicted proteins | sample UWRJL212509R1_FD_178010 | JGI IMG/M metagenome (GOLD analysis project Ga0247817, IMG submission 178010) | Plant litter microbial communities from Arlington Agricultural Research Station in Wisconsin, United States - UWRJ-L212-509R-1 | ecosystem: Environmental > Terrestrial > Plant litter >... | reverse complement strand
ACCCTACAACCTAAACCATAAACAGCAAAAGGGATGAAAGCAAGAGAAAGGCGATACCACCGTAAATGTAAAATGAAGCGCAAGAAGGCAAGGATATTGCATCATATGCGTATAGCAACCGTGTGTATGTTCAAGATGCAGGAAGCAACACGTAAAGCGCAGCAAACGGCAAACCATTGCTCGGATAGCCTTGAATATTGGATAGAAACACATTTACTCACCACTAACCAAACATCCTAGTATGAAAGACAATGAAGTAATAGAAGATGACCATTATTATGAATGTCCCGAATGTAGCTATCCGATTGATGATGAATACATATGTCCTGAATGTGGGTGTACATTATTTGACGATGAAGATTAATAACAATCAACTAACCGCATTATAAAATAAAGAAGGATGAAAAACTATACAGAAGAACAAGTAAGAGAATATCAGATAGCCTTGCAGATAGCAGGTATCAATACAAGCCGCTATGCATGTGAAATAATAATGCATACCAAAGACGGGTTCAATAAGCTAAAAGGGCAATTTAGCCTTGCCGATGGTTGCAAGATAAAGGCAGCTATGGATGAAAAGTATAAAGGCAAAGACACATTGTTGCATGAGCAAATAGAACGTCTTGAAAAGCGATTTGATAGATTGCAAAAAGAAGTTATCTCACTTCGCCCTACTACCGCTTAACCACCCTCCTTAAAGGCTAAACAATAAAAAGAAAGAAGATGGAACAAGAAAAAACAGCATTGCAGCAGGTGATAGATGCCTATATAGAAAGATTGGCAGACCTGAAAAATATATCGCTTAAATCAGACAACGTAAAGATGCGGATTACCTCCTACCAAACTATAATTCGGGACTTAAAACCTTTCCTACCCATAGAACAACAGCAGATAGAAAAGGCATTTAAGGCGGGGCACTTTGAAAGTGGGCAAGCCATGTCTGATTTAATATTTGACAACCAGCAACCTCATATTCCTACCAATTCAACTACCTACTACAATCAAACCTATAGAAAATGAAAGACGAAAAGATAAAGGTGTGGACACCCTATATTCATAACCGAGATTGCCATTGCGAGGATTGTGTGAAAGAACATATTGAAAAGGCATCCGATGAAATAACAGACAGGATGATTGAGGAACTTAAAAAACAACTAAAACCATAACCAATGACACCCGAAGAAATAGAGAAATTAGCAGATAAATGTTACGATGCAGTAATATTAGAAATGCGACCTGAATTAGCCAAACCAAAATTACAATCCCTCATCACATCCGCCCTGAATGAAGATACAGAGAAGATTAAAGACCTTGAAAGGGATTTAGCAGATGCGCATAAATACAAAAAGGATTTGGATTCTTATGAAGAAAAGCTAAATAGCAGCCAGTTAGAACTTGATGAATTATTGATAAATTACAAGGCTAAACTTTCCGCCCTGAATGATAGATGGGTGAAGGTGGATTATTCAGACCCTGAAACATTCCCTAAAGAAGATGGCAACGTTAATATAATAAACGAAGTCCTTTACGACAAAGATGCTGGCTTCTTAGATGAACATTCAAATCAGGTATATGCAACTCATTGGCAACCCTTACCCTCAAAACCCCAATAGAATGAAAAACGGAGATAAAATGACGATAACAGGTCTTGCAAAACCAATAGTAAGTACCTTTAATTACACAGTACTGGCACGCAATAACGATGTTGTAACCATAATATCAGTACTTGCAGATAAAGCAATTGCCGAATACAACCACAAACGTTTTACAATTAATACTAAATATTTGAAATGACCACACCCCACAGCGAAGTATTTAACGGAGATTGTATGGAGTACATGGCTAAGTTCCCTGATAAGTTTTTTGAACTGGCTATAGTTGACCCACCGTATGGTTTGGGTAGCAAGATTACAGACGGTGGTACGTGGAGTAAAAAATATACATCAAAGGATAATGAATGGGACGTAAAGCCAACAGATGAATATTTTGTAGAACTTCGAAGGATATCTAAAAATCAAATAATTTGGGGAGGTAATTATTTTATTTTACCAACTAATAGATGTTTTATAGTTTGGCGTAAATTATCTATTTCTGAAAGTTTTAGTATGTCGATGTGTGAGTATGCTTGGTGTTCCTTTGATAATAACGCAAAATATTACGAAAGCATACCAGAAAAAGGCAATAGATTTCACCCAACACAAAAGCCCATAGGGTTATATGTATTCTGTTTAAGTCAATTTGCCAAACAAGGTGATAAAATACTAGACACGCATTTAGGTAGTGGTAGCAGTCGCATAGCAGCGTACAAAATGGGTTTTGATTTCTACTCATGCGAACTAGATAAAGACTATTACGATGCACAGGAGAAGCGTTTTTTATCTGCCATAAACGAACCATTACTACAAGCTATCAAAGTTGAACAGGAAAAATTATTTTAATGGATATAAACAAGGTATTTAATGAAGATTGCACCGTTACTATGGGTAGATTTTTAGATAATTCAATAGACCTTATAGTAACTGACCCTCCGTATGGTATGGATTTTCAAAGTGGACATAGGAAAATAAAGCATGACAAAATAGTAAATGATACTTCATTAGATTGGATGCCTACGGTTTTTAAAGAATGTAAGAGAATATTAAAAGACGATGGGCATGCATATTTTTTCTGTTCGTTCCATTTTATTGATACGTTTTTACAAACATTAAAGTCAGTATGTTTTGAAGTTAAAAATATACTTATTTGGCATAAGAATAATACTGGAATGGGTGATTTAGAAGGCGATTATGCCCCCCAATATGAGTTTATTATATTCTGCAGCAACGGTAACAAGAAACTTAACGGGCGGCGTGATAGTAATATTTTAAAGTTTGCACGTACCAATAACGACTTTCACCCAACACAGAAACCAGTAGACCTTATAAGGTTTTTAATACAAAAATCATCGAATGAAAATGATATAGTTTTTGATGGGTTTATGGGTTGCGGTACAACCGCTATAGCTTCTTATATTGAACATCGTAATTTTATAGGAAGCGAAATAGACCCAAACCATTATAACACCTGTCAATCAAGACTATCAAAACACCTTACAATACAACAATTATTTTAACCAATTTCATAATTAAATAAAAACAAAACAAGATGAGTTTAGAAATCACAGGACTAGTAAAACAGGTACACGCAGCAGAAACAAAAGGCACGTTCACGTTTCGTAAGCTATGGTTAATTTTAGAAGCTGGTAGTCAATACCCGCAATTAGTTGAAGTGCAAGCGGCACAGGCTAAAGTAGTGTTATTCGATAACCTGAATGAAGGGGATGAGGTAACATGCCACCTTAATGTTAGAGGTCGTGAGCATGATGGTAAAGTTTATAACACATTGCAGGCGTGGAAGGTTGAAAAGAAGTCTACTGTTCAGCATACACCAGCAGTACCAGCACAGCAAAATATTATACCACAACAAACGGACAATTTGCCTTTTTAATTGTATCTTTGTATTGCCATTACGATATTTGAAGGGACGCAAATATTGTAACTATAGTTAGACTTTAATTCTAACGAGCCTGCTTCACGTCCCGAGGCAGGCTTATTTTTTCTATGGAATTAAGACCATATCAGGCAGAACTGGCAACTAACACGGCGATAAAATTATCGCATGGCAAGAAGCGTGTAATTACGCAGCTTGCCACAGGCGGAGGTAAAACCATAACCTTTGCAGCTATAACAGATAGGTACATAAGAAAGTCAGGCAAAAGCGTTTTAATTACCGTACACCGTGAAGAGTTACTAAGGCAGACTATAAAAACGCTACACAATTCATATAACATTACGGCTGAAATAGTATCAAAAACTATGCAGCGTGCCGATGTTTACGTTTCTATGGTTGAAACTTTGAACAATAAGCTAAAGAAAACCCCCGACTATTTCCACGATGTTGGATTATTAATTTTTGATGAAGCGCATATTGCAAACCATCTTAAAATATTGGATTATTTTCCGCAATCTTTTGTTATTGGATTTACTGCTACGCCAATATCTGCATCTAAAAAAAGACCTTTGAACGGTTTTTTTGAGGATATAGTTTGTGGAATTGATATACCTGATTTAATAGCAAATGGAAGCCTAGTAAAAAATGTGACCTATAACCCTAAAGGTTGTGTAAAGCGTAGCCAATTGACGGTTAAAAATGGTGAGTTTGACGATAAAGCAATGGGTGCGGAATACAGTAAGGCAAAGCAGGTTGAAAACACAATAAAAGCGTATGAAGATTTTGCAATGGGTACAAAAACAATTATCTTTAATTGCAACATAGCCCACAGCAACACGGTCAACGAAAGGTTTTTACAGTCAGGATATAATTCACGCCATTTAGATGCAGGTTGTACCCCCGAATATAGAAAAGAATGCATTGAATGGCTAAAGACTACGCCCGATGCAATATTAAATAACGTAGGTATTTTAACTACTGGATTTGATGAACCCACAATACAAACCATAATAGTAAATAAAGATACGCTTTCAATACCGTTATGGTTGCAAATGTGTGGCAGGGGTAGCAGACCATACCCAAACAAAAAGTACTTTAACATTATAGACTTAGGCAGCAATGCCGAAACTATGGGGGATTGGGATTTCGCTAGGGATTGGCAATATCTTTTCCATAACCCAAAGAAAGCAGGCGATGGAGTTGCACCCGTTAAAGAATGTCCACAGTGTAAAGGTCTATGCCATGCATCGGTTAAAACATGTACATGCATAACCAAAGAAGGGGATATTTGTAATTATCCGTTCCCCATTGTTGAAAGAGTTGAAATGCCCGTAGAGTTTCAAATATTCTCTCAAAATATTGATGTCGCATCTATAATAAGGGACAATGAACACAGGAAAGAGTACTACCCATTTTTTCAAATCCCTACCATGATAGCCAAACGAGCTAAAAAAGATGTAAAGGAAATGAACGATGCAAGATATAATGAACTACTTACGCACACCCACCGTCTTTGCAAAGAATGGTGTAAAGAAAAGGATAAACGATACAACAATTGGCATAAAGAACAAGCAACTAACACATTAATCACACAACTACAAAATACTTTCCCTAAATGGCAACCTCAACAATAAGAATTTCCTACTACAGCAACATAAAAGACACTACAGGCAAAGAGGTTGATATAAACATGTTTTTGCATGATATACAAAATGGTAAATGGCAGGATTTAGTTTTGCCCATACGTGCAAATTCAGATAAAAAGGTACGGGCTAAGATGAAAGAGAGCCTACCAAATGTATCTATTTCAGGTGTATTTAATGAACGTAAGGACGCATCTATTAAGCAACATTCAGGCTATATAGGTATTGATATTGACGGATTAGACAAAGAATTGGAGGGCGCACGTAAAATACTAAAAGATGACCCCTATTGCTATTCTGCTTTTACATCCGTTTCGGGTACTGGTCTTTGTGCTATATTCCCAATTGACGGTACAAAGCACAGGGATGCGTTTAATGCACTTGCCGCATATCTCTATTCTAACTATCAGCTTATTGTTGACCAATCGGCAAAGAATGAAAGCCGTGCAAGATATGCCAGTTTTGACCCTGAATTATTTATTAATGAAGGTGCATTAAAATTTAAGAAGTACCTGCCAAAAGAAAAGCCTAAGAAAATATCTAAAGTCGTTTACGTTAAATCTGATTTTGATGAAATAGTTAATGGTCTTTCAGGAAAAAATATTTGTGAAAATTATCAGGATTGGATAAGCATAGGATATGCTTTAGCTTCTCATTTTGGAGAGGAAGGACGGCAATACTATCATGCATTATCATGCTCTGCTAGTTCTTATGATAGTGAAAATTGCGATAAGCAATACACCATAATACAAAATACAAATAGCAGCAGTAAGCAAAAAACATCTTCTATTGCAAGCATTTACTACTTTGCTAAAATTCATGGTATTGAAACGTATTCGACACGTACAAAACAAATACTATCAGCTACTACAGTTTTACGAAAATCAGGACTTGACCAAACAGGGGTAATATCAAACCTTGATAAGTTTGAGGGCATACCAGCATCGGAAAGCCAAGAGATAGTAAAGCAGGCTTTTGAGCAAAATATAACGCATGAGGGTGAAGATAGCATTATAACATTGGTTGAAAATTGGCTAAAATATAATCATACCATACAAAGGAATGCCATTACACGCAGGCTGGAAAATAATAACCGCCCGATGCAGCAAACAGACCTTAATACTATATTTTTAGCGTGCAAAAAAGGCTTTCCTGATATTACATATGATTTATTTGAAAAAATATTGTTTTCTGATATAACACCTGAATTTAATCCGTTATTAGATTTTTTTGAACGATACAAAGACCGTAAGCCAATTGGAACAATAGACAACTTTTGGACATGCATAAAAACAAAAGACGGAATTAAGTTATCATATTTCGGCAGCAAATGGCTAATAAGCATAATATCAGCAATACACGGTGAACACTCCCCATTGATGTTAGTATTTACAGGTGGGCAAAATACAGGTAAAACCGAAGCCTTTAGGCGATTACTACCCGATGAATTGCGACCTTACTACGCAGAAAGTAAACTGGATGCAGGGAAGGACGATGAAATATTAATGACACAAAAGTTATTAATAATGGATGATGAAATGGGTGGTAAAAGCAAAAAAGATAGCCAACGCCTAAAGGAATTAACATCCAAACAGACCTTTAGTTTACGTGAGCCATACGGTCGGTCAAACGTAGACCTTCACCGCCTAGCCGTCCTTTGCGGCACATCAAATGACATCAACATACTAAACGACCCTACAGGCAATAGACGTATCATACCAGTTGAAATTGAAGTAATAGACCATAAAAAATACAACTCAATAGACAAGGTTGATTTATTAATGGAGGCTTACAATCTTTTTAAATCTGGCTTTGATTGGCGGCTGACCAAAGAAGACGTAAAAGAACTAAACGAAGGAACGGAAAAATTTGAGGATTATTCTACAGAATACGAACACATACAAAAATATTTAATTCCAGTAGGTGAAGAAACGGGTTTTTTAGAATGGAGTTGCACTGATATAAAAGCATACCTCGAACGCCAAACATTACAAAAACTATCTTTAAAAAAGTTGGGAATGGAATTAAAGGCTTTGGGCTTTGCATCCGAAATAAAAAAGGTGAACAGAAAGGCATCACAAGTATATAAAGTGATTACGGTTAATGGTATTGATAAGCCAATATTCTAACCTTAACCAAAATCCTTAACGCCTGAAACCATTGATACCACTATATTGGTTAAGGGTTAAGAATGTTAAAGTAAAAAAACAGGATAGGATTATAGTAATGATAAAAACATTGTGTTTGTCCACACCATTACATATACTCCTGCTACAAGTTGAAAAGTGAAAATTACCTTTAACCAAAAACAAAAATTTGCCTTAAACCATTGCCAGTATTGAAGTACAGCCGTTAAAGATTTTATATAAAAACCCTTAACCACATGACAAAAGAGCAATATATATCTAAAAACTACATGAATGAAGACCAATTTCAGGCTGCTACCTTCATGTATTTGAATAATAATTACCCTGAATTACGTGGTTTGTTATTCCATGTGCCAAATGAGGGGGCAAAGAGTAAATTTGAGGGCGCAAAATTGAAATCTATGGGAGTTGTGGCAGGCGTGCCCGATTTGATATTGGTTAGCCCAATGTGTGGTATTGAACTAAAAATGCCAAATGGCAGGTTATCACCATCTCAAAACGAATTGCATAAAACATGGTTATCGGCAGGCGTGCCTTGTTACGTATGCTGGAACGCAATAGAAGTTGTAGAACTATTCCAAACCAAGCTAAAAAATAAGTAATATGAAAGAAGTGGTAGAGAAGCCGATAACGATACCCACGACAGATGAACAGCGGGTAATAATCCAAAGAAATCTGACCGTTAATAAAACCAAGCAACCTAAGAAGAAAAAACAGAACCAGCCACGAAAGGGTAATCATTCGGAGCATTTACTACAGACTATTGAAAAGTTAAAGCAACGGTGTAGGGTATTGCACGAAAGATGCCAAACAATTTCAAAGCACGGCATCCCGTCAATTAGTAGGATTAAAGTATCCAATCACGCTGTAGAAAGGTTTAATGAAAGGATTGCAATAATGGATACAGAAACTACAAGAACGGTAATAAGGCAACTTGTACTTAGTGAGTATAGGAAAAACATGGGCGGTAATGGGGCTTATTATTGCGGTAATGGCATAAAGGCAATTATATACAATGACCAAGTTGTAACTATTTTAAGAAAAGGTGGCAGGTTGAAAGCTACATTATCAGAACGTTTTGAGTTACTAAAAAACTATATGCACATGTGTATTGACTTGGAATTCGATAACCCAATGACATTTGACGAATATATATCAACCAACTGGATACCTGAATGCTTATTGCCTCATTACGATTATTTATCACTCACACCCCATAAAAACAAGTAGTATGAAAAGAGAAATATTATACAGACAACCGATATGGGTATATAACACCAAAGAACTAAAAGAATGGCACTATTGGGGCGTGGGGATTGTTCAAGGTGGAGAAATTGCCAACGTGGCTTACATGACATACCATAACCGTGTTACTGACCCAAATGAAAGCCAAGAGTTCACGGGCTTGTTAGATAAAGAAAAAAATAAGGTATTTGTCGGGGACATTGTTTCACACCACGAGGGCGTATTTGAGATAGTATTCAAAAACGGAAGCTATAAAGCTAGAATGATTGTAAAAGGACAAACTAGGCGAGTTGCTCAAATTATCGGTTACGGCTCATGGGCTAAATATTCCACCGTTATTGGTAATACGACAGAACACGCACATTTACTCACCCCAAACACAGAAAAATGAGAAAGGACGTAATTAAGACAGCAACGGTCGTTTATAGCGATAAGGGCACACACATATCGGTTGATAGAGAAACGCCCGTTAAGGGTACGCAAAATGCGAATATGAACGTTTTAGAACAACAGTACCATGCAGAAAATGTAAAACCAAGAAACACAACCGATATCGTTGAAACTATAAAGCACTATATGGAGCAGTACGGGTTGAATAAATCGGAATTGGCAATAAAGTGTAATATATCGCACCAATACATAGGCAGGTTGCTTAATGGCAAGATACTAAATGCGGGGTTTAATCAAGTGTCTAAGATATATCACGCACTAGGGTTTGAAACAATAACTTGCATTAAGGAAATAAATATGAAATAATAATTTGGTAATTCAAAATAGACCCGTATCTTTGACCTATCGAAGCAATAACGCAGATATTAACATTTAGCAAAAATGAGATACGAAACTAAAAACCTACCAATTCTTCCAGTATCAGAAGGAAACTTTATTGAAGGTTCTTACAAATACGGTACGATTAAAGGGGTAGTTGTAAAAGTGTTTAGTAATAAGGTTGAAATCAAACCGATTGAAAGTGTTGGTTTTGTAAGGGACAATACTGCTAGGATTTTGAACGAAACGGTATGTGTTACAAGGTCAAGGATTAGAGAGGTTCACAATTGCATAACTGAATACGACATTAATATAGTTGACTAACCAAGCTAAATGCACCGAAACGCCTCACGGCTTAGTAGGTGCTATCTAACACCATCAACAAACCAATAAAACATAAGCAAGATGAAAGAAAAGAAATTGAGGAAGTCTGAATTGTGGGCTATCGGCATAGGTTTCCCATTTCAGATGGATAGAAAGAAAATTACAGATAAGTATATAATGAAAGGTGTATTTCAACTAAACGCTGTTGAATATGTAATTGCCTATGAAGATTACACGGGTGCTTTACTTATGGATATCTGCCGTTTCGATGCAACCGCATGGATTATCACTAACACCCCCATTTCATAACCCCCTTAATAGGAGATATAATTTTAGTATGAAAAACTTACAAGATATAATGAAAGAACACACCTCATTCAGTTTGCGAACGTTTGATGGTGAAACACCTTTTACATCATTATTGAAACTAGGTAAGGAGTTGGAGGAATTAAATGTTGAATTGACCCGTGATGTAATTGACCATTCAGCTTTGATTGAGGAATACGTTGATTGTATTATGTGTTTGCTTTCAAGTGCCGCCCGTGCAGATGTTAATATTGAGGACTTGCATAAGATGTTTGAAAAGAAAGTGACTAAGAATATCAACCGTAAGTGGATTAAAAATCCTGATGGTACTTACTCGCATGATAAATCTTTAACCAATTCCTAACCCTCCCCAGCGGAGATAAAAAGTAAAGAGATATGAAAGACTTTGAATTAATAGTAAATGATAAGCCAAAAGAACCATTAAATAAAACAGGTAATTATTGGGTTAATTATGACTTGCCCAATACAGTAAACCATTGGGAATTAGTACACGCCAATTCTGAACAAGAGGCAATGGATAACTTGAAATTACTAATACCCGATGCCTTACCTATTGAGGCTGCTTATTATGGCTAACCCCCAACAATTAACTATAAAACAGAAAGAATATGAAATACGTAGCGTTACTAATATTTCTAACAAGTTGTGTTGAGTCTACAGATAGCCCGTATACTCCACCTGCAAAACGGTTTAAGTATGAGATACAGTATTCGCAAGGTAAATACAAGAAGTATGACTTTACAGATACTTTCACTATGAATAATTACGGGTGTATAATCTATAATGAGCAAAACGATACCTTGCAGCCTACTACATTATGTGGTGACTATAAGATTTTACCGAGTTCTTTATAACCTTTAACCAACTAAAACAGAGCGAAAAGATTATGAAGGATAACAACCAACCAAGCTATGAGCAGTATATTTACTGGTACTCTATTGTTGAACCCAATCAAACCCCTAACCAACGAAAGAAAGGTATTTTATAGTGTTTTGGAAGAGCAGGAACACTACGGGCATAGATACAATATCAGTAGAAGGGAATAGTTTCCTAAATTATGAAACAACCCTTAAAACGATATCCGCATCGGTTGGGTGCACTACATTAGATATCATCATCACCAACATCATCGAACTAACCCATGAAGACTATTTGGAGTGGGTAAGGTAAAAAGTGTTATATTTGCATATATCTAAAATAGATTATATAGATATGGCTAGAGATGGCACTAAGACAGGCGGGCGTGTTAAGGGTAGTATTAACAAAGATACAGTTGCAAAACAATTAGTATATAATAGCCTGTGGGATGAAGTAGCTGAAAAGGTTACTAATGAGGGGGTTCAAAAGTGCTGGCAGGAAATGAACAGTTTAAGTGGTAGTGAGTACGTTAAAGCGTTTCTTGCTTTCTCCGAATACTTTAAACCCAAACTATCCCGTGCAGAGGTGAAGGTTGAACCAATAGACAGCCACGTTAAAGTTATACTAGGCAAGAAACCCGAATAAATGCCAATACAGGAACTTTACTTTCCGTACCCCGAACAAGTCTTTACACCGTGCTTTAACCGCTTATTGGCGGCAGATACCCGCTTTATCGTTAATATGGGAGGTACTG
>Ga0247817_10001664_pt1 | contig 11573 bp, 5 predicted proteins | sample UWRJL212509R1_FD_178010 | JGI IMG/M metagenome (GOLD analysis project Ga0247817, IMG submission 178010) | Plant litter microbial communities from Arlington Agricultural Research Station in Wisconsin, United States - UWRJ-L212-509R-1 | ecosystem: Environmental > Terrestrial > Plant litter >... | reverse complement strand
ACTTGGTTCATTAATGTTCTGTAAGCCGTTAGTTCTTTTTCAGAATAAGAGTTAAATGTAGCTTTCTGACCTCTGTCATATGTGACATATTCATACTCATTTCCATTGACATCTTTCCTTTTCTTAATACCCATAAGAAAAATCTTTTATTTATACAAATATAGTGTTTAATTGCTAACTTTGTCTATAAAGAAAACTCAACATGTTCGATCCAGGTAAAATAGCAGGAGCCGGAATAGGTATTGCAAATTCACTTGTTAATGCTATCAAAGGTATCAAACAAGTGCAGGAAGGAAAAGCCATCCAAAAAAAGTTAGATGCGCAGGGACGGCCGATTGAAGAAACTCCTGAAGCCTTTAATGAAATAGAAGGATTGGTGAGAAGCAATTATTTAGATCCAAGATTATCCGGAGAAACAAGAATAAAAGATGCAATACAGGCAAGGGAAGCTAATCAGTTTCAAAACATACAAGACACCGCCGGTAGTGGTGCTGATGCGTTGACGGCATTTGGTATATCTTCATTGAATACAGATAACAATTTGTTCAATGTAGACATGAAAGCGTATGAACAACAACAAGCAGATTATAATCAATTACTTGGAACACTTGGACAAAAATCAGCAATTCAACAAAAGCAATTTGACACAAATGTAATGCAGCCTTTCATTCAGGACACAGAACAAGCAAAAGCATTAATAGCAGCAGGTGAGCAGAACAGAAATAGTGGCTTTGCTGATATTGCAGGTTATGCAGGCAGCGCATTTGGTGGTAAAACACCTGATACTAAAGTTGCAACAGTAGATACGCCATCGGAAACCACAACCACAACCACACAGCCTACCACTACTCCATTGTATAAACCTATAACTACAGCTTTCGCCAATATAGCAGAAAACGTACAGGCAGCGCAAGGTGTGATGGGTACAAACGGCAATACTGGAAAGCAGGAATTAACAACAGGAAATATAGGACAATTACAACAGTTATTACAATTGTTTGGTGGTGCAAAATTCTAATACATAAATACCAATGGCAGGATATATATCAGCAGCAAGTACATCTAAAATTAGCGAAGGCGATGCTTTTGTCTTTGATAATTCCGGTGCGAATAGGAATATTGGAATACTGGCGCGACAAAAGGCGCAACAAGATGAAAATGCTGCACAGGCTGCTGCTGCAAAAAAAAAGCAGGACTACGACACACAGAAAGGGTTCTATGACAATCTTTCTACTGTAAATACGCTTGGAATGCGTACTATAGACTTGCCGGAAGTTACAAATGGAATAGATGACATTTTAAAATACACCAATGATTTAAAGATGCAGGGCAAAAATCCTTTGGATATTAATAATGTTCAGGAATACATGCAACTGCAAGGTAAGCTTGCAAAGATACAAGCCACAGCAGATATTAGTAAAACTTTGCAAAAGCAATTGGTGGCTGGAGAAAAAACATTAGCAGCGGATAAGGATGGACTTTTTGATACTGTAAAAGGCTATCAACTATTGCATGCAGGATATACTGCACCTCTTTCTGAAATGCAAGGTGCAAGTTTTGAATTGCCTAAATCTGAATACAATCTTATTCCACAGATAAAAAAATCAGGATTGGATTCAACTCTAAAGTTGCTTACAAAAAATGCAAGGGTTTTAAATGACCAAGGAACTGTAGATTTGGCAAATGATGCAATTGCAGCAGGAAAAAAACCATTTATGGATGCAGCTTTGTCATTGGCTAAAAATTACATTGCCAATGGAAACACAACACAAGAGCAGGTATTGCAAACGGCAAGTGATTATTTCGACGCATCAGTAGCAGATGCTCTTTTGGATCCAACAAAAAATAAACAACTTCAATTATCAACTGATAAACTAAAGGAGCAACAGCGCCATAATAAGGTTATTGAAGATCTCGGCTATGGTAGGCTAAAGGTGGCGCAAAGAAATGCTTCTTCTACAGAAAAGAAAGTCGCTCAATCTGAAACTGTTCCATTGAACATTCGATCAGTCGTAGATGATGTAGTAGCAGGTAGTACAAATGCAATTAAACTGTTTAATGCAGCTAATGAATATAACGATGGAGAAGATGCAGAAGAAATTGTTGAAATAGTTCAGGGTGACGGTAGAACTTTAAAAAATCCGGCAACTGGAAATTCGTTTATAGCAAGTCCAAATCAGAAATTTATTGTTATTAAAAACTCTGACGGCTCTATTAAGTGGCAGCCTACTGATGAAAAAGCGTTACAATCATTTGTAGACAGCAAAACAGGAACTAATTTAAATAAATATGTTCAGGTGGATGCAGCAGGAAACAACAAGAGTGTAAAACCGGTAGCGCTTGGAACAAAAGAGCAGCCAACAGTTGGAAGTAAAAATTCCACATCATCATCTACTAAATCAAAAACATCAAGCAGTTCTTCTTCCAGTACATCAGGAAATTCTATTCCTACGATTACAACAAAAGCACAATTTGATGCACTTCCTAAAGGAAGCAGTTTTATAAGAAATGGTCAGAAATATAAAAAAGATTAGTTATGCCTGAAGAAAAAGTAATATCAAGTTGGGAAGAAATTGCAGATGAAGCTACACCTGTTACTTCGTGGGATGAAACTGAAGTGCCAGTAAAAAAAAAAGATGGTACGCAACTATCTACGAATGGTTCTGTAAAATCAGATGTTTCCCAATCAAAATCAAATTCAAACTGGAATTCGGTTTTACCATCGGTAAAGAAACCACAGTTCGGTAATTTTCCAAATACAAACAACGGTGTTTTAGGAAAAGGCACAACTGTTGCTGAAAAAACAACTAAGCAACAACCTGTAAATAATCCTTATGATGTAAGCGGTGCCACTAAACAAACTTCTGACAATACAGATAGCGGATTGCCAAATCCTGCAAAAACTATTGAAACACAGCGCAAGGCACAGGAACTTCAACAAATAAAAGCAGATCGTGATGCTGCAAATCCAAATTCATTTCAAAATATAGGCGCAAGTTATAAAACAAAAGCATCAAAACTTGCTGGCAATAATGATGTAGAAAAAATGCTGAATTACGGTGATATTAATGGTAACAGCAAATTTGTAATTGATTTATTAGATGAAGACGACAAAGACCTATATACAACAAAAGTTGGCATAGAAGACATTGCCAAAACAAATGCGATGTACGATAAGCAATTAAAGTCCGGTGCAATATCACAGGACCAATACGATGCTATCAAAAAGAACAATGACAAATTATTAATTGATTTGAATATTGATTATACACAAAAATTAAAGAAACGAAATGGTGATATTGATGAGCAGATAGCGGAAGCGCAGAGTAAATTGGCAAATGGTGTATATATTCCTGAAATTGGCAGCTATCAACAGTTAGGTGCAAAAGAATTGCAGGCAGAAAAAGATAAGATAAAATATCTTACAGGCATCAAAAATGATGTATTGATTGATATAAACAATCCTGTAAAAAGCCTGCAAAAACATGAAGGATTTCAGCAGGCAGAAAAAGAAGGACTGATACCGTCAAACGCCACCAATACTCAAAAGATAAAAATATATTCCAACATATTAGTAGATAAAGTTAAGAAGTTAGCTGGCGAACTTGGTTATGATGCAAGTGATGCGCAATCGTTATTGGGTAACAACTTCATGGATGCCAATGGCAGAAAAATGATGTTTGAATCTTTAAAATCTTTGGTAGTCGGGACCAACGACAAAGAAAAAGATTTTATTCATACAATGGCAGAGTTACAGGCAATTGCACCGATTGCAGCACTCAACAAAAACAACTTAACATTAAACGAAGGCTATACTTCAAACATCGTTTCGTCTTTCAGAAAATCAGTGGCGCCAATGTTCACTAAGAATCAAATTGCCACCGATCAGGATCGTAATGCACTAACAAGTGAAGCGTTTGGAGAGGCAGGAATCAATAATGTTAATCCAAGTTATTCATCTAAGCAACAGGCAACAGAAGATGAAAGTAAAACTTTAGGAAAAACAGTTGCACGTACAGCAGGAGATGTGTTAGGTATCGGTGTGAAGATTGGAATCATAAATCCAATCTTAGAATTACCAGGTGCAGCAATTGAAATGGCAACTGGGGTTCCGATATTTAAAGGAATAAATAAAGCACTATCTACAAGTAAAGAAGCACAGGCAGTCGAAGGCGCTGCATTGTCTAGTGCGAGTGCAGCAGCAAAAACCGCTGGCGAAGCGAAACAAATAGCCGATGCGCAAAAGGTATTGGATATTGCTAAAGTGGTGAGCGATAAGATACCAAACAATTTCCTTACACGTACCATCTATAATACAACGAAAGCTGGAACGGTTCATGAAATACAAGGCAATCTAAATAAGGATTTGGAAGGATTCGCAAACTTTGGTGTAGGTGCCGTGAATTCTCTTATTGGTATTCCAATTAACGCATTGGGTAATGTTGCTGTAAAGATGTTTGGAAAAGATGCGCCTGCATTCGTAGCACGGACAATTGATGCGCTGAAAGCCGGTACTTCTATGACGGCAACTATGGCTGGAATGACCGGCGTGAATGCAGCTCGCGAAGCAGAATCCTTTGACGCATTTAAAGAAACATTGGATGAACATTTTGGCACAAACGATAAGAGATTAAGATTTGTCGCTGAAAACTTTTTGCTTGGATTAGCGCTGCATGCCGGAAATGTTGGCAATCTATCGAATCTCTTCAAATCTAATTACGAGAATCAATACAAAGAATTATCGGATCCGGAAAAAGAGAAACTTAATGAATTTACGGAAGATGTAAATAATGAAGTAAATAATTTTGAAACGGCTACTAAAGAAGCTGTGGAAGTTGTACAGGATGAAAATCATATGCCATTAACTACTGAAAAAGAAGCAAAAGATCAAGTAGAAGAATTTTTAAAACCAATAGAAAATGAACAGCAGACAACTACTAATGTTGAACAAAAACCAGTCAACAATGACAGCAGCAGATTATCAGAAACATCTGCAGACAATAAAACAGATGGAACAATCAGTAAAACCGAACTGTCCAACGAAGTCGAAGTTCCAACGGTTGACCAAAAATTTGAAGAAAAACTAAAATCTTTAAATATTCCAGAGAGACAGAAAGCTATACTCGCTGAAGCTGATGCAAATCCTAAAAGTTATGTACATAATTATTATGATATAAATCAGTTACGTGAAGATGTAGGATATTCTGAAAAGAAATATAAAGAAGGCGGATATGGAACAAAATATCGGACACCTGAACCGGTAAAACCATTATTGGAAATGAATTCGGATGAATTAAACGAGTACGCAAAACAACTCAGACAACATGAAAAGAATCTAAAATTATCTAATGATGAGTTTAACAATCTTACAGAAGAAGAAAGGAATGATTATGAAGGAAGAGGGTTAAATCCTAATTCCGTATATGATCCCATCGAAATAAATAGAATAGCTAACCGTGTAGAAGGCATAGAAAACGCTGAAACACCAAAAGAGATTGCTTCTTGGATAAAAAGACCTTTAATTAATTTTTCTCGCAAAGAAGATGCAGAAAATCTAACTGTTATAAATGCAGCAAGAAAGAGAGCAGAAGAATTAGGAATAGATGCAAATGAATTATTGAAAGAATCTACACAATTACTCGTAAATGAGTTTGGCGTAGACGCCCCTATGATGATTGACAGAATTTTCAAAAGCATTATAGATAATGAGAGTAAATCAAAAGAAAAGATTTCATTAGATGAAGGAAAAAATCCAGATGATGTAAAGAATACACAGGCTGAAAAGGTTTCTAATTCAACCTCCGTAGAAACTAAAAATGATTACGATTCAAAAGAATCCGAAGCAAACGCACTTAAACGTTTAGCTGATGGCATATCCGAACTTCCTGCCGATCAGCAAGCAACAGAAATTGAACGTCGCGCCAAGGAACATGCCGATAGTTACAATGAATATTTAAAAGAAAATCCTGTAAACGATGAAACGGCAGCACTACCAAGAGTAGCAGAATTTGAGAAGCAAACAGCCGATGCAATGACTAAGTTTCTTGAAAAACCGGAAGAATGGACAGGTAAAGAAGAAAATAAATTTGAGAATGGTGGTCGCATAGATGAAAATGGAAAAATGCTATCTGAGCAAACCTACATTGATTTAAAGGAGCATATCGTTAAGTTGCGTGAAGATGGCGATACAGAAACAATTGATATCATCAATAAACAACCGGCAAAGTATTACGAAGAAAACAAGTCGGAGTTTGCACCGGAAGAGCAAGAGTCAGGCAATCCAAAAACAAAAAATAAAACCACGCCAACAGCAGAAGATGATGGTAGTGTGGAAAGAACTACATTAACGAAGCGCGCTTACAAAGGAACGTTCCGTGACGAAGTGAAAGCAGAACTTGAAAAATTTGGACTTAGAAGAAATGTTCAATCACAAAAAAAGGCATCAGAAGATGCAAAGAAAATAATTAAAAAATTAGGATTAGAAACTGCATATGACGCTACATTGGATGGGGATATACGTGGTGCGCATGCCGTAGAAATATACAATGCAAAAGCAATAGATATTGAAAATAAAATTGCAAACGAAATCGATCCTCTAAAATTAGCACAGTTATTCAAAGATCAAGCAGAAGTTATTGACAAGTACGATAACTTTCTTTTAGAGGGTGGGCAAGGAAGTTCTCAAGTGGCTTACGTTTTAGAAGACTCTCCATTGGGATATAATTCAACTAAAAAAATAAGTGAGTGGGAAAATAATTTTGGAAAGAAACCATCTGCAGAACTTGTAGAAACATGGCGGGAAAGAGATGTGGAATTAAGAAAATTGACAAATAAAATTTCTGAATTAGAAAAACAAAAAACAGAAATAGAATCTAAATACGATGGTGTTTCTACCAAAGAAGAAGTTGATGATTTACTTAAAAAGGAGTTTGAAAAAGGAAAGAAAGAGGGTTTGGCTGGAAAAGAAACTCAAAAATATACAAAAAAAGCAAAACAGGTTGCTGATAAATTTCGTGAATTAAAGACGAAGCCATTTGAATTTGATGATGGTAATGGAAATAAAATTGTGCTTACACAAAATAGCATCATAAGTTTTAACGAAATAATAGAAGCTGGTGCAAAAATCATTGAAACAACGGGAAAAATAGCTGATGGTATCAATCATGTAATCAACGAAGTAAAAGAAACTGATTGGTATAAAAATATGTCGCCAAACAAGAGAAATGAATTTGAAAAGAAGATTGAAGAACAGTTTGGTGAAAATAAACCTGAATCTGAAAAAGAAGAAAAAAGATTCAGTATTGGTAATTCTCGTGTTAAAGAAATTGTTGAACGACGAAGAAGTGAGAATGAAGATACTAGTATTGATGATGTTGTAGAAGAATTAAACAGAGATTTTCCTGATAAAACACCACGTCAAATTCGCGACGCAATAACTGATTATGGCGTAACAAAAGAAGCAAGCGCCGAACCTGATGATGTAACTGTACGTAGAATTAAACGCATAGGTAGATATATATCTGCTTTAGAAGATATTGAGAATGGTATTCGGCCAGAACGGAGTGGGCAACAAAGAGACAAACCTGATCCGGAAGAAAGAAAATTATTAAAAGCTATTCGAGAGGGAATTAAAAAATTGGCTGTCACTGATGCTGACTTAACAAAAAAGTTAAAATCAGCACAGGATATAATTGAAACAAGGCTGACTAATCAAATTGAAGACCTACAAAGAGAAATTGATACAAAAGAAAAGACTGTCCGGATTAAAAAAGATGTAGCGACAACTCAGCGAATAGAAGAATTAAAACAAGAACGCGATGAAAAAAAACAAGAACGCGATAATTTATTCCGAGAAGACCTGCACAAAGATACTATTAATGAGTTACACGAATTGGCAAAAAATAATGGCCCATCTATACCAAATGAAGCAGTTAGGCAAGGTTTGATAAGAGATTTGATAAAAGCGAATATAGAACAAGGGGTTGAACAAAAAGATCAATTCAACAAGATTTTCGAGGATTTAAAATCAGTGTTTCCCGAAACAACAGAGAGGGAAGTTCGAGATGCAATAACACAAAAAGGAGTTTTTGAACCAGAATCAAAAGAACGTGATGAATTGCAGAAGCAGCTATCGGAACTAAACACTGTACTAAATCTTAAAAATCAAATTGAAGATGTTCAGGCTGGAATTACAAGAGAAACTAAAAAAAAGGGGGCAACAAGCGAGGAAGTAAAAGCCTTGCAGAAGCAGCTATCGGAACTAAAAAAAGAAGCTATAAATAAATTTCCTCAATCATCTGTAAAAGATATTGAAAAACGCATTGAACGAATCAATAAAAGCGTGGCAGAAATTGACAGGCGTAAAAATGCTAAAGAGTTTGAGCGTGTAAAATTTGTTAGAAAGCAATTTGATGAAAATTCAGAGTGGCGTGAAGCAAACAAGAAATTAATTGCTGCACGCATTAAAAAATTTGAAGCTTTAGAAAAATATGATATAGAATTCTACAAAAATAAATTAGAAAACAGGAATAAAGTTGAAGTGGCAAAAGATGTTTCTTTAAGCTTGTGGAATCTTCCGCGTGTAGCACTTGCTACTGGAGAGTTTTCATTTATGCTGGTACAAGGTGGAGTGCAAACGGTAGCCCATCCAACTTATGCTTGGCAAGGCTTTAAGCGAGCATTGAAATTTATGGTGAGTGAAAAAAGTGCTGAGAAATGGCTTAAAGAATTAAAACAACAAGAGTATTATCCATTAATAAAAGATTCAAAATTATCAATAACAGAGGTAAGTGGAGATATTACAGCAAGAGATGAATTGTTTTATAGTGATTGGACTAAAACAATTTGGAATACTATTGGATCTCCAATTACACTAGGATCTAAAAAGGGGTATGAAGTTTGGAAGAAAGCAAATCCTGTTCAGGCTATTGAACGGGCAGCTGTTGGTTATTTAGATACTGTTAGAGTTATGCGATTTTTAGATGGGGTGAATATGCTGGGCGAAAAAGGATTTTCATTTGAAGCTAACCCACAAGAGTTTAAGGATATGGCAGATGTAATAAATACTCTTACTGGTAGAGGGTCAATAGGTCCATTACCTGCTGAACTTATGGCCAAAACTTTCTTTTCTGCAAGAAATTGGTCGTCAATAATGAAGCAAACGTTATTATTACCGCGCCAATTGTATAAATGGAGAAACAAGGTAGATGGCGATAAAGGTTTATCTGTTGCGAATAAAATTATTTTATCTGACTATGGAAAATATGTTGGACTAACAACAGCAATGATGATGCTTGCAGCAACATATTTCAATAATGATGACAATGAAGATACCGAAGTAGAATTAGATCCAAGAAGCTCTGCATTTGGTAAAATTAGATTTGGTAAAGACTATGTAGATCCATGGGGTGGGAGAATACAACAAGTTGTATTTGCTTCAAGAATGATTATGGAATCATTACACTATGCAAGCAATAATATATCTAAGGGTGGTTACAAAAACAGTGACGGTGCTGTTATTCCACTCGGCACACCTTATAAAGCACCATCAATGCAAGGTATAATACTTGGACAAGCAATAAATAAATTAAATCCAGCACTAGATATTGGACAAAATTTCGCAGCAAAAATACCACAAGCGGATGGTTCTTATGAGGATGAATTCGGTCAGCCATATACATTAAAAGGTGACTTGGCAAAGCATACATATCCTATTTACGCAGGAACCGCATATGATTTGTTAAAAGATGATCCAAAAGCCTTAGATGGATTAATGTTATTTTATGCATATTTAGGTGGTGGCGTGCAAACCTATGATAAAAAACAGAAGAAACCTTAATCGAATATATTTCCTAACTTTGACTCAATGATTGAAAATAAACAATACAAGGTATTTCTGAATACAAAAGAAAACTTTTCACAGAAGCATCCTGAGTTAGCTTTTATTGTTTCCGGACTAAGTTTTCAAAACACTTCCGGAGTACATCTTGATACCATCATGAGATATGTTATCTATTTTTATGATAGGCAATGTGAATTACATACAACTCATACCAATATCTTAAAAGCAAGAACAGAGGCTTTAAATAGATTTAAAATATTAAAAAGTGTTTATGAAGATCAGAAATTCATACTCTTAGAAAGCGAAATGGCACTTAGATATATGCTATGGAATCGTGACAACGAATTTAGTGTTTTTATTTCTACATCTATTCAATTTGAAACACTTAATCATCGTATAAGGACAATTGGTTCAGATTCATCTAATGCAGACATTGTAAAATCTATGGCAATAACCAGCCAAATATTTGATATGTCTATACAAATAGATACGAGGCGCGCTTCACTCTTCGGCGACATGGAACATATAGAAAAATACGCTATACAGAAAGAAATTGATAATAAATACAAATGCGAAACTGCAATGTTGGGTTAAAATATACAAAATGGAAATAACAGGCAAAGTAATCAAAGTAATTAAAAACGAAGGTCTAAAAAAAGACAGTATAACACCATGGGTGCGATATGATGTAGAAATAAATCATGAGCAAGGTCAATATCCTAAAAATGCCATCATTAGTTTTACTGGCAAGGCTTTTGAAGGGGTTTTAAATCTTGAGAACATGGAAGTAAGAATCTATTTCGACATAGACAGCAATTGGTACAAAGACAATCCACAAACACGACTTAAAGGATATAAATACGACAAAAAATAGTGTCAGATGCTCTCTACATAGAACAATTTACGGATTTCTCTACCGGAGCTCGTGTAGGTGAATACGATATAAAATTCCCGGAGCGACCACCACTGAAAGAAATGGTAAATTACGGATTGCCGAGAGAACGGCAGGTATTTCAGCGAAGTAGTTATGTCATAAATAATAAAAAGTATTTTACGTCAGATCTCATCGGCGATAACTGGAAACTACTTCCTGATCACGTAAAAGGTGATATTTTTAATAAAGAATGGGAAAAACTATACAACGGAGAATGGCAGATAATTGACGGCAAAACAATTTTTATAAATGACTTCTATTACCACTTTCTAAATTATTACCGCGCAAATACTATTAATTATTCGCAGTTTTGGGATAGTCAATGGTTCTATGATTTATTGCTTGGTGATAGTTTTTATGCCGATAATGTATTAGGACTGAATTATCTCAAAGGAAGACGTGGAGGCGGTACCGCTCCTAATAATGGTGGAGCAGAAAAGGTGATGACAACTTTTAAGAACTCCAACTGTGGTTTAATGAATTACAACATTAAAAAATCACAGCAGATCAATTTTACACCGGTAAAACAAAATCTATTAAAACTACCGGATCTTTTGTTGCCTGAACCATATTTATCTGCACGTTATGCAGATAAGATGAAAGGTGAAAAAACTACCGATGAAATGGCATTTCCCGATGTCAATAATTATTTATATACAGCACCAACTGTGGAAACTGCATTTGATGGACAATTAATAAGATTTGGCGTAATTGATGAATGTTATAAATGGCCCAACACAAATCCATTTGTGACAATGGAAAAAAACTTGTTATGTGTAAAAGATGGTGGTATAAAGC
>Ga0247817_10001663_pt1 | contig 11574 bp, 14 predicted proteins | sample UWRJL212509R1_FD_178010 | JGI IMG/M metagenome (GOLD analysis project Ga0247817, IMG submission 178010) | Plant litter microbial communities from Arlington Agricultural Research Station in Wisconsin, United States - UWRJ-L212-509R-1 | ecosystem: Environmental > Terrestrial > Plant litter >... | reverse complement strand
CTATAATTAAAGTAGGAAAAATGCGAATTTCATAATTAACAGGAACTCTAAAAGAAGTAATTTGTAAGTTGAAGTAGAAGGTTTTTTTGATTAAATAAGGGTAAAGAGAGATAGGAGAGTAGATTTACTTTATTTTCCTAAATTGGCAACCCATACATTACCGGATTTTCCTGCTCCTATTTCGACATAAGTACCGTCCATCATGGCTTTGCAATGGTCTATGCTGTTCTTCCATCCGGTTACAACATTTACAGAATTATCATAATTGCGAGCAATTACTTCTCCTACGTAATTTCCTGTATAACCTAATATAGTTGCTCTTTGAACAGGACTTGTCCCTTCTGGTGATATATGAGAAAAATAATTTCGTACATACATATCATGAGCATAATTAACCGCCGTCTGAGCTAATATTGAGTTACTTACTAGTTCAGGTACAGGTGGCATATCTTCGTCTCCACACTTACATCCTGTTATTCTTAATTTGTTTATTTCACTCAAAATAGGATCAGTAACATTTGTGTCAATAACAGGATCATCATTATTATCACAAGAAAAAAGTAATGATAGTAAACTAAAAAAAATAAAATATTTTGTAGACATTGAAAAATAATTGTTACTTAAAAATCTAAGATAAATAATGGTTATGATATAAGAAAAGCAGATTGGATTTTGTCTTTTTATAGTCGCTAAACAATAAAAAATAGGAATTCAACCGATTTAATAGAAACGCACTGTTAATTTATAGAAAAAACGTTGAATTTTGGAGATCAAAATAGAAAATAAAATTTATAATTAATTTATCCCTCGCTCTCGCAATACTATTTTCGTGTGATACAAAGTGAAGTGAAAAAGTATATATTTGATAATAATATATTGAAGTTTATTACACCTATAAATAAGTTGGCGGCAATTTTGCGAGACAGCTCACCTACATTAATTAACCAGAAATAAAAAATGAAATTAACAATTACAATCGGACTTCTTTTAATTGGACACTTTACATTTGGACAAGACAGAATTCAAAAAATTGACAGTTTACTCAATTCTCTTTATTCAAAAGAGAAAATCAATGGAAATGTTCTAATTGCAGAAAAAGGTAAAGTTATTTATAGCCACAGTTTTGGACTTGCAAACGAAACAACAAAAGAAAAATTGAACGAAAATTCGATTTTTGAATTGGCATCTTGTTCAAAGCAGTTCACAGCTATGGGGATAATGATACTTAAAGAAAAAGGGAAGTTGAATTTGGATGATGACATCAATAAATACTTACCAGAACTTTCTTTTTATAAAGGTGTAACTATAAGAAACTTATTAAATCATACCGGAGGTCTGCCAAACTATATGCAGCTTATGGATAGTTTATTTGATAAATCTAAAATTGCCACTAACAAAGACATAATTACTATATTTAGTAAACATCAACCAAAATTATTATTTGAGCCAAATACTAAATGGGAATATAGCAACACGGGCTATACACTATTGGCATCAATAATTGAGAAAGCATCGGGTTTGACATACGCTGAATATCTAAAAACAGCTATTTTCCAACCTTTGAAAATGAAAAATACCTTTGTGTACAATCGTAGATTATCTCCAAAGAAAATTGACAATTATGCTTTCGGTTATGTTTACTCAGATAGTTTGAAAAAATATGTTTTACCAGAGGAATTGAAAGAAACTAAAATCGTTATTTGGCTTGATGGTGTTGTTGGAGACGGATCAGTTAATTCAACTGTAAACGATTTATTGATTTGGGATAGAGCATTATACACCAATAAACTACTTACAAAAGAGGGCATGAAAGCCGTTTTTGAATTAGCAACTTTAAAAGACGGAGCTAAAAGAAATTATGGTTTTGGTTGGGGAATTGAAGAAAGTGCTGATTTTGGAAAAATTGCAAACCATGATGGAGGTTGGCCAGGTTATGTAACTTTTATCGATAGACATCTTACAAATGATAAAACAATAATAATACTTCAAAATCACAGCAACGTTTCAATTCCTTCTAAAGCAATTAGAAGTATTTTATATAATAAACCATTGCCTGTTGAAAAAATCAGAAAAGAAATTAGTATTACAACTGAAGAACTTCAGAAGTTTGTGGGGACTTATGAAGTTAAAAAAGATTATGAAATCAAAATTTCATTAGATAAAGACCAACTTTTTTCACAATTAACAAAACAAAATGCGTTCCCGATATTTGCAGAAAGTGAAATGTTATTTTTCTACAAAGTAGTAAATGCACAAATTCAGTTTGAAAAGAACGAAAAAGGAGAAATTTCAAATTTATTTTTATTACAGGATGGACAAAAGATAGAAGCAAAAAGGACGAAATAAAAACTGCCAGCGACATATGCTATAAGCAATTTGGGCATTAGGCTAAATGGAAAAATTGGTTTGTATTTGGAAAATTTGTCTTTAACCGAAAAATCCCGCATCTTTAATCCCCAACCTCGCCAAGCGACAAAATGTTGTGCGACACTTTAACTGAGCGAAACTTAATAAAATATATTAAATGAAAATACTAATAAAGCTTATAAGTCCAATTTTAGTTGCTCTAATTCTACTAAGCTTTACATGTGGTCAAAATTCAGTGGAAATTTATGGTAAATTGAAACCTAAAAAATCTGAAATCAATGTTTCTCGATTGAGAATTTTGGTAAAAACTAATAACCTTATTTTAGCTGAAACAATAACAGACACTTTTGGTAAATTCAAATTGAAATTTATTTCAAAGACGAATGATAAGATTGATTTTTATTGCATAGGAATTGGGAGTGACACAATATTTCTAAAAAGAATAGTAAATATCCAAACTGATTCCTTAAATCTAGCGTTTTCACTACCAGTAAAATGCAAACTAAATTTAAAAGGTAAAGTAATTTGTCCAATTTGTAAAAAAGCAGATAAAGTATTCAAAATTATATATATAAATACAAATCCGTATATTGGTGTTGGAGTAAAAGAAATAGGTAACGGTTTATATGATATGTCAAATGTTAAATTAAAACAAGAAAAATACACTCCTATAGAACTTTCAAGGTATTCATGCCAACGAGATAGTATAAAATTTTAAAAAAGTGATCGCACAACAGGAACTACAACGAATTTGGACAATTGACTTAATGGAAAGTTAGTTTTTTATTTAGGATAATTTTGCAAATCCGAAGAATGGGCTTAATTTAATCTCAAACCAGCTATAGTACCAGAACGTTATATGCCATTTTACAACAAAAACTTATGCAAGAAGAAAAATTAGTTGAATTTGAAAAATTAAAACTTGCTTACATTACTGTAAAAAGCTTTCTTGAAAAAGAGGCCGGAGAAAATGTTGAGTCTTTAAAAACCAAAATTGCCGAAGACTTAAGTTTTTATGGTGATGACAATTATTATATGCTAACCAAGTTTGTGGAAAAGTTCGAATTAGATCATACAGATTTCAATTATGACGAACATTTCCATTCAGAAGGTGAAATCGCAAATTCAGAAATCGCACTTTATAATCTTTTAATCCTTTCGATTTGGCTTCCACTTAAGACAATTGAATTGCTAACTTTAAATAACGTAAAAATAAATAAGCCATCTTTTTATAAACCCTCTAGAAAAGTTACCGACATGACATTTAAAGATTTATTGACATGGTACATAGAAGGAAAATATACAGATTCTGAAATCAAGTACGTAATTAAAAACGGCATATAACAGCTACTACAACGGATTTGGGCAATTGGTTTAATGGAAAAATGGTTTTGTATTTGGGATGATTTGGTAAATCCGAAGAATGGGGATTAATTTAGCTCCGAATTCACTGTATTATAGTAACGTTTACATGCATTTTAGCAAAACAGAAATCAATGAAAAAATGGAGCCTTCTCTTTTTTATTATTACATTACTATCTTGTAATTCAAACAAGAAGAAATCTGTTGTGGATTTAGTTAATCTAAAAGATACTTCTTGTGTAAAAGAGTTAGAGGAAGCTAAAAAAGACTTAGAAAATAATAAACTTAGTTACTGCAATTACACAGGATCATTTATAAACCTTCCTCTTCGAGCACAAAAAGAAATGGACAGTATCTTAAAGTTGCATAACATAGAATTTATAAACGAATCTTCTCCTTGTGTGGTCGATGAAAAACTAAATTACCATTGTTATTGCGAGTTTATGCAAGAAAAAATAGATGAAAAATTTGGAGAAAAATTTATAGATTCTCTTCTGTTTATTTCTGATAGTTTGCATGTCTTAAAAAATCTTAATGAATTATATTATAATGGAAGCATGGCAGGTTCGTGGGATAAACCAGCATTATTTCCAGGTGATATATATTATGATGAAATAAATCATTCAGGATTGCAGAAATTATTTGATTCTAAAGTAATTTACCCGAATGATTATAGATATTCTAAGAGCCCAAATTCTCTAACATTTCTTCAAGTTTATCTAGATATTGACAGAAATGGAAATGCGAAAATATATGATTATCACATCGAGTTCTTTGATTACAAAACCAAAGAAAGCGGTTATAACAAAAAGTATTGGGAATATTTTAAAGAAATAGCTTTTGCATTAATTGAAAAAACAACATGGATTCCAGCTAAAATCAAAAACATTAATGTAAACTCCAAAAATGATATCATAATTTATTTAAAATAAAAAACGCACGCTCTAATACGGATCCTTTCGTATTACACTAAGTGAATCGATAAAGAATTAAAACTCTAATAAACAAAAAAAACACCGCGCTATCGCGAGCGTCTCGCTCGTGAACGCAACGAATATAAAAGTCTTAATGAAGATTTACAAAACAAAAGCTCCAGAGAAATCTGGAGCTTTTTGTCTTAGTAGCGGATTATATTTCTCGAAATAATTCTGATATTTCTACATTCAAAGCTTTACTGATTCGAATAAGCTTGTCGATTCCTATAATTTGTTTGCCTAGCATGTATCCTTAACGCTTCAATATACAGTCATAAATACAGGAACAAATAAATCCAGTCATATTTGTTCCTAATTTATTGTGAAAATTTCCTGAACTATGCAAATAAAAATAATAAGATATTATGGAAATAGCTGAAACTAAAAAAAAAGAAAATCTTAAAAAATTAGCAAGCCGTTATTTAAATACTTTAAAAGCGTCAACTGATAATGCAGAATATTATACTGCCGAAATCAAATTATTGCATTATGGAGAACTTGGCTGTGTCATTACAAATATGCTTAAATTATGCATTTTGGCATTGGATAGTGAAGCACAAGAAATTTCAAAAAGAATCAAAAATCCATCTGTAGATGTAGCGCTTATTTTAGAAGTTGTACTTCAATTATTTCCTAGAGATGAATTTGAGTTGCTAAGCGAAATTAATGAGTTACTTATTGTAGATTCTAACCCCGTTGAGAATAAATAATGGTAAAATTAAATCAGCTGGTGTTTTGTCCCACGCTAACGTCTCGCTCGTGATCACAATATATGCAAAAATCTATAAAACAAAAGCTCCAGATTTCTCTGAAGCTTTTGTCTTAGTATCGGGAAGCATTCAATTATCTAACCAATTTGTAGGTGATTTTAATAAAATTTTATCTGTATGAATGATGGTAAACATTCTTATATTCGCTTAAATAAAGGCAATAAAGATCTGAACGGAAGTTTACGAAAGAGTTTTAATTTCGGAAAGCAACAGGAGTGCAACAAATCTTAAATTATTATAAAAATCTAAATTACAACCCCAATATTACTATGTATGACTATCTTGAAAAAAATTGCAACATGTCTAATTGGTTTGATATGGTATATTTTGAATATAAACTTAAAAATTTGAAAGGTGCTATCAAATTGATGGAACAAACGGTTTATGAATTTAACAAAGAAACACAAGTATTCGAACTAGAAAATAGTGGAGATAATTTTTCTTTTGAGTTTAATAGAGAAAAAGAAATCATAAGAGAAATAAGAGGTAAAAACATAATTGAAACAAAATTTAAGGATTTTACAAAAAGAAAAATACTTTCTCAAGAATATTTTTCGACCAATACAATTGAATTGTTTGAATATGATGAAGAAACTGATTTGGCCAATAAATACATAAAAATAAAAAATGGTATTAAGACCGAAGAAGAACTTAAAATTAATGTATTAAAAGATGGTTCAATAATTCATTTCAATGTGAATTTTGAAGTTCGTTATAGTGTTGATGGAAATAAAAGACTTGAAAAAAGCAGAGATAGTGATTTAGAATTTGTTTACGATTACTCGGGTTATGGAAAAAAAGGATATTTTACTAAGACACAACGCATCAGAGAAGAGATTGATGTTGTAGAAAAATATGGCAATAAAAGTGATTTTTTGATAGAGAAGGTATTGTATAGAAATAACATTATTTCGAGTAAAAAGATGTTGTTTTTTGATGAGACTGATAAACTTGTGCAACTCCTAACTTTTTTTGATGATGATTCATTCGAAAATCATTATTATTTCTATAATGACAAAGATTTATTGATTGAAAACAAAATTTCTCTTCCAAATGGATATATGGGTACACATCATTTATATGAATATGATTTACATGATAATCTTACTAAAACAACCGATAGGACATATGAATATAAATATGATGAACAAGGAAACTGGATAGAGAGAATAGAAAATTACAGAAATGAAGTATTCCAAAAAACGATTAGAGAATTTACTTATTTTCCGAGAGGTCTTCATTTAGTTTAACTTCTTAATTTTTTGATAGAAAACGAAAAGAGTCATGTCTTCTAATTAAAACTAATGCTGTGCGCATGTATCTGACTTCGCACCCAAAATTAAACCCTGCTGGCGCGAGCGTCCCGCTCGTGAACGCAACGAGATGTTGTCAAAGATAGTTAAAAACAAAAAAGCTTCAGATTTCTCTGAAGCTTTGTCTTAGTAGCGGAAACAGGACTCGAACCTTTGTCCGCCGCGGCGGATATAATCCCTCCGATATAGTCAAAAAAAAACACCATCTTTTTCAAGTGGTGTTTTGTCTTAGTAGCGGGAGCAGGACAATTTTCGAACCATTTTCAAGATGATTTGAAAAATTTAAGTCCAAATTTGATTTAATACTTTTTTTAAATTTCCTCGGCGATCCAGATGCTAGGGTAAGATGTCAATTACTTTTTTATTATACGAATAATAGAGAAATCATCAGTAGGAACTAAGCCATATTTATGTTCTAATTTTTTTAGTTTTAAAGTAAGCATTTCATCTTGATCTTGATTGGTATTTTCAATTGTTAAAAAATCTATAGTATCAATATCTTCATTTGATTTGACAGGTTTTACTTTCTCAAAGGTAAATATGCCGTCTGTTGCAATTGATATGTCGATTATTTTATTAAATTTTATTTTTTGTTCTAGAGAGTCATATAATTTTTCAAAATCTTCTGATAGATGAAAGCCTAAATAGTCTGGTTTATTGTCTTGGTCAAACTCATGTTTATTCCCATTCACAATTGCAAATCCATCCCCGATAGCAAGAATAAGTCCTTCCTCACTTTTTTTATTAATCAGCATTATTAGCATTGTTGTTAATAATTCTTTAGTATCCAACATTAAGGCATTTTTTATACTTTTTAGTTCGATTAATAAATTTTTTAAAATAGACTTTAAACTTTCGTCAATATCTTCTAAATTATCAGGATCAATAAAGTCTTTATAGCCTTTTTCTATGCATATTTTTTTCAATATCTTCCCAACTAGGGTAGATGCAAAATGACTTTCCAATGCTGTTGTACAGCCATCCATAACAGCACATAAAATCATATTTTTTCCATATTCATTTATGTATAAATGATCTTCACAATTATTTTGGTGGTAATCTCCGATTCTTATTGTGGAATAAATATTCATTTCTTTCTGGCTTTTTGTGCGGAAATTATTAATCTATTTTGATTGAAATATATGTTTTATATCAAGACGAATTTTTAGTGCGAATATAATTCATTTCTCCCAAGAGAGGTATAAGGAATAAGAAATTGATTTATCTAATTTTTATACGTAATACTTGAGTAAAATGGTTCGAATCCCATTAGGTCAACTTTACGGGATCTATGAATCATGTAGTTTTTGTAAGGTAAAACTTTTTTATTTTTAAAAATGGTCATAAAAAAAAACCTATCTCTTTATAAGATAGGTCTTTTACCTTGTAGCCCTAATAGGACAATTCTCGAACCATTTTGTGGATGACTTAAAAAAAATAAACATTATTTTATATTGATTTCATGTTTAAATCTAATGTTAGTCATTTATAATATTGAAGCAGTGGAGGAAAGTCTGCTTATTTAGTTTTTTTATTTCCAGAAAGTAGAATTAATTAAAGTTTAAACAAGAATTAGTTTGACATAAAGTTTTAGACTATTTATATTGCACTCATATATTTACTAAAGTATCCGACGAATATAAGTTCGTTTGAATATTTTTAAGTAAATATCTTATTTTTGAAAACAAATATAAACTGACATTTGTTAGACATAGCAACCTACTTTAGGAGAGATAAGTCTGACTTTATTAGAACTAAGTTAGGGACATTTTTAAGACCGAAACCACAAATGATAATTGAAGCAGAAATAATAAGTCAACCATATTCAGGAGAATATACAGAAAGAATTTACGATAATGAAAGTCCTTGGAATTCTCAAAGTTGGACTTTTATAATGTTTACAAATGATAACTATTTAGAATGGTGTGGACAATTTCGAGGCTTTCCCAGACAAGTGGCTATTTCGAAACCTAATAAGATTGTTTTGGTTTTGACTTCAGACTATTTGTATCAACTCGACGCAGAAACGGGAAACTTAAAATATTTAGAAGACCAACCTCAATATCATAATTTGACAGTCGCTCCAAATGGAGATTTTATAATTGCTGATTATTACAACTTTGAGAAAGTTATAACAACTATAAAGGAAAAAGAACAAATTGAAAGCCCAATTCAAATGGACTTAATTAAATTTAAAAAATGGAATAACTCCAAATTAGAATTTACTTGTGATGAATTTTTAAAGTGGGATAGACATTTAACAATGACATACGACAGTGAAACAAAAAAAATTGAAATTGTAAATGGCTAAATTGAAAATAAGATTTATTGATATTACCTATGGAATTGCAATTATTGTTGCAGACTTAGTCGTCTTTATTATACTTGGGGTTCTTCTTATGGGTTATGACGATAATTATGACAGTTCAGAAGGTGAATATTGGAGCTTTGCAAGTATGAATATGAATGAGAAAATAATTTACATTTGTTACAATGTTTGGATAGTCTTGAATATTATTGGATTTATTTACATCGGACGAAAAATATATATAAAGACAAAGATAAGTACCACATAACTGTTACTACAACGAATTTAAGCAAAGTCTTAATAGAAATTTGTTTTTGTACTTGTGATGATTTGTAAAATCCGAAGAGGGTCTTAATTTAATTCCCAACTCGATGTTGTAACAAGAAGTTCTAAACATTCTACACTAAAGAACCTAACGGGATTCGAACCAATTTTCCTTGAAAACACTGATAGTTTGTGTTCTTCTTAAAATTAAGCAACATTTTTCGAATCATAAAAAAAGCCTGAGAAATCTAGATTCCTCAGGCTTTTACTTTTACCTTGTAGCGGGAACAGGACTCGAACCTGTGACCTTCGGGTTATGAGCCCGACGAGCTGCCTACTGCTCTATCCCGCGATGTTTCGGGTGCAAAGATACGCCGATATTTGAGAAATCCAATGAAAACTTTAAAAAATGTTTTATTTTCTGTATTGAGTTGATATGATTACCTTTGCGCATTAAATAATTCACAAATGTCACATAAAGCAGGTTTTGTAAACATCATCGGGAATCCAAACGTTGGAAAATCAACATTGATGAACGCCTTTGTTGGGGAAAGATTATCGATCATTACATCAAAAGCACAAACAACACGTCATCGTATTCTTGGAATCGTAAATGGCGAGGATTTTCAACTTATATTATCGGATACGCCCGGAATCATTAAACCCGCTTATGAAATGCAGGAGTCGATGATGAACTTTGTAAAATCGGCTTTTGAAGATGCTGATATTTTAGTTTACATGGTCGAGATAGGCGAGCAGGACTTAAAAGACGAAGCTTTTTTTAATAAAATCGTACATGCTAAGATTCCGGTTTTGTTATTGTTGAATAAAATTGACAATTCAAATCAGGAACAATTAGAGGAGCAGGTAGCGTTTTGGACAGCGAAAGTGCCCAATGCTGAAATTTTTCCAATCTCTGCTTTGCAAAACTTCAATGTACCGGAAGTTTTTGGAAGAATCATTGAATTACTGCCAGAATCACCAGCATATTATCCAAAAGATCAATTAACAGACAAACCGGAACGTTTCTTTGTAAACGAAACCATTCGTGAAAAAATCTTATTGAATTACAGCAAAGAGATTCCGTATGCGGTTGAAATCGTTACGGAGGAATTTTTTGAAGACGAAAAAATTATCAGAATCCGTTCTGTGATTATGGTAGAACGTGAAACCCAAAAAGGAATTATCATTGGACACAAAGGTGCTGCTTTGAAAAAAGTAGGTATGGATTCACGTATTGATTTAGAGAAGTTCTTCGGAAAACAAATTCACATTGAACTTTATGTAAAAGTGAATAAAAACTGGAGAAGCAATGCCAATATGCTAAAACGATTTGGATATAATCAATAGTTTATTGTTGAATCGTTTGTCGTTTAATTGTTTAATCGATTTAAGGTTCTGCTAAAAACCTTTTGTTTTTTTATGATAAAGTCGGAAATAAATCCAATGCCGGAATATTTTGATCGATATATAAACCTTGTTGAGGATATCGAGCTTGAGGCTGCATTTGATACAAGTATAGAACAATTACAAGTATTGGATATTCTAACTTTTGAAAAATTAAAAGGGAAAACATATCAAGAAGGTAAATGGACGGTTAATGAAATTATTCAGCATATTACAGATATCGAAAGATTGTTATGTTCCGGTGTTTTGAGGTTTGCGAGAGAGGATAATGATTTTGTTATTGGTTTTGATGAAGATGAATTGGCTAGAAAATCAAAGGCAAATTTAAAACCTGTGAAAGAAATTATTGAAGAGTTGATTGTAGTTAGAAAAGCTACAATTGCTTTATACAAAAGCTTTGATCGTGAAGATATGATGAAAACGGGTATCAATTGGAAACACCGAATTTCTGTACTTGCAATGGGTTTTAATATAATTGGACACCAAATACATCATTTAAAGTTTATTGAAGAACGTTATTTGCCACTTATTGAGAGTAGTAATTTAGAAGATAATTTTAAATTGAAAGATACAGTCGGTAATTAACAACTTGAAATCCTAGCCCTGATAGAAGCGGAAATCCTTTTGTGACGCTCCTTTAGCGGAACAAAAGATTAGAGCGGATAGCAGGATTAGCTCCTGAAAAATAGTTTAATCGGTTAATCGTTAAGTTGTTTAATCGTAGTTTTTCAGCATAGATTATTTAATCATTCAATCATTAAATTTTTCAATCATTCAATCATTCAATCTTTAAAATTTCCCAATCCCCA
>Ga0247817_10001660_pt1 | contig 11578 bp, 10 predicted proteins | sample UWRJL212509R1_FD_178010 | JGI IMG/M metagenome (GOLD analysis project Ga0247817, IMG submission 178010) | Plant litter microbial communities from Arlington Agricultural Research Station in Wisconsin, United States - UWRJ-L212-509R-1 | ecosystem: Environmental > Terrestrial > Plant litter >... | reverse complement strand
GGCTGTCGTCGGTAGTTGCGTAAGCAAGGCTACCAATAAATAGATTTTGAGACATATAGATACTCTTTTCTTCTTAGTACTTCTTCAGATCGACCTTGCTTGGTACTTTGTAGCGAAGAAGAGAGAGAATCTTATGAATAAGATAAGCGCTCACCTTTTGCTTTTACATACGGCGTGCTTCTGAACACGCTTAGTTAAGCATATTTTCAATAAAATAGCTATAGCAGCACTATTCTTGAGTATTAAGTATTATGAAGGCTGCAACGGCTGAAGCGACCTGATGTTCCCTTACGGTTTGGCTGCCATCGCGAGTTTCCCATAGGCTATGGGCGAGCCAAAAACCAATTAATACTTGGGCATATTCTTGGTTGATGACTGGCAAGTGAGGTGTTATATCTTTTCCAGATTTTACGAGGTCAATCAAGAACATTGTGGCATCAGCATTGTAAGGGCCTACATCGCCCCAACTCCAATCGACTAACCGTGTGCCATGATTTGGGTGCCAAGCGATGTTAGACTGCCGTGCGTCGTTGTGGGCCATGAAAAGTTGCTCATCACGGGTTTGTTGAGACGTTTGGTTCTTTATATCGGGTAAAGAGGCGATAAGTGCTTCGCTCAATTCCATTTGTTCAGCGCTCCAACTGTCTGAAAAGTGTCGGATTTTAGCTACGATAGTTTGTAATGCCTCATCGTCGATTGAATCCCAGCCTTCTTCCCAAATTGTACTGTAAGTGTCTTTAATGGCGGTGTGATATTCCGGCTGGATAGGAGGAGTGATAAGTTGCAATTGGTTAAACGCTTCTAAAGTATCTTGAATATATACGTCTAACATTTCGGGTTGCTTCGGTGCACGCCATTGCCAACCATCATCTGGGTGCAACGCATCCATGGCAAGTACGCTATCGTCAATCAAGGCTACTCGGTTGGGAATGTTCTGAAACTGTTGCTGTTGCAGGTGGTGAAATAGCGTATATTCTTTTTGCAGGTAAGCCCGTGAGTGTGCCTCGCGAAAGGCATCGCTAAAACGTGAGCTATCGTGCGCCTTTACAAATAAATGGTCATTTTGGTGGCGAGTGAAAAAGTGATCATAGGCCATATGGCCAGCATCGATAATGGTAATTTCACGGTCATTAGCCGGGATGCTGAGAATGTCTTCAATAGTCCGTGGTTGGTTTTGCACTTCGAGCGCTTTTTGAATAAGGGCTGCGTGCGAGCCATATAAGTTATCAGCCAGCTCATCAACGTAATACCAGCCAGCTTCTTTCGCGTCATCACCGGCTTGAACGGGGAGCGGTTCGGCAACGTTAAATACATACGCAGAGGTTTCCGGCCAGGCATTGGCGGTAGTTCGTGGGTCATCAACAATTCCTTGGTAAATAAGCGTTCCGCTTGAAGTAAGTACTAAACCAGTTTCTTCCTCCAGTTCGCGATAAGCAGCAACAATCGGTTCTTTTAATTCGTCTTTATCAACGAAGCCACCGGGTAGTGCGAGGTCGCCGGTATCGTTACGTTGAATAAGTAATACGCGCGGTCGATCTTCGGTTGTTAAGACGACTGGGTCGGCGGTGTAGTTGGGCCCCCATCCCCAGTACGCACCTTTTCCCGTAGGGAGTGGCCTGAGTTCAGCAAGGTTTGGGTGTAGCGGACGACCTTTGGAGTCTACGTCGTAGCCAGCCGCAATAAACGCCGTCGTTTCTTCAAGAGAGGGGAGGGCAGTTAACTTCTTTTCTTGGTGTTGATTAAGCATATCCACATGTTCCATTATGCATCTACAAGCATATTAAGGGCATTTTTTACTTCAAGGCGGGCATTCACGAGTGCGATGTAGCGGTCTACTTGGGCTTGTGGGCCGGTATGCTTGCCAGGTTCGTCACTCAGTTTTACCGTATCGACACCGTTCACATTAGTCGCTTTCATGACGTAGTTGTTGGCACGAATACCAAGGTCGTTCATAAGCCCGCCACCCCAACCGTCCAGGACATTTAGTTCGTCGTTAAAGAGGTCCGCAAGGTTGATAATTTTGTCGATATTAAGGCCGTCGCTAAAAACCATCGTTTTTTCTTTAGGGTTAATGCCTTGGTTTTCGTAAAATTCAATTGAACGGTTTGCGAACTCAGCCGGGTCACCTGAATCGTGTCGAAGACCATTCCAGTTCGCTGCAATATCTTTAAAATCATCGAAGAAGAATTCACTGCCGAAAGTATCGGTGAGCGCAATCGACAAATCACCTTGGTAAAAGTTTTGCCAATCGAGCAGCATTTCTTTGTGTCCTTCAAGTGGGTTGCGGCCTTCACTGTCGGCAATACCGGCATAGACCATTGGCATTTCGTGGGCATAGGTACCGATTTGTTTTAGGTCGTATTTATGTGCAAACCAGGGGTTGCTGGTACCAACGAAGTTACCGGGAAGTTCTTTTGCGAGGCGGTTAATAACGTGTTCGTGCCAGGCAGCGCTAAAACGGCGGCGAGTGCCGAAATCGGCAAATTTAATGTCGTCGCGGTTTTTTAGTAGGTTAATTTTTTCGGTTAATCGGTCATCGCCGTTCTTCCAAACTTCATTAATGTCCAGGCCTTTATCGGCAATAAGGTTTGTGTAATACTGTTCATTAATTTCACTCATGACAACCGTTTCCCATAGGCTGACATTTGGCCAAGGCCCATTGGCGGTAACTGCTAAGTCGTTGGTTTCTTCATCGAGTTTAACGTTTGCTGGAACGAGTTCCATATCAGCGAGGTAATCAAGGTAGTCGGCATTAAAACGGGCCGTACCATCTTGGGCTTTTAAGCCGGCAAAGTAGGCAATTTCTTCTGCGGTAAAACCTTTAGCTTGAATTTCATTTAAACGTGTCTGCAAGCCTTCAACGGTAACGTACTCGCTGAGTGGGTGTTCGGCACCACGATTCTTTAAAGTAAAAGTAACTTCAGCATCTGGGTGGTGGTGAAGGGCGACTTGGCCCATAGTCAGTTTGTAAAAGTCGAGCCCGTCGCTTAATTGACGTTCAATTTCTGGAGTTTTTTCAGGAGGGTAGGAAAGTGTTTCGTTCATAGTATGTCCTTATTTCGCAAGGCGAAAAGCATCTTCATTTAAAATTTGTACTGTATTTACAAGGTGAGCACCGGCCTTGTTCATTCGTGCAAGGGCATCGCGGCCGTCGTGAGCTTCAATGTTGACTGCTTTGACGGCGTCGTTCACGACATAAATTTGCAGTTCGCCTTTGCCTTGTTGTACGCGCAGCCCATCTAAGACTGAATTGAGTACGCAATAATCGGTAGCAAGTCCACCAAAAATCGCTGCAACCCGTTCGCGGCCAATAGGGGTAATAATGCCTTCTAGAGTGCGGCCATCTTGAGCGATGCCTTCAAATGCTGAATATCCATCAGTTTGTCCCATACCTTTGTTGATAATGACGTCGTCACGACGGATATCGAGTTTTCGAGCCAGCGCCGCACCTTCGGTTCCGGCCACGCAGTGTACCGGCCAGGTGTTGAAGTGGGGAGTAGTAGTAGGGTGCTGGTCGCCGGTTGCAACAACTACACCATTATTGATACGGGTAAATTCGTTTAAGCGGTTGAGCGGGTTAATGACCTGGTCGCCATTTGTTACTGCCAAAGCACCACCAGGCAAAAAGTCATTTTGTACATCGACATTGATTGTTACGATTCTATCAGCGGTAAATTTTTCCATTGTGGATGCTCCTTTGGTTACTAAGTCTATTTATTACACTATCTACTTTCAATAGTATACCTTACTTATTGTTAAGTCAACACTAATTGCAATTGTCCTCTATTCGCGATATACTATTGGTATAACAGAAAGAAGAATATACCGTGGCAATGCCGAATGACATTATCTTTGTCCGTCATGGACAATCCGAAGCAAACATCATCCAAAAAATGGGAAAAGAAGATGAACATCATCCACGTGAGGCCGATATTAACGACCGTCCAGATTGGCAACAACGCTTGTCTGAAAAGGGCATAGCCCAGGCTAAAAACGCTAAGCAATGGATCGATAAGAATTTAGGTGGTGTGGAATCCTTTGATGCCCGGTATGTATCACCGTTTCTTCGTACTCGTGAAACCGCTGCGTATATTGGTGGCCTTGATACCGGTGAATGGACAATTGATGACCGGATTGTTGAACGCAGTTGGGGTGTATATGGCATCGTACCGCGTGCTGAACAACGGGCGCACTTCCCGTTAACCGTAAAACTCCAAGATATTACCCCTTGGTATGTTCGTTTCGACGGTGGTGAAAGTATGCCGGATGTGTATGGCCGCTTCCGTGATTTCCAAGGTACCTTACATCGCGAACAATCGGGCCGTCGGGTGATTGTGGTATCGCACGGTGATTTCATTAATGTCGCCCGTTATGGTATTGAACGCATGCGCCCAGAACAATGGGAAGCAATCGACCGTGACCCAAAGTACACTATTAAAAACTGTAGTATCACGCACTATACCCGCGTAAACCCAGAAGATGCCGACGATATTCGCGATAAAATTACCTGGCGTCGCATGGTCTACCCAGATGCTGTTGAAGGATCTCCAGATAATGGCGATTGGGTTGAGTTGCCAGCCCGCCAGCGCTTTAGTGGTGAAGAACTATTGCAACAAGCTGCCTTTGCACCACCACTTTTGAAGGATGAAGCCTAGTGAATTTGATGGAGCATAAAGGAAACGTGCTCATACCTACCATTGCCTACGGTGATGCTGCAGGTTTGCCCGTCGAAACTCGAACTGCTGAATATATAGAACAAAAGTATGGCCAGATTCGTTCGTTATTACCAACCAAAGAGAATTCATTTTTTTCTGATGAAAATGAGCCAGGTTTTTGGAGTGATGATACACAGTTGACGTTAGCAGTTGCGAAAGCTTTGATAAAAGCCGATGGTTTTGATATCGGTGCTATGGCCGATGCGCATTTAGACGCATACGGTTCTACGAAAGAAATTTTCCGAAAAGGGAAATGGGTGAAACGCGGATGGGGCGGTTCTACGATTGATGCGATGGAGAAAGTAAAACAGGGTATATCACCAGTAGAGTCAGGCACATTAGATGGTTCCGGTAATGGTGTACTTATGAAAATGGCACCGCTCGCCTATTGGCAGGCGATACGAGGTACTTCTGACGAAGAGCGATATGCTCAGTACGATACACTGACAACTATGACGCATGATAGTGCAATCGCGAGGTTAACAACTCGTGTACATGGTGACGTTTTGCAGCATCTTATCGAAAATGGTTATGATAAATATAGCTTTCTGGATGCACTGGCGGGATTTGTTGATTGGCATCAAGGCGAAACTAAAGCCGGTACGGAACTGATTGAAATACTTTCATATCTTCCTGCTATGCAAAACCGCCATGATATTTTAAATGGTACTGACGCAAAAGGTTTTTACGCACCGCAAACACTTGCAATGGCTTACGGGGCATTTATGTTAAACGAAGCTCGCACTGCTGACAGTATGTTTGAAGCGGTTAATTTAGGCGGGGATACTGATAGTACTGCCTCAATTATTGGAGCAATGAGTGTTTTTGCCGCAAAAGAAGTGGTCCTTATTCCGATTGACCACCAACAACTTGATGAGCTGCAGATGCTAAAGCGAGTTTCGAGAGAATTAGCGCAGAGCGCGCTACAATCAGTCAAAACTACGTGATAAAACAGCCAGCGTATCAGAAGTAAACCGGTGCAACCGTGCAGGACGGTGGGCGCCTTCGCGACGCATTTCTTCTGTTTCTTCGGTTAAGCCGAGACTGAGGAATTTCTTACGGAAGTTACGCTTGTCAAGTTCATGGCCAAAGATAGCTTCGTAAGCTGTTTGTAATTCAGCCAGGCTAAAGCGCGGCGGCAAGAAGGCGTACACGGCATTGGTGTACGTTAACTTTGCAATTAACCGTTCATGGGCGTATTGAATAATGTCTTTATGGTCATAGGCGGTTTCCGGTAGGTTGTCTACTGGGAAGAAGGCTGCACTGCCATCGCCATTGGTTGGAACGAGGTCCCGGCCAGCGCCCATGTAGGTTACTGAAACAGCATGGCCACGAGGGTCACGAGCGACGGTGTCAAAAGTGTAAAGCTGTTCAATATAACTGAGGTCTTTAATGACATTAATACCGGCTTTGTATTCAACGACTCGTTCAAGGGCTTGAATAGTTGTTTCGCCTTCAGGGCTATAGCCGCCCGGTAGTGCCCATTGGCCGGCAAATGGCTCATGGGCGCGCTTTACTAAGCAAACATGTAATATGTTGTCGACAAGCTGAAAGATAACGGCGTCGACGGTAAGTGTAGGGGGTACGTAAGGAGTGGTGTACTTCATACAATTAGTATACTGCTTCCGCTGGCATCCGCCAATCACCCTTGGGGCTGAGGCTAATACCCACCTTGGCGCCGTCCGGCATTGCTTGGCGCTTCCATTGGTTTTGGTAGAAACGTTTCATGAAGACGTCGAGCCATTTATTTACTTCTTCAGGAGTGCGCGTGCCTTCAAATGCTTTGATAGCAAGGTAACCGATTTTTGCTTTTGGCTCTAACCAGCGCAAGTGGTGGTACAGAAAGAAGTCGTGCAGTTCGTATGGGCCAATGAGGTCTTCGGTTTCTTGGCTAATGGTTTTTCCATCGCCGGTAAGTTCGGGCGATACGGGTGTTTCTAAAATATCTTCAACAATGGTTGCTGGGTACGGAGGGAGCTTGTCGGCAGCATGTCGGACTAAAGTACGAACCAGTGTTTTAGGGATTGAAGCATTTACATTGTAGTGAGACATATGGTCGCCGTTGTACGTACACCAGCCCAGGGCAATTTCACTCAAATCACCGGTGCCGAGTGCAAGCCCATTAAGCTGGTTGGCTTTATTGAATACCAATGCTTGGCGAATACGAGCCTGGGTGTTTTCAAAGGTAATATCTTCATCGCCGCCATGTTGAATAGCATCCAGCTGAGCTTTTGCTAAATCAGCAATAGCAATTTCTTCATTAGTAATTCCTAACGATTCAGCTAAGTTAATGGCATTATTTTGTGTCCGGTCTGAACTGGCTGTACTTGGCATAGTGAGGGTATGAATAAGGTCACCGGGTTTCATTTCTAGTACTTGCGCGGCACGAATAGCAGCAATAAGAGCGAGGGTAGAATCAAGCCCGCCAGATAAACCTAGAATTACTTTCTTAATATGGGCGCTCCGTAGGCGCATTGCTAAACCAGTCGCTTGAATATTTAAAATTGTATCGAGTCGTTCGTCTAAGTTTTCGTATGAACTTTTTGGGATGAACGGGTGGGCGTCGATGGTCCGTTCCAGGGTATCTTGGGCTGGGGTGACAAATGTTTGAGTAGGGGTAATATCTTGACGGTTAGGGAAGTTGGTCGTTTTCAAACGGTCGTGGGCAATATGCTGCATATCAATATCAGCGGTCATTATGCGACGCGGTGGGGTAAACGGGGCGCGTTCTTCAAGCATCGTGCCAAGTTCGTTAATCATGACATGGCCACCCATGACAATTTCAGCAGTCGATTCAGTTTGGTCGGCGCTGCTGTAAATGTAGCCAGTTACATTCCGTGCAGCGGTATTAGCAACTAGGCCACGGCGATACTGTGCTTTGGCGACAGCTTCGGGTGAGGCTGATGGGTTGGCAATGAGGGTTGCCCCGTTCGCAACTAGGTGAGTACTTGGCTGTTCGGGCACCCAAAGGTCTTCGCAAATTTCAACACCAACTAGCTCGTCGCCGATGGCAAATAGTTGCTGGGTGCCGAATGGCACATCGACACCATTAACAGTTACGACCGTATTAGGTTTATCGTCCCAAGCTTGGTACCAGCGTTTTTCATAAAACTCGTTATACGTCGGCAAGTTTTGCTTTGGTACAATCCCACGAATCGCACCCTCAGATATAACGGCAGCACAGTTATAAATTGCATTGCCAACTTTAAAAGGCAACCCTACAACCGCCGCGGTGTTTTTGTCTGTAGTTGCTTCGGCAATTTCACTTAACCCATCGCGAGCAGCCTTTAGGAGGGAAGGCTGGGCAACTAAATCTTGAATAGTGTAGCCAGTGATAGAAAGTTCTGGGAATACTACTAATGATGATTGCGCTTCGACTGCGTCGTTGTAGAGTTTCTTAATAGCTTCGACGTTAGTAGGGACATCACCAATAGACACCTCTGGGGTAGCAGTCGCGACGCGCAAAAAGTCTTGGTTCGGAGCGTAGGGGACGGTTTCGAAAGTATTTTTCATAGTTATGTTCCTTTTTACACTAACTTGATATATACTAATGGTAGATGATACTTAGTGTAAAGTCAACAATAAGTTAGGAACAGCTATGGAACAGATGAGAAAAAAGGAAACAATCATATATGGCGGCGCGTTTAACCCCCCTACCCTAGCACATAAAGCGATACTTGATGCTAGTGCTGATTATGCCCAAACTCGGCAAGCTGATGTGTGGGTTATGCCAAGCGGCGATAGGAGCGATAAGACAATTCGCACTTCCCGAGACCTGCGCTTAGCATATATAAATGCCATGATTGAAAGCATTGATAATACTGAAGTTGTGCCACAAGTTGTTACGACCGAGCTTGACCGTACTATTATGGTTGAAACGTACGACACAGTAAAAGAGCTCGAAGACCAATATCCTGACCGAACCTTTACTTTTGTATTTGGCGCTGACTCGACTGAAACGATGGCCCAGTGGCATGGTGGTAACGTATTGCTTGAAACCCTTTCTATGCTGGTGGTAGAGCGCGAAGGAAGTGTTGTTAACCCAATGGCAAAACACGCTGTTCGTATGCAGGTAAATGTGCCAAATGTTAGCTCGACACAGGTACGCGAACGGCTTGCAGCCGGCATTTCGGTAGAGGACCTGGTTGCCGCACCGGTAGCATTATTGCTGCAATAAGCTTGTGTTTCAAAGGTTTTGGTAGCATAATAACAACATGCTGATGCGCATGGGGGCTTAAACTCCAAGCGCTGAATCAAAACAAACACTGAATCTGCGGCCCCGGGTGGGCGCGCACCAGCAAAATAATTATCGTCTCTAGAAATAGAGGCGGTTTTTTGTTTAAAAACAAATTATGGAGTTACGGGTGTATAGATAATATCGATACCATAAAAAGCTTCGACAGCAGTACTTGAAACACTGATAGCGCCTCGTCCTACGTACGGCGATTCACTCAAGTATGTACCGGGCCGTGAAGTAGATTGAATGTTATTGTATTGATCGGTTCCAGTAATAAACACGTAGTGATTTCCTCCGGCAAACTGTACTGCCAAGGTTAACAGGTCTGCTGCGCCTGAGGCGTTACTCACCTTAGGTAGGGTGATGGGGGTATCGAAATTAATATCAGTCCAAGTGCCGGCTATACGGGTACCAGAGAACACCTTCGTCGTTAATGGACTTTGGGAGTAAGTAGTTGGACTTTGAATAGTGGCCCCAGTCCAGTCGTTTGTATATGCATATGCCGTTATGCCGAGTGATAGGAAAGTACTATCTGCGTTAGATGGATTATATATACGAAGTCCGGTTACTTTGATTCCTGAATTCTCGGTTGTATAAAAACGGTTGCCGACTTTTAACGAACCGCCACCGTCGTTATAAACAGTCTGTCCTGTACCTGGGGCTGTGGTGTTAAAGATAGTGAAGGACGACGAACTGCTCGTACCATCAACGGCTACATCGCCAGTACCTGGCACACCGACAGCGCCGTTACATATGCCGGTTTTAGGGTTTGCAACTGTCTCAGTGATGTAATACGTGCGACCCGCCTTGCTGAGAGCTAAGCAGAATGTTTTACTATCCGCAGAAACCCCGTAGGAATAAATTGTATCGCCGTTATTCACAAAACTATCAAGCCCAGCAGCGGCCATGCTTGCTGGGTATAGACCACCAGATTCATTTACTTTCGCCAGTTCAAGCTTTTTTACACCTTGTGATAAGGTGCTTTGAATTGCCGAATCTTTAGCGCGTTTGCTAATACCGTTATACGCAACAATGGTAATGGCAGCAAGAATAGCGATAACAACGACCACGATTAATAATTCGACAATCGTAAACCCTTGTTTTTTCTTGAGAAACATAAATGAATTTCCGCTGGAAACGTACATAGTTATTTATACTATGAAGCACGAGCGTAATGAACGCAATACGGAAATATTCTGTGTCATAATAGTCGTATGTTTAAAAAGTATATTCAGTCAAAATTAGAAGCAGCTGTAAAGAAATATTTCCAAAAGCACCCCAATGTTAAACTTGTTGTTGTCGTCGGTAGCGTTGGTAAAACTAGTACTAAAATTGCTATTGGTACGGTGCTGAGTGAAAAGTTTAAAGTTCGCTTGCATGAAGGTAACCATAACTCAGAATTAAGTGCACCATTAGCTATCTTGGGTGTGGAATTTCCAGAAGATATTCGCAAACTTAGCCAATGGCTGAAAGTATTTAAAGCAATTCGCCAGCGCATCAACCAGCCGGATGATGTTGACGTGATAGTACAAGAACTAGGTACCGATGGCATTGGGCAGATTCCTCACTTTGGTACATACCTTACCCCCGACTTAGCAGTTGTAACAGCTATCTCGGCTGAACATATGGAATTCTTTAAAACACTCGATAACGTAGCTGCCGAAGAACTCGCTGCCGCTAACTTTAGTAAGCAAGCACTTATTAACCGTGATGATATTAACGGTGCCTATGCCGCTAATATCGTAAATGGCAATATTAGCACCTATGGCACGAACGATGTTGCTGAATATCGGTTTGATACCAGCGACTATACTTTTGAAGATGGCTTTACGGGGTTATTCTACGCACCAGAATGGGCCGAACCAGTTGAATCTACCCTGCATTTGATGGGTGACCATAGTATTCGGGCAGCCGTTGCTGCGGGTGCGGTTGGGGTGAAATTAGGAATGTCAGCAACCGAAATTACCAGCGGTATGCAAAAAATTCGGGCAGTCCGAGGCCGTATGAATGTACTGCGTGGCATGAATGATTCAATTATCATTGATGATTCATACAATTCTAGCCCACTAGCGGTTCAATCAGCCTTGCAGGCTTTATACCAATTAAAGGTTCCACAAAAAATTGCCGTATTAGGTAGTATGAATGAATTAGGTGACACCTCGGCGGCTGAACACGAAGCCTTAGGGCAATGGTGCGACCCATTGCAGCTCACCCATGTCATAACAGTCGGTGAAGAGGCGGCTAAGTACCTGGCGCCAGCAGCCCGTACCCATGGATGCCACACCGTAAGTTTCAAAAGCCCGCTTGAAGCCGGTGCCTATGTCCATAAATATCTTGAAGAAGGAACTGCTGTACTATTTAAAGGCTCACAAGGTGGAATTTACCTAGAAGAAGCTGTGAAAATGATTTTGCACTCAACCGACGACGAAGAAAAACTTGTCCGTCAATCACCAGCTTGGATGGCCAAGAAACAAAAATTCTTCGACTCGCTCACAAAGTAAGGTTTTTTCTGCTATACTTACTCTGTTATGGAGCGATATAATCCCTCGGTCATTGAACCGAAATGGCAACAAGTTTGGGAAGACCAAAAAGCCAATGAAGTTACTGTTGATACGTCTAAAGAAAA
>Ga0247817_10001659_pt1 | contig 11579 bp, 10 predicted proteins | sample UWRJL212509R1_FD_178010 | JGI IMG/M metagenome (GOLD analysis project Ga0247817, IMG submission 178010) | Plant litter microbial communities from Arlington Agricultural Research Station in Wisconsin, United States - UWRJ-L212-509R-1 | ecosystem: Environmental > Terrestrial > Plant litter >... | reverse complement strand
TTCAACAAATCAATTTTGCTTTTTATTCTTTTTTCAACTTCCATAATATCAGATTCAAAAGCAAATTGCAGCGTGTAAAGTTTTGCGTTTTTAATGGCTGTCAATGCATCTTTAAATCGAAGTTGCGCTTCAAAAAGAATTGCTTTTTTTACATAGATTTCAGATTTGTTTATCCCTTTTATAGTTAAAGCAAAATCAATTAATTTTTGAGCTTCTTCATAATCTTCATTCAAAATCAAAGTCTGCAAATAATAGGGATATACTTCAAGTGCATGAATATTAATAGCTAAAGCTTCCTGAAAATAGTTTTTAGCTTCTTCATAATTCCATAATTGTTCTGCCTGAATTCTTCCGTACAAACACAAAACCATAGTATTTTTTGCATCATAAGAAAAAGCATAATCTAAAGATTCTATTGTTTCTTCAAGCGAATAAGGATAATTATCCAAAGCCTGAAAAAGGTATTTATCAATTGTTTTCATTTCGTAAATCTGTTTTTAATTGCTGACGAATTCCTTTGTAACTTTTCTCTTCTTTGTTCTTTTTAAAGTCAGATCCTGTAAAAATCCTGACAGGATTCCCACGCTGAATATTCAGTTGGTTTTCCCATTGTTTACCAACATGATTTTTAAGTTGTTGCAGAGTTTCCTCTTCTAGTTTTTTTAATAATCTTTCTGTTGCCAGTTTTTTGTTTTGGTGCTGCGAGCGGCTGTCCATAGATACAACTGCAATTCCTGTAGGAATATGAGTTGCACGAATTGCTGAACTCACTTTGTTTACATGCTGACCGCCGGCACCGGAACTGCGCATGGCCTGATACTGAATATCATTTTCTGAAACCGAAGCTTTTTTTCGCGGCTCAATCTCAAAAATGCCAATAAACCAATTTTTTCGTTTGTGCATTTTCCTAAACTGACTTTGACCAATCCATTGAATCGTTCCAATCCAGGAATCAGCAAATGCTACTGCATCTTTTCCTTTTACTGCAATCGTAGCCGTTTCAACTGTTCCGTTTTCCTGTCCAACTTCTCTTTGTAATAAAGTCGCTTCTAAGCCTTGCTCCTGCGCTTCATCTAAAATTTTTTTAAGCACTTGGGCAACCACCCAAGTGCATTCTGCAGGTCCGCGACCCGCTGTTATCTGAATTATTTTTTCCATTTATCAATTATTTTAAGAAGCTTATCTCTATTTTTAGCCTCTTTTACAAATTTTGGAAGTCTTGAAATCATAGTTCCGTTATTACTTCCATTATTGTTTCTTTCTCTTAAATCTGCCTTAATATATCTTTCCAGATAATGAATATGCTCCAGGTTATAAGCCCAAAAAAATGATTTGCTAAACTCTTTTTGATACCATATTTCCGCATTAAAATAACCTTCTCTCACTACTGTATTATCTGAAGTAAGCATAAAAGAAACTTCTTCAACTTTAGGTTTAAACTCTTTTACCTCATTACAAACTGCACACTTTAATTTAATTTTATCCGGTTTTTCATTGAGTAATTGCGACTCGAACTTTATCTTATCTTCATTATTACAACAATAAGTATCCACAAAGGCTTTGTATTTTACAGCAACCTCTTTTAGTGAATAATAACAGTTTTTACATTCTAAAATTCTCCTATCGTTATAATACCATTGAGATTGAAAAGTTCTCTTTACAACTGCTTGCAAAGAGCATCGAGGACATTTTATATTTATAATGTCGCCAAAACTTCCTAACCATTTATTTTCGTCTTGAAATCTTTCCATAACTTTTCACTTTTATCGGTCCATTCTAACGATTTTTGGAGTGAAAGTTCCCAGAACTTCCACCAAATCAGTTTGATTCCCCATTACTTTTGTAATGTCTTTGTATGCCATTGGTGCTTCATCAATATTTCCGCCAATTAAGGTTACATCACTAGCTTTCAAAACCTTTTTGATTTCACTTTGGGTAAAAGTAGCTTTGCATTTCGCTCTTGAAAATAAACGTCCTGCTCCATGCGAAGCCGAGTTTAAACTCGCGGCATTTCCTTTGCCTTTCACAATATAACCAGGCGCCGTCATCGAACCGGGAATAATACCCAATTGACCTTCAGCAGCTGGAGTTGCACCTTTTCTGTGCACAATGCATTCTTGTCCGTTGACCATTTCTTTCCAGGCAAAATTGTGATGATTTTCAATTGTAACCACTACTCTTTTCCCTATTGCTTTGGCAATTCTTCTATGAATATCATCGTGACACGCTTTTGCGTACTCTCCGGCCAAATTCATCGCCAACCAATATTCCTGACCATCGTGTGTATTGAGATCTAACCAGGCCAAATGCTGGACATTTTTGGGCAGTGGACATTGCTTTGTTGCCAAATACGTATAATGTTTAGCGATATTTGCTCCCAAACCTCGAGAACCACTATGCGATAAAACCGCAAAATACTCTCCGACGCCCAGTTTCCATTCATTCTCCGGATTGTCAATTTTCGCAACACCAAATTCTACAAAATGATTTCCGCCACCTGAACTTCCTAATTGTTTGTAGGCTTTAGGTAAAAGATTCTTTAATAAAGGAATATCCTGAAATTCACTTTTGTAAAAAACTTCATGATCTGCTTTTATCGTATGTGTTTCATTCATTCCAAACTTGGTATTGTCCTTTAAAATGGCTTGCAATTGATGCTCTTTTCCTTTGAAATGTGAAGCCGGCAAATCAAAAATTGATAAAGTCATTCTGCAGCCAATATCAACACCCACGCCGTACGGAATAACGGCATTATCTGTCGCTAAAACTCCGCCAATTGGCAAACCATAACCTGAATGCGCATCCGGCATTAATGCTCCGGCAACTGAAATTGGTAATTTTAATGAATCATACAACTGAAACTTTGCTTGCTCATCGATTTCATTTTCACCAAAAATGGTAAAAGGAACTCTTGTTGTTTTCAGTTGGTGCATTCTTACCTGAACCGGATTTATTAAACCTTCAGCCACTTTTCCCCAGGTTCCGTGTCCATTAAACTTTTCAGGATGAAGTAAAACCTCTTTGGCTTCTGTTAGAATAGATTCTTTTTTTTCTCTTTTTCTATATCTGTTTATTTGCCCTAAAGCAATATTTATTGAATTATTTTTTGGAAAGCCTAACTTGATCAGGTCCTTTCCGGATAATTTATTTCCCATGATTTATATCATTTCGTCCACGTATTGTTGGTACAATACATGCAGACTTTTATTTTTAATTGGGCTTATCTCTCTTGGATTTTCATTTTGATAATATCTCCAACGATAAGAAAAACCATTTACTAATTTGTTTATTTTATATCTTAAATTAAGATTAGTAATGTAATTGTCAAGAACCTGAATTTCACTTTCTAAATCTGCATCAACCATTTTGGTATGCGTTATCATGTATGGTTTAATGCGAAATACATAACGCCATGGCTCATTAAAAACATAATGAATTTTATAGCGTTTACAATTAGGACACCATCGTTCCCTTTTATAAAAATGCATTTTCTCTTTTTCAGTTAATGTTAGTTTAGGACTTCTCCATTCTGATTCAGAAAACTCTTTTACTGTTTGAAGCTTTTCGACATATACATGTTTTCTTTTCCTTTTTTTCTTTTTCTTAAAAGATTTTTCAGGAGAATACTGCCATGTATTGATCTTTTCCAACAATGTCCTGTAAAAGGAAGCTTCATTAGATCTTACTATATCTTCTCTTAGTACAAAACTGCGTTCCCAACCTTTTTGATAAGGCGTTGGTAAAGGAACCAATGGTAAATTTTGTCGTTTTTTCCAGAGTTCAACTTCAAGCTTTCTGATCTGAATTAATTGTTTATCGAAATCTTCTTTTACTAATCTTTTCTTTGTTCTTTTATTTTTAAAGCGAGAGCACAAAGCATACTCTTCTGCTGTATAATTTTCCATAAAAAATTATAGTGCATTAAATTAATAGCCAACAGAGGCCATAACATTTTACCCGTGAGGATAAATAATAAAATCGATTATTCGGGAAAATTTGAAGTGTCTAGAATAAAAAAAGCCCGAAACTAAATGTCTTCGGGCTTTTATATATATCTAAAAATTGATTTTTCTAAGATTGAAAAAGACCACGAAGAAGCGCTGCACCAAATCCGTTTGGTGTGAAGCTCTGAGATGATAATGTAAATACAGACATTTTTCTTCGTTATTAAAGGGTTATTACTTTTTTCGTGTGCAAATATTGTGAATTGTTTTTTGATTTTCCAAATTTATTTTAAAGAAAATTCATGTAAAAACTAATTACCATATTTTTTCAATCGTAAAAAACAGATTATCCATCTGAAAACTAAAGCTGTAGCCCTGATGGAAGCGGCATCCTTTTTCTTGCTTCTTTAGCAAGAAAAAAGATATAGCGGACAGCAGGAAATAGCTCCTAACTATTTAAAATTCCAAATATTTAAAATTCCAAATTCCAATTTTTTGTAATTTTAAAAAAGTATAACCATAAAAAAAGCCCCGATTTCTCGAGGCTTTATGCTTTTGTTTTTGTGAATTCTGTTTTATTCTGCAACTTTGCTTTTGACAACTAATCTGAAACCTTCACCGTGAATGTTAAGGATTTCAACATCTTCATCTGCTTTTAGGTATTTTCTAAGTTTAGCGATGTAAACGTCCATACTTCTTGAAGTAAAGTAGTTGTCATCTCTCCAGATTTTTGTTAACGCTAATTCTCTTGGCATTAAATCATTTTCATGAAGAATTAACATTTTTAGCAATTCGTTCTCTTTTGGAGATAATTTTATAGGTTCGTCGCTTTCGAAAGTTAAAAATCTAAGTTTCGAATTCAGGTGGAATTTACCAATGTTAAACTCAAACTGAACTTGTTCTGCTTTTGTATCTGCAGATTTTCTTTGAATGATCGCTTTGATTTTCATTAATAAAACTTCTGAATCAAAGGGTTTATTCAAATAATCATCAGCACCTGCTTTATAACCTTTCAATACATCTTCTTTCATCGATTTTGCCGTTAAGAAGATAATTGGCACTTCACTGTTCTTTTCCCTAATTTCTTTGGCCAAAGTGTAACCATCTTTATAAGGCATCATTACGTCAAGAATACATAAGTCATATACATCTTTCTTGAATTTCTCGAAACCTTCCATACCGTTTTTAGCTAAAGTAACTTCAAAGTCATTTAACATTAGATAATCTTTAAGAACTGCCCCAAAATTAAGGTCATCTTCTACTAAAAGTATTCTTTTGTTATTATTTTCCATATTTTAATTTATTAATGGTATTTTTATTATAAAGGTGCTACCTTTTCCTTTTTCGCTTTCAACATATACTTGACCATTGTGATCCTCTACTATTCTTTTTACATAAGCAAGGCCTAAACCGTGTCCTTTCACATTATGTAAATCTCCAGTATGCTCTCTGTAAAATTTTTCAAAAACTCTTTTTTGAGCTATCTTACTCATACCGAGACCATTATCTTTTACTTTTATCAGAATCATGTCTTTCACATTTTCTGTAAAAATTTCTATTTCAGGAATACCAGGGGAATATTTTATAGCGTTTTCTAAAATATTTACCAATACGTTTGTAAAATGTACTTCGTTGATTAAAGAAGTGGTTCTTGCAGCATTAAAATGCTTTACAACAGTTCCTTTTCTATCTTCCAAAATTAAATTTACGTGCTCAATTGCATCATCGATTATATCGTGAATTGCTGTTGGCTCTTTTGTAATATCTAACTCTCTTTTTTCTAATTTAGAAATACGAAGAACATTTTCAACCTGGGCATGCATTCTTTTATTTTCATCCCGAATCATTTGCAGATATCGAAAAACTTTTTCTTTATCTTCAATAATTTTAGGATTCTTAATCGCATCAAGTGCTAAATTTATCGTTGCAATTGGAGTTTTAAACTCATGCGTCATATTATTTATAAAATCTGTCTTGATTTCAGAAATATGCTTTTGACGTAACAATTGATTCAATGCACTTGTATATGCAACTATTATAATTAATGTAAAAATTATTGACAATATTGTAATACTCAACAATTCAGACAATAAGAATTTCTTTTTATGAGGGAAAGTTATATATAACTCATATTTACTATTTCCTTCATTATCAGTATATATTGGCACATGATAGCTTGCATCTTTATCATAATGAAATCCATCCGACTTCACTTTTGTCACTAAACCGCTATTTAGAACACCAAACTCAAATTTGGTTTTTACTTCATATTCTAATAATTCCTTTTTTAAGAGCTTTTGAAGCTTATCTTTTGTAATTCGACCTTCTATAGGTGTCAGTGAAGCAATATCCTTGTATTGAATTTGCTGCTGTACTTTATTTAAAATATCTAAACTACCTGATTTTTCAATTTTTAGATCCGGAATAATACTTTGACCTAAACTGTTATTGTCTATTCCGTTATTGTTATTATAAACTTCAGTGACTCTTTTTGAACTGAAGTTTTTAAATCTTTCACTACTAAATTTTTTATTAAATAGTGAACCATTTATATCGTAGTCTTCAGATGTAAGTGTATTAGAGTATACAATTGTTTTATTTGTTTTTGTATTTCTCTGTACATAGAGAACTTCTAATAAATCTTCTTTTTTTGGAGTCTTGCCTGTACTGTCTTTTATACGGTTGTATTTGTCGTAGAAACTGTATTCCTCTTGTTGTTCAAGTTTATCAGCAACATTACCAATTACTTGTGTTACGTGGTATTTAAACTGCTCATCGTTGTTTTTAAACGAAGAGTTAAACCAATATACCTGTACCAGAATGATTCCAATTAAGGACAAACTCATAAGTAAAACAAGTATTCTAAAAAATAATTTATTCATCGAAACAAAATTAATATTTTAACAATATACTAAATAATACATTAACCAAATATTAACATTTAAGACTGATTTTGTTTTATATTTAAAATTTTAAGAATTTTAACAACTTCTTCTTTAGCAATTTTAAGATTACTGTTATTAATTACAAAATTGCTTAAAGAAATTCTTTTTTCGTCATTCCATTGCATTTTTATTCTGCTTAAAACTTGTTCGCGTGTGGTATTATCTCGCTTCACAACTCTTTCGATTCTAATTTCTTCCGGTGCAGTTACGGTTATAATTACATCACATTCTTTATAACGACCGCTTTCGAACAAAATTGCGGCCTCATAAATTACATAGTCGTGGTTTTTATTTTCTTGTAGCCATGATTCAAAATCGCTTTTTACGGCAGGATGAACAATGGCATTTAGCTGTTCTAATTTATCGGCATTATTAAAGACAATCTCAGCGAGCTTTGCTCTGTTTAAAACATCATTTTCAAAAATAGAATCCCCAAATGTTGTCTTTATTAGTTTTATTATCTTTTCAGCTTGCATTACTTTTTTGGCTGCATCATCGGCAATGTAAACAGGAACGCCCATTGTCGCAAAATAATTTGCAATTGTGGTTTTACCACTTCCTATTCCGCCTGTTAAACCAATAACTTTAGTCATACTATACTTTAAAAAACATACGAGGAAAAGCTTCTTGTGGTTTTTTCTTTAAAAGAATAATTTTTATGAACGACTTTAAAAATCCTTTTCCATAACCATAAAACTGCTTCCAAACTGCAATTACAGATAAATATCCAATTTTAATACTTTTATTTTGAATACTTGATGTAAGAAAAATAATAACGAAATATACAAAATATAATTGTAATAAAATATCGATATTGAAAATTAATAGTAAAAAAGCTAATAATAACCCCAGTATAAAAACTGAAGGAAAGAAGAATGTTAACTTATTATGTTCTGGATACCAACTATTTAATATAGGTCTCGCGATCCCAAATTTATTTACCTGAATTGAAAATTTTTCCCAATCTATCCTACGTTTATGATAAACATACGCCTCTGGGAATAGTCTGGTTTCAAAACCAAGGTTCCATAAACGGATCGAAAGGTCCGGATCTTCGCCGGGATGGATGTTTCCGAAGCCTTTTGATGCTTCAAATGCCTTTTTTGAAATTCCCATATTGAAACTTCTAGGCTGGAACTTATTAATTTTTTCAGATCCACCACGAATTCCTCCTGTTGTAAGGAAGGAAGTCATAGCAAAATTAATTGCTTTCTGAATATCCGAAAAACTATCTAATGCTTTATCAGGACCTCCAAAACAATCTACATAATCTGCATCTAATGCTTTTCTAACTTCGGTAAGATAATTAGGCGGAATAATACAATCCGAATCAAAAATGATAAAATAATCACCACGTGCCTTTTGCATTCCGAAATTTCTTGAATCACCAGGTCCTGAATTCGGCTTAAAATAATAAGAAATGTTCAATTTTCCCTGATAGGTCATCACCACATCTTTGCATGGTATTGATGATCCGTCTTCTACAAGAACAATTTCAAAAGCTTCATTATAATCAGATTTAGACAGACTTTCTAAAAGTTCATCAACTTCATCTGGGCGATTATACACGGGTATAATTAAAGAAAAAATCATAACGGGATGTGCGGTATTAAAGTGGCAATTTTTAAACTTCAAAATTTTAACAAAGATATGTTATATTCATAAAAAAACCATCAACTTTAGGTTGATGGTTTTTTTAATTATGCTATTTTTTTATCTACTTGATACTTTCGATTTCAACAACTTCATTTGTACCTGCTTTGTAATCTACTCCGGCAAATTCAAATCCAAAAAGATTTAAAAAATCGTTTCTATACCCAGCTAAATCTCCAATTTCAGGTAACGTTTCAGTTGTAGCTTCTAACCATAGTTTAGCCACTTTTTCCTGAACATCATCACGCATTTCCCAATCGTCGATTCTGATTCTTCCTTTTTCATCTACAGGAACTTCAGATCCATTGTATAATCTGTCCTGAAACAAACGTTGGATTTGCTCAATACAACCTTCGTGAATACCTTCTTCTTTCATAATTTTATACAAAAGAGAAATATACAATGGAATAACCGGAATGGCAGAACTTGCCTGCGTTACCAATGCTTTGTTTACAGAAACATAAGCTTTTCCTCCTATTGATTTTAAACTATCTGTAATAGAGAACGCTGTAGCCTCTAAATCATCTTTTGCACGGCCAATTGTTCCTTTACGGTAAACAGCCTCTGTAAGTGATGGCCCAATGTATGAGTAAGCTACTGTTGTCGCTCCGTCTGCTAATAAATTTTCAGCTTTTAAAGCATCGATCCACATAGTCCAGTCTTCTCCGCCCATTACCGCTACAGTATTTGCAATATCTTCTTCATTTGCCGGAGCAATAGAAACTTCTGTTACGTTTCCTGTATGAAAATCTACTGTTTTGTTGGTAAAAGTTTGTCCGATAGGTTTTAAAACTGAACGATGTAATACTCCAGTAACCGGATGTTGACGAACCGGTGATGCTAAACTATAAATTATAAGATCAATCTGACCTAAATCAGCTTTGATCAAATCTAAAGTTTGTCTTTTTATTTCGTTTGAAAAAGCATCTCCATTGATACTTTTTGCATACAAACCTGCTTTATGAGCTTCTGTTTCAAATGCTGCAGAATTATACCAACCTGGAGAAGCTGTTTTACCTTCAACTGGCGGTTTTTCAAAAAATACTCCAATAGTTGCGGCATCAGATCCAAAAGCACTTGTAATTCTTGAAGCTAATCCAAAACCTGTTGAAGCACCAATTACTAATACTTTTTTAGCACCGGCGATTGGACCTTTTGATTTAATATATTCTATTTGATTTTTAACATTTTGCTCGCTGCCCTTTGGGTGTGCAGTCAAGCAAATAAATCCTCTCATTCTAGGTTCTATAATCATATTTTTGTATTTATTCGTTGATTGGGTCAATCCTATCATTAAGATAATGAGTAACCTATTTACGTTTGTTTAATTCTCTTTAAGTTGACAAATATAAATTATTTCTTTAGTTCAACAAGGCTTTAGCATGATTTAAAGCCGAATCAGAAACAACTGCTCCTGACAACATTTGAGCAATCTCTATAACTCTTTCGTCCTGAGACAATAGCTTCAATTCTGATTGCGTATCGTCATCTACTGTAGATTTAAAAACTTTAAAGTGAGAATCTCCCTTTGCTGCTATTTGAGGCAAATGCGTAATGGCAAAAATTTGCATTGTAGCACTCATTTCTTTCATAATTTCCCCCATTCTAATGGCTATTTCTCCTGAAACTCCGGTGTCTATCTCATCAAAAATTAAAGTAGGTAATTTTGAGTATTGCGCCAAAATAGCTTTAACAGCCAACATAATACGGGACATCTCTCCTCCTGATGCTACTTTTTTCAGTAAGCCAAAATCAGTTCCTTTATTGGCAGAAAACAAAAACTGAAGTTCATCTTTACCATTCTGAAAATAGGTTTCCGATGGCAAAAGCTCCATATTAAAACGAACGTTTGGCATTCCTAAAGTTTCTAAAATCGAGATAAGTTTTTGAGATAAAACAGGAATTGCATTCTGTCTGTTTTCATGAATCTTAGCCGAAAAAGCGTCTAATTCAATTGCTTTTTGATCTATTGCTTTAGATAACAAAGAAATTTCTTCTTCGATATTATCAAGCTCTAATAAAGTATTTCCCAGATTCGCCTGAATTTCGATCAGTTCATCTACAGAAGTTACCTGATGTTTCTTTTGTAAGTTATAAATCAATTGCAATTTCTGACTTACAAATTCTAGTTGTACCGGATCATTCAATAATTTTTCGGAAGCATTTTGCAGCTCTTTAGAAACATCGTCAAATTCAATCGCTAAACTTGTTATTCTCTCAAATATACTTTGGTATTCAGGAGAAAAAAGGGCGATTTTTTGTACTGCCGTTTTGATTTCATTAAGATTATGAAAAACTCCAAATTGCTCTTCGTTAGCAATTACAAGAGATTTATCAATTGCTTCTTTTATAATTTCAACGTTATTTAATTTCTCAAAATCGGTTTCTAATTCTTCTTGTTCGCCAGATTTTAATTTAGCCGAAACTAATTCATTCAATAAAAAAGTATTATACTCTTGTTCTTTTCCTGAATCACTTTGTTTTTTCAGCAAAGCATTCAATTTAGATTTATCTGCTTTATATGATTTTAGTGCTTTTTGATAAGATTGAATAGTATCAAAATTATTTGCAATTGCATCAATAATTTTAAACTGAACTCCTTCATCAGAAAGTTCCTGAGTTTGCTGTTGCGAATGAATATCAATCAAAAATAAACTCAGATCCTGTAATTCCTGAAGATTTACCGGACTATCATTAATAAAAGCACGAGATTTTCCTGAAGGTAAAATTTCTCTTCTAATGATGGTATCATCTTCGTAATCGAGATCATTTGCTTCAAAAAATTCCTTAAGATTGTATTTGGAAATTTCAAAATGTGCCTCAATAACACATTTTTCTTCTTTATTTTTTAATGATGTTAAATCAGCTCTTTTTCCTAAAACTAATCCTATTGCACCTAATATAATAGATTTACCAGCACCCGTTTCACCTGTAATTATAGAAAAACCTCTTGAAAAATCGATAGTGAGTTTTTCAATCAGGGCATAGTTTTTAATTGACAAGGACGTTATCATAAGGAAATTGTATAAATATAAAA
>Ga0247817_10001658_pt1 | contig 11580 bp, 10 predicted proteins | sample UWRJL212509R1_FD_178010 | JGI IMG/M metagenome (GOLD analysis project Ga0247817, IMG submission 178010) | Plant litter microbial communities from Arlington Agricultural Research Station in Wisconsin, United States - UWRJ-L212-509R-1 | ecosystem: Environmental > Terrestrial > Plant litter >... | reverse complement strand
AGTGTGGGGTCATCGCCCATTTTTTCTTTGTTGATAAGGGATGATATGGCGTTGCGCAAAGTTTTTCTGCGTTGGTTGAAGCCGGCCTTTACTATCTGCCAGAATAATTTTTCGTCGCAATCTAGCACATCGTTGCTATTACGGGTCAGTCTAATAACAGCCGATAATACTTTTGGCGGGGGATTAAAAACACCGGCTTTCACCGTAAAAAGGTATTCTACTTTATAATAGGCCTGCAAAAACACACTCAAAATACCATACTCCTTACTGCCCGGTTTGGCGGCGCAGCGCTCGGCAACCTCCTTTTGAAACATACCCACTACCTCAACCACCTGTTGCCGGTTATCTAATATCTTAAAAAGTATCTGCGATGAGATATTGTAAGGAAAGTTGCCAATAATAGCCAGCGGGCCATTAAGAGCCGCTGCAAAATCCATCGCTAAAAAATCAGCATTGATTAGCCTGCTTCCCAGCTCCGGATATTTTTTCTGCAAAAACTCGTACGATTCGGTGTCAATATCAATAAGGTGAACCGTGTAGCCTTCGCGCTGCAATAGTATGTCAGACAGGATGCCCATCCCGGGGCCAACTTCAAGCACCTGGGTGTATTTTTCTTCGGGGCGCAGGCTATCCACAATTTTTGCGGCGATATTTTTATCGGTAAGGAAATGCTGTCCTAAATGTTTCTTCGCCCGTACTAATGACATTGTGCTGTGTAAAATTTGAACAAATTACGGCATATTTGTTCTTTTATCAGAAAAGCGATAATTAAAAAAGTTTTATTTGCTGTTTGATTGAATTGCTTACAGCTAAAAAGACGCAAGCATTTAATAAATAAACCAGCATCGGTGTATCAATAACATCGGTGTAATCAACATAAAAACATGAGCGAAAAACCTAAAATAGGGATAAGCATTGGTGATGTAAATGGCATTGGCCTTGAAATAATTATCAAAACATTGGAAGATAGTAAAATACTTAACTATTGCACGCCAATTGTTTACGGACACATAAAGGTGGCATCGTTCTACAAAAAAACTATTGAAGCGGCCGAGCTTAATTTTAATATAATAACAGAGGCATCGCACGCACAGCACAAACGCGCCAACCTGCTTACCTGCTGGGAGGAAGAGGTAAAAATAGAACCCGGTACGCCCAATAAACAAACCGGCAAATTTGCATTGGCATCGCTAGAAAAAGCCACTGCCGATCTGTTAGCAGGTGAAATAGATGCGTTGGTTACCGCGCCAATTAATAAAGATACCATACAAAGCGAAGACTTTAATTTCCCCGGCCATACGGAGTATTTGCAAGAAAAAGGCGGAGCAGCAGATTCGCTGATGTTTTTGGTGAGTGATACTTTGCGGGTGGGTGTAGTTACAGGGCATATTCCGGTATCGCACATTGCGCCTAATATTTCTACTGAAAAAATACTGGCCAAATTAAAGCTGATGAACACCAGCCTTAAGCAAGATTTTTGGGTACGCAAACCAAAAATAGCGGTACTGGGCCTTAACCCGCACGCGGGCGATAACGGCTTGCTGGGCCACGAAGAGCAGGATATTATTATCCCGGCTATTGAAGAGGCAAGGGCAGCAGATATATTAGCTTTTGGTCCGTATTCTGCTGATGGCTTTTTTGCCAATGGTACCTATATGCAGTTTGACGCAGTACTGGCCATGTATCATGATCAGGGCCTTATTCCATTTAAACAGATAGCTTTTGAAACGGGCGTTAATTTTACTGCTGGCTTAAAGTTTGTACGCACATCGCCGGATCATGGTACAGCTTATGATATCGCCGGAAAAGATAAAGCTTCAGAGATCTCTTTCCGCGAGGCATTGTTTAGCGCTATCCACATTGCCCGAAACCGCAAAGAAGGTTTGGAACTGGCAGAAAATCCACTAGCCTTTACCAAACTAAGCCGCGACAGGGATTAAGGTAATTATAAGGCTGGACAATAACCCCCGCGTAACTCTGCGCCTTCTCTGTTTCTCCGCGGTTAATTTAAACCACTAAGAACGCAAAGAAGGCACAGGGATACACCGAGGTTAAATAGATTATGCCTGCAGCAATTCGTCCAGATTGCTAAGACCCATTTTAAAGCCGCCTTCAAAGCCCATTTGTAGTATCTGCTCTAAGCTGGCCTGGTCATCAAAACTCAGCTTAACATCAACCTTTGATCCGGTTTCTGTAGCCGAAAAAACATTGTGCCAGTACATAGTAGGCATGCCATCGGTTATATGTCCGTTTTCATCACAAAAATTACTTGCCGCCCTAAAGCTGGTACCCGGGTCAATTTCTGCAAAATCAACGCGGCAGTAATGGCGTTCGCCTTCGGGGCCTTGCATATAATATAGCCATACGCCACCTGGTTTAAAATCCATGCTTTGCGTAACGGCTTTCCATGGGCGTGGCGCCCACCATTGGTCAAGCAGTTCGGCCTGGGTCCAGGCAGCCCAAACACGCTCAACGGAGCCTTTAAATTCTCTAACTACATGCAGTGTTTTGTTAGGCAGATCTTTTTCTACCACGGTCTCATAATTCGTCATAGCTGTGTGTTTATAATATTATCCAATTAAGTTATCTAACTGATCAAAGCGGTCTTCCCATTGTTTTTTAAACTGTTCTAACCAAATGTCTATCTCTTTCATTTTTTTAGGGTTAAAGTGATAATAAATTTCGCGGCCATTTTGTTGTTGCTTTACAACCTCGCACTCGGTTAATATTTTAATATGTTTTGATACCGCCTGCCTGCTGCTGTTAAAGTGCTCTGCCAGGGCGTTGGGTGTCATAGCTTGCAAGGCCAGCAATGCCAGTATCGCCCTGCGGGTGGGATCTGCTATGGCTTGGAAAATATCTCGTCTCATCATAAAATGCAACCATTTGATTGCAAATATAAATGCAACCATTCAATTGCGCAAGTTTTTGTGGAAATTTATTTTAACCGTTTATCTGCAACAATAATTAGCTTTGAAACAGGCACTAAAAAACCAAATAAATTTTTACTAAAAAAATTAGCATTTGTAATTTTAATTATTATATTTGCTGAAGATATTATTGAATATGAGCAACGCAGATAAGTTAAAAGCACTACAGCTTACCCTGGATAAGCTGGAAAAATCATACGGAAAAGGCACCATAATGAAACTGGGCGACTCTGTTATTGAAGCGACAGAAGTTATTTCAACCGGATCATTAGGTTTAGACATTGCTTTAGGCGTAGGTGGTTTGCCTAAGGGCCGTGTAATAGAAATATACGGACCGGAATCATCAGGTAAAACCACTTTGGCAATACATGCCATTGCCGAGTCGCAAAAAAATGGGGGCATTGCCGCGTTTATAGACGCAGAGCACGCGTTCGACCGTTTTTACGCTAAAAAACTAGGCGTAGATGTAGAGAACCTATTAATATCTCAGCCGGATAACGGCGAGCAGGCGCTTGAGATTGCCGATAACCTGATCCGCTCCGGCGCTATTGATATATTGGTTATTGACTCGGTAGCTGCTTTGGTACCTAAGGCAGAGATAGAAGGCGAAATGGGCGACTCAAAAATGGGTTTACACGCGCGTTTAATGTCGCAGGCTTTGCGTAAGCTAACCGGCACCATCAGCAAAACAGGATGCTGCTGTATATTTATTAACCAGCTGCGCGATAAAATAGGCGTAATGTTTGGTAACCCCGAAACCACTACCGGTGGTAACGCGCTTAAATTTTACGCTTCTGTACGTTTAGATGTGCGCCGTATATCGCAGATAAAAGATAGTGATGAGGTATCTGGTAACCGCGTTAAAGTAAAGATCGTTAAGAACAAGGTGGCTCCACCGTTCCGCATAGCTGAGTTTGACATTATGTTTGGCGAAGGTATTTCAAAAGCGGGTGAGATAATTGACCTGGGTGTTGAGCACAACATCATCAAAAAAGCAGGCTCATGGTTTAGCTACGGCGAAACCCGCTTAGGCCAGGGCCGCGATGCGGTTAAACAGTTGATACTGGACAACCCTGAACTAATGGACGAGCTGGAAGCCCGCATTAAAGCCGAAGTAACCGGTGATAAGCTGGTTGAAGAAGCATAGGTGTTTTAGTTGATTAGAGATTAGTTAATTAGTGATAAGTTTTATAAGCCGTTCAATGAGCGGCTTTTTTATTTTTAACAGAGTAGGTGGTCCATTACCCAATGTCCAATTAATACTCAATTAATCGTCCAGCAACCCATCTGTAGTCTCCAATTGATAAACCAATCAACTAGTCTCTAATCACCAGTCAACCACTCCCTTAACATTAACCCATCTAAATTTAACAATTTGGTTAACAAGGCTTCAAGCTAACCTTATACGCGGCTGGTATGTTTGTAATATTATTTAGCAGTATTACTTCATGCAGTATCAAAGCTTCAAAGTAACATTACTAAAAACAACATTCCTTGTTTTAACGGCTTTGCTTCCCCTATTTGTTAGGGCCCAGGTTGTTCCGCTTCCTAACGCTTTTGCCCATAACGATTACTTCCATCAGCGGCCTTTGTTTGACGCGCTTGATAATGGTTACACATACGTAGAAGCCGATATATTTTTAAAAGACGGTAACCTGGTTGTGGCGCACCTGAATCCGTATTTTAAAGAGGGGCGCACGTTGGAGATCTTGTACTTGAAGCCGCTACTAAAACGCGTAACCGAGAATAGTGGTACCGTTTACAAAGGCTACAGCGATGGGTTTACCCTAATGATTGATATAAAAACCAATGCGGATGCCACCTATGCAGTACTGAAAAAGCTTTTGCAGCAATACGGCGGCATATTGTCGCATTATAAAAATGGCGTTTTTATACCCGGACCGGTAACCATAGTAATATCGGGCAATAAGCCATACAAAGCAATCAGTTCAGAAACGCAGCGACTGGCCTTTATAGATGCCGACCTGCTGCAAAGCCCCGCACCTGTAAGCTCAGGGCAGGTTTACACAATGGCCAGTTGTAAATATTCTAAACTGCTTAATTGGAAAGGCGACGGTAATATTCCGCCGCCACAGAAGCAACGCCTAAAATGGTTTATAGCCGAAGCGCACAAGGCGGGCAAAAAGGTAAGGCTGTGGGCATCACCAGAGAATATGAATGTATGGCGCGAACTATTGAGCTGTGGCGTAGACCTGATCAATACAGACAAGCTAGCCATGCTTAAAAGTTTTTTGATAGAGAACGCCTTTACATACGCCAGCGCAGACAAAATTACTTTACCGATATCGTCCGTCGATTTACCGTATTCGCGCTAAAATAGCCTAATACCGGTTTATCAAAATTATTGGGCGGGTTGGTTGGCGCTACAGAGCCATTGCCCATACCGGTGCCATTTTGTTTGCTAAAAGTAAACCAATAAGTATAAACACGGTCATCGATACACTGCAATTCCAGGTCTACTTTGTCGCCAACTTTCAGCTTTATATCATCCTGATATAAGGCAACGCGTACAACACGACCATCATTAAACAGATCATTACGCGTAAACACCTCTTTAACCAGCTCGCCGTTCACACTCATAATAAAACGATACTGGTTTTTTATATTGGGTGGGTCGGCGTAATATAAAACAACGGTCTTATCAGTCTTTCCCTGAAAGCTCTGCTCTTCTATCGCTACCGAATCTATCGACACCTGGTTAGGCATGGTTGAGGTTGCCTTATAGGTTTGGCCATCAACATCAACCTGTAAGGTATAAACCCTTCCCGGGCGACCGATTGTGGCCGGCCCCTGGTACACCCCCTTAGAAGTTTCGGTTAATACCAATGTGCTGGCGCTGCTTATTATTTTTACGGTAGCCCCACTTACACCGGGGAAATTACTTGGGTCATCAAAATTTACCGAACGTGATATTCTCACGGTAGGATTATGTGCAATGTTGATAATAGATCCCTCAATAACCAGCTGAGGCGTGGTGGTTTTTAAATTAAGGTCTATCACTTTCTCGCATGAAGAAATCGCGATCACTATAATTAAAAGGGCCGTTAGCTTATAAAATGCTTTCATTTTTAAAACTTAAAATTATAAGTAACTGACGGAACTATGCCAAATAAACTTGTTTTTACCGCTTCGGTACGGGATGGGTCTGCGGCGTTATCTCTGAATGTAATGGTATACGGATTCTTGCGGTTATACACGTTATACAAACCAAATGTCCAGCTGGAGTGGAACGTTTTATGCTCGCGCCCATCCAGCGTTACGCCAAGGTCCAGGCGGTGATAGGCGGGCATCCTGTCTGCATTACGTAGCGGGTAGTAAAATGTGGTAATGCCACCAACGCGATATTTGCCCTGCGGATAAGTAACCGCGTTACCCGTGCCATAAACAAAGGTTGATGATACAGTTAAGCGCTTACCGAGTTTATAAATACCAACAACGGATACATCGTGCGTACGATCATAAGTAGCCGGAAAATAACTGCCGCTGTTTATTGCATCAAACCTTTTCTCGGTTTTTGAAAGCGTGTAGCCTATCCAACCGGTAAGCCTGCCCGCCTTTTTCTTAACAAACAATTCAAGCCCGTATGCCCGTCCCTGCCCGTACACCAATTGCGATTCTACATCATCATTACCTATTAGCTGCGAGCCATCGCGGTAATCTATCATATTGTCCATATGCTTATAATAGGCCTCGGCAGAAAACTCATAGGTGTTATTGGCCTGGTTTCTGAAGTAACCTACTGAAAACTGATCAGAGATCCCCGGCTTTATATTATTACTGCTCATTACATATAAGTCGGTAGGTGTACTTGCTGTTGAATTAGCCAGCAGGTGTATGTTTTGCGAATTACGATTGTAGGATGCTTTTACCGAACTAAGCTCTGTAAGCTTGTAATTCATAGAAACGCGCGGCTCGGGGTTAAAATAAGTTTTAATAACCTGCCCTTCAGAATAGGTATTAATTGCGGTAGCTGCTCCGCCGGCATCATAAGTGGTTATTTTACCCGGCCCTATCAGCGAAAACCAGCTTAGCCGTGTCCCCAAAATAATATCTAACCTGTCGGTAGGGCGCCACTCGTCTGATACATAGGCCGAAGTTTCCAATCCGTAGCGATCTTGAATAGCCCGCGTGTTAATGGAAGAAGACCCTGATGAGCTTATTTCGCCGGGCGCTATGCTGTGCCTAACCGCGTTAATACCCATATAAAGGGTATGCTTATCTGATATAAAATACTGCAGATCCTCTTTCAAATTAAAGTCGCGTATGCGGGATGTCACCTTAAAATCGCGGTTGGCATTATAGCTTTGTATAATGTAACTGTAGTTGCTGTAAATAAGCGATGTGTTTAAAAACAGTTTACTGTTAAAAACATGGTTAAAACGCAGGGTGCCCGTTTGATTACCCCAGTTGGTTTCAAAGTTGTTTTTTAAGCCCAGCACATCCTTGCCAAAATATCCCGACAGGAAAATGGTATTCCTGTCATCAAAATGATAATTGGCCTTGGCGTTAATATCATAAAAATAAAGGCTGGCATTACGCGTGGTAGAGTCTGGCGATAGTTTTAAAAACATATCGGCATAAGTGCGCCGCGCGCTCACCATAAACGATCCCTTGTTTTTTACAAGAGGCCCCTCTACTTTCAATCGAGATGCGATAAGACCTATACCGCCCTGCACGGTAAATTTTTTATCGTTGCCATCCAGCATTTTTATATCCAGGACAGACGACATGCGCCCGCCGTATTGTGCCGGCATGCCGCCTTTGTACACGCTTACATCCTTAATGGCATCGGTATTAAAGGTAGAGAAAAAGCCAAACAGGTGCGATGCGTTGTACACCACCGCTTCGTCAAGCAGTATCAGGTTTTGGTCAGATCCGCCGCCACGAACGTAAAAGCCGGTGTTGCCATCGCCGGTTGATTTTATGCCGGGCAAAAGCTGAATGGTTTTTAAAACATCCTTCTCGCCAAAAATAACGGGGATGTTATCCAGCTGTTTTACATCCAGCCGTATTACGCCCATTTGCGCGCTTTCAATATTATCAGCCTCGTGCCCCGATTTGGCATTGATAGAAACCTCGTTAAGTGTATTATTGGGCGATAGACTTACATTAACCTGCGTGTTGGCATTTAAGACCAGCGGTTGCGTAAAAGAGGCGTAACCCACAAAGCTTATCATCAATGTGTAGTTGCCCTGCGGCGCGCTTAACGAGTAAAAGCCGTACGCGTTAGTTGCCGCGCCGCTTTGCTTTATTTCTGCAATGCGTATGGTGGCGCCAATTAAAGTTTCGCCTGTGGCAGCATCTTTAACCGTTCCGCTTACGGCATAGCTTTTTTGCGCGCGCGCATGTGTACAACAGAAGCAAAACAGCAGCGAAAGTAAAAAATTAAAAACCGGAAACTTATACATCAATGGCGGGTCAATGGTTTAAACGGGCCCAAATATATTCTATTAAGCGTTATAAAAACGGTTTTTATCGCGTTATAGTGTATAGGGGACGCTACGGGGCTACGGTCTCTTCGCGTTCAACGGTTATAGTACATTCGCCAATAAAAGCGGCCAACGCCCCAACCGCGGCTAAAATAGGCGCCAACATGGCTGCAACCACGCCAAATGTTACCGGGAAGGTCATTAGCTCTTTTCCGTCCTTATCGCTCACAGTTATGCGGCGTATATTTCCTTCGGCTATCAGCTCCTTTACTTTCTTTAAAAGATTTTCGCCCTGCAGTATAAAAGTTTCTTTATTTATCATGATAATTTTTTGTAGTTTGATGACGACTAAGCTCTTATTGTTACATTTTTTATTTAAAAGCAAAAAAGTATTACATTTAAGCTCTGAAAGAACCGGGGGGATCTTTGCAGGACGAAATACGTGTGAATGAATATATTATACCCATGGCGCAAAACTACAACAACAATTTCCCCTCAACAGATCAACCCACCAATTTAAGGGGCTTGTATGCTCAATATGCGGATAAACTGCTTGGCTACCTTTTAGCATTGGTAGATAACCGCCAGGTTGCCGAGGATTGTGTTGTTAAAATATTTACCCATATTTCTTCGTTAACAAAAGCGTTGCCGGCAAGCAGTTACAGCGACACCTGGAACGTGCTTACTATGCTTGCCAATAAAGAGGTTGAAAGCTTAACAGCGGCTGGTAATGAATGTAAAACCGTTGTTAACAATATTACGTATATAGGTTCTCATAAATATCTGAGCCAAATGAATGAGGCTCAACGCCTTGTTTTTTGCGGGGTATATTACCATAGAAAATCTACAGCGGCGCTGGCTATGGAGTTAAATATGCCGGAACAGCAATTGCGGCTTAGATTGAAAGAGGCGTTTACTATAATTAGGGAAGTGAAGGATGAATAATATTAAGGAATATATAGAAAGCGGGGTGCTGGAAACATATGTGCTGGGTGCAGCAAGTAAGGAGGAAGAACGGGAGTTGATGCGGCTTAGAAAGCAGTATCCCGAAGTAAATAAAACCCTTGCAACATTAGAAGCAGATATGGAGCGTATAGCAGGTTACATGGCTGTACCACCGCCGCCGGATATGTTGACACGTATAGAGAACAACATTAATGATCTGGTAATAACACCGGACACGGATATAATGCGCCCTTTAAAAAAGGAATGGCGGGACGAAAGTGAAGAAAGCAAAAACCGTTATATTGAAGTTGAGGCCGAATCAAACTACATGCGCCTGCACAAAAGCTGGAAGTGGGTTTTTGCAGCGGTGTTTGTTTTAGGCAAAATATTTTTAGCAACTGCCATTTATTTTTATTTGGAAAGCCGCCAGGCTACGCAGCAGGTACAGGAACTTAAGCTTGAAAACAAGGCTTTAAGGCACCCCTAAAAAATCAAAACATTATATTAAATCTGCTATAAAAAGCGAAAAAGAAAACGATTTCGCAATAGTTTTTTTAAAAAAATTGTGTACAGTAAAATAATCACTATATTTGTGGTTTGGTAAGAATCCTTTCTTACTAATGTGATAAGGTTTAGGTTGGAGCCTTCTGACAGCGAGTGTCGGGAGGCTTCTTTTTTTATAAAAATTTCAAACCGATATTGTTAAAAAATATCAGCCTAAACTTTGTTATCGCCCCGGAAACAACCGGCGCTAATCACCAAATAAGTAGCTTTGAATACTAAAACAGACCCTTTACCGGCACCCGTCTCTTAGATTGAAATCGCAATACCCCTTGCTCTTTTTTATATCCCTATTTGTATCTTTATATCACAATGAGTTTACCTATTATTTTTTGTATTGACGATGATGCCCAGGTATTAAGGGCCATAACCCGCGACCTAAAAAGCCGCTACCGCGATGGGTACAGGATATTAAGCACCACCAACGTAAACGAGGCCTTGGAAAGCTTGCTTGATCTGAATAATAAAGGCGAGAGCATTGCTCTTTTTATATCAGACCAACGCATGCCCGAAATGGCCGGCGTTGACTTTTTGGCCAAGGCCATAAAATTCTTCCCCGAGGCCAAGCGCGTGCTGCTTACGGCTTATGCCGATAAGGATGCAGCTATACAAGCCATCAACGCGGTTAAGCTGGATTATTATCTGATTAAACCCTGGGATCCGCCTGAAGAGAAGCTTTTCCCGGTAGTAGACGATCTGCTGGATAATTGGCAGTGCGATTACCATCCGGTGTTTAAAGGCATAAAGGTGATAGGTTACCAGTACACACAACGATCGCATGAGTTGAAGGATTTTTTGGCGGGCAACCTTGTGCCTTACCAATGGCTGGATGTACAGACCGAAAAAGAAGCCGAAAAGCTTTTACAACATAACAATCTTTCCACGGCTGATCTGCCTGTTGTTTTTTTAGAGGATGGCCAGTTTTTGGTGAACCCCGGCATTGTAGAAATTGCCGACAGGATAGGCCTTAACCCGCAAGTGCAGCGGCAGGATATTTACGATGTGGTAATTATAGGCGCTGGTCCGGCCGGATTGGCGGCAGGCGTTTACGGCGCATCCGAGGGGTTAAAAACTCTATTAATTGAACGCCGTGCTCCTGGCGGGCAGGCAGGTACAAGTTCTCGTATTGAAAATTATCTCGGTTTCCCTACAGGTTTGAGCGGGGCCGAATTGACTCGTCGTGCCATGACGCAGGCCGCACGTTTGGGGACAGAATTCCTGTCGCCGCAAACAGTTAAGGCCATACAGCAAAAAGATGGCTATAAACGCATTGTAATGGAGGATGCAGAGGAGATTATAACCCGCAGCGTTATAGTTACTACCGGTGTTGACTACCGTAAGCTGGAAACGCCCGGCATGAGCCAGTTTACCGGCGCAGGCATTTACTACGGTGCCGCCATGACCGAAGCTACCGCCTGCCGCGATAAAGAAGTGTATGTAGTAGGTGGTGGCAACTCTGCCGGACAGGCGGCTATGTACCTGTCCAAATTTGCTAAGAACGTATATATACTCATCCGTAAGGATAGTTTGAGCTATACCATGTCGGCTTATTTGATTGAGCAGATAGCAGGCGAAAGCAATATCCATGTGATGCCTAAAACAGAGATAACCCAGGCGCATGGTTCTGAAAGACTGGAGCAACTGGATATACAAGATCTGGCGACAGGCCAAACCACCCGAAAACCTGCCGATGC
>Ga0247817_10001657_pt1 | contig 11582 bp, 10 predicted proteins | sample UWRJL212509R1_FD_178010 | JGI IMG/M metagenome (GOLD analysis project Ga0247817, IMG submission 178010) | Plant litter microbial communities from Arlington Agricultural Research Station in Wisconsin, United States - UWRJ-L212-509R-1 | ecosystem: Environmental > Terrestrial > Plant litter >... | reverse complement strand
ATTAAGCTCCATTTTGGGGCTTTTTTTATTTCCAATATGTGCTATAGTGTGTCTACTTATGAACAAGAAACGCAAAATCGCAGCAAAGAAAAAGCGAAAAGCAGAAGGAAAGGAAGTTTCTCTCCGCCATCGCTAGTCCTCTGGAAATGTCCCGTTTGGGGCATTTTCTTATTGTAAAATAATGATATAATGCGTTTTACTATGGCAACAGATTACTATCAAATATTAGGGGTAGACAAAAGCGCCTCAAAAAGTGACATCAAAAAAGCCTTCCATAAAATGGCCCATCAGTACCATCCGGACAAAAACGGTGGAGATGACAAGAAGTTCAAGGAAGTGAACGAGGCGTATCAGACACTCTCTGATGATAAGAAACGCGCTCAATACGACCAATTCGGTGCGGACGGCCCACAAATGGGTGGAGGTTCTGGGTTCGGTGGATTTGATCCAAGTGGCTTCGACTTCTCTGGAGGCGGTTTTGATATGGGAGATATTTTCGGTGACATCTTTGGTGGTGGCCGGCAGCAACGACAGCGTCGTGGTGCGGATTTACAGACTTCTATCTCACTCACTTTCAAAGAATCTATCTTCGGTGTAGAAAAAGAAATTCGTGTGACCAAACCATCGACGTGTGGAGCATGTCATGGTGATGGCGCAGAACCAGGAACAAAGCTTGAGACGTGTACTAATTGTGATGGGAAAGGTTCAGTGCGTACAGTACAGCGAACCATCCTCGGGTCTATTGCAACGAATCAAACCTGTAGCAAGTGTCATGGTAAAGGAAAAATTCCAAAAACTCCTTGTAAGAAATGTCGCGGTGACGGTGTAGTAACTGAAGCTCGCACTATTAAACTCAATGTACCAAGTGGTATTAGCAATGGAGAAACACTTCGTCTGAGCAATATGGGTGAAGCGATTAGTGGCGGACAATCTGGTGACTTGTACGTTCATGTATCTGTTGCATCTCACAAAACAATTGCGCGACAGGGAAATGATCTTGTATCAAATCACTCAATCAAGCTCACTGATGCACTCCTCGGCGCTGAACACTCAATCGAAACTCTCGACGGCGATGTTTCTTTCACCATTCCACAAGGAACAAAAGTTGGCGACACCGTTACGCTCAAAAATCATGGAGTGCCGCATGGTTCACGCCGTGGAAACTTCATCATCAAACTCAATATCAACCTCCCTGAGAAACTCTCAAAGAAATCAAAGGAATTGATCGAGGAGCTCAAGAAAGAGGGAATTTAAGAATTATTTAGTATACTGAAAATCTATGGCATCAATTGAAGAACTGCGCTCAGATCGTCTGAAAAAGAAAGCATTACTCGAATCCAGGGGCATTAATCCGTATCCGGCAGAAACAGCTCGTACAGACAGTATCGAGGTGTTTGTCGACCGTTTTACCCTTTACGAGACCGGCAAGGACGTGGTCACGCTCGCAGGGCGCGTCATGAGTAAGCGTGGGCAGGGAGCGATCATGTTTTGCGACATTTATGATGGTTCAGGAAGAATTCAAGCATTCTTCAAACAAGATGAAATGGATGCTGAAATTTTTGCACTCTTTAACAACACTGTAGACATCGGAGACTTTGTTGAGATTACTGGTCTTGCATATACAACTCAGCGCGGCGCACAAAGTCTCTTTGCTATTGAATGGAGAATGCTCACGAAGAGTTTGCGCCCAATTCCAGATGCACACTATGGATTGAAGGATGACGATGAGCGGTTTCGAAAACGATACCTCGATATTTTGATGAATAGTGACCTTCGCGATATGTTCGTAAAAAAAGCAAAGTTCTGGCAGACGATGCGATCGTTCTTGACGAACGAAGGATTCTTGGAAGTTGAAACTCCGACACTCGAAGTGACAACCGGTGGTGCGGAGGCTCGACCGTTTGCGACTCATCATAATGACTTTGACATGAGCGTGTACATGCGTATATCTGTCGGAGAACTCTGGCAGAAACGATTGCTTGCCGCGGGGTTTCCAAAGACCTTTGAAATAGGTCGGGTGTATCGTAACGAAGGGTCAAGCCCCGAGCATTTGCAAGAATTCACGAACGTAGAATTCTATGCCGCATATATGGACTACAACAAAGGAATAGAGCTGACTGAACGGATGATCAAGACCGTGGTGAAAGAAACATTCGACACGCTTTCATTTACTGCGCGCGGACACTCTTTCGATCTCTCCGCAGACCAATGGGAACGTATCTCCTATGTAGATACTGTGCAAGAAATGACAGGAGTAAACATCCTTACGGCTACAGATGACGAAATGCGTGCGAAACTTGGTGAGCTTGGTGTTGCGTACGAAGGCGCGAACCGTGAGCGTCTCACTGATACGCTGTGGAAATATTGCCGTAAACAAATCAGTGGACCAGTATGGCTTGTGGATGTTCCGAAGCTCGTTTCTCCGCTTGCTAAAGCAAAGCCGGAAAACTCGCTCCTCACTGAACGTGTGCAGCTGATTCTCGCAGGTGCCGAATGCACCAACGGATTCTCAGAGCTTAATGATCCTGTGGATCAGGCGGAGCGATTCGCACTTCAAAAAAAACTTCTTGAAGAAGGGGATGATGAGGCGATGATGTCTGACGACGAGTTCGTGGAAATGCTCGAACACGGCATGCCTCCGGCGTTCGGCTTCGGGATGGGTGAGAGATTCTTCGCTTTCCTTGTTGACAAACCGCTTCGCGAAACACAGCTTTTTCCATTATTGAAGCCGAGACAAGAATAATTACTATTTTCAGTATGACAGAAATCGCTTCAGTTGCTAAAGCTCCTTGGTACAAAAGAATTGTATTGGCATTAGCCGGTATTGCCGCAGTTGAGGCTGTAGGTAACGGTTTTGACTATATTGTTTACCCTGCGGTTACGTATCTTTTCGGTAGGAAATTATGGTTAAGTTTTTTGGTGCTTTTTGTAATGGCACTGATCCTCAACTACCTATTGGTGCTTGCGTATGATTACTTCAAACGAGATCTTTTTGGTTTTGAAGAAATTAAAAAACTAAAGGAAGAAGCACACGACGAGAGTATCAAAAAAACTTGGATACAAAAAAGAATTGTCCAGTTCGAGAACTATGGTTCCGTACCACTATTTTTATTACTGTCTGTGTATGACCCGTTCATGGCTGTACTCTATAAACGAAAAGGTAATGACTACAGCGGGTTTAGTAGACGTGATTATTTGATTTTATTTTTTAGTACATTGTTTGCGTGTGCCGTATGGTCAGGTATTTGGTCATGGCTCGGTTTTTTAAAGTAGGTACCTAACTATATAATCGTGATACACTGATTGTCATGGATTCAGAAAAACAAAAAAGAGTGACTATACCGCTCATCACCTTTTTTCTCATTTGTCTAAGCGTCGTGCTCGCTTCTTCGTTTTATAGATACTATGTAACAAAAAACTATCAGTATATAGTTGAGGCTCCGTGTGATACCGCCATGGAGAAATGTTTTGTGCGAGATTGTGAAGCAGACCCCGAAAGTTGTCCACCTAATGAACTCTCAATTTATAAAAAATATCACGTCAAAGCTGCGGATTTTAAAAGTTGTACGGACAATTCTTGTCTTGAGCAATGCAGTACCCATGCAATCCGGTGCCAGAGGGTGATTTGTACAGAAGGTGCGGGGGATAGTTGTAGTACCTTTGATTACGAGCAGTAATACCATGCATATCCCCGACATTGAAACACTGTTAACGAATAGGGAGGTCTTTAATGAGTTTGTATATACACCCCTCTCAGAAGCGGTTGTGCAATTATCAAAAAGAGGGCTTGAAAATAAAGAACTTTTTTTTGATATTCCAACTATTTTTAATGAGGGTTCAAGGGCGGTGCTTTTCAGACAAGGAATAACTTCTAATTATGAGGTGAGAAGATTTATTAGCATTACCGATGCTTCCAGTTTGACTCCGATTTTTATCGATCATTCGGTTGATAAATTTGTTGCCAAGAATGAGTGGAAATATTTTCTCGGGAAAGTATTTTTTTATTTAGGAAAAGACAAGTTCGGACAGACTCAGCAAGAGTCAATAAAGATAATCAATTTCGATGGCTGTGAGGGGAAAATAATGACTGACATAAAAACCTTGTGGGGCCAGTCAATGATTGATTTTCATCGCGAATTATTTTTAAAAAATTTCCCCCATCTTCAAGATAGTATTTTCGATGCATCAGTCTGGCTTTCGCAAGAGGGCGGCGCCGCACAATACTATAAGAAAGCACTGAAACTTTTTATTAAAAATGCTATTCTTTTTGAGAATTTTCTCTTGGACGATAACGGTGAAGCGAAGTTTATTAAAGATGTTTTTTTACCCGCGTTCATCCATGTTATAGAAGAGACGGGCTATAAGCCGCTGATTGTAGCCTTAGAGCCGACAGATATCGAAGGCGAATCATTTTGGATGTATCATCCACCTGAAGAGAAGGGTTATATCTTATCAAAACTTCACAATAATAGAGAATAATACTTTTTTCTTATATACTATTTACTACCTATATGGATATTAATACTTGTTACGAACTTACTAAAGATCTCCACACTGTTGCGTATTACTCCCATCTCATTCCAGCGGCAATTATCTTGGCCTTGTCTTTGTTTGTGTTAGTACAAACAAAATTTTCTCTCATGGCAAAATTATTTTCATCTTTTGGAATTTTGCTTTCTTTATGGTTGATCGGGGATGTAGTGTTGTGGACAGTAAGTGACTATAATATTGTTTCCTTTGCTTGGGCCCCACTGGATTATATCAACATACTGTTCTACTTATTCGGCACATACTTCTTTATTGTTTTGGTAAAAGGGAAGGATATTGGGCTGTGGTCGAAGTTTGCGCTCTTCGCACTCTCTTTGCCGCCCTGGTATCTGACTGTAACCAACCAGTCAGTCATGATTTTTGACCAGACGGTTTGTGAAGCAATAAATAACCCCTTCTTAACAAACTACAAATTAGTTATTGAAGGTATCACAATCCTAATCATTACGGGTGTCGCGATATATAACTATCGATTTAATACGAAAGAAAAAAGGCAGCAGATTATATGGGTAATGACTGGTCTACTGGCTTTTTTCCTCACATTTTCTTCAACGGAGTACATTGCCAGTATCACGGGGGTTTATGAAATAAGTCTTTATAGTTTATTCGTATTACCGCTATTTCTGGGAGGTATTATTTATTCGATTACAAGCTTCCAAATGTTTCAACTAAAGACATTCGGAACACAACTGTTGATATACATACTACTAATAATGATCGGTTCACAATTTTTCTTTCTTGAAAGTACGACCGACAAGAATTTAACAATTATTACGTTCGGCTTATCTGTAATATTTGCTTATTTCTTGTTGCGGGCCGCCCGGCGCGAAATTAATGCTCGAAAAAAAGTCGAATCATTGGCAGCGGATTTGGAACGTGCAAACGTTAAGCTTAAGAGCTTGGATAAACTGAAGACGGAATTTCTTTCGCTCGCTTCACACCAACTTAGAAGCCCGCTGACCGCCATCAAGGGCTATGCTTCTATGCTTGATGAGCGTGCATATGGAACGCTTGAGCCAAAACAAGAAGAAGCTGTTCGCCGTATTTATGCTTCTGCTCAAGGGCTGAGTAGTCTTGTTGAAGACTTGTTAAACATTTCAAAAATCGAACAAGGAGGGATGAAATATGAAATGATGTCAACAGAACTCGGACCTATTGTTGAGTCGCTCTATAACGATATGAAGATTCCTGCTTCTAATAAAGGACTTGAATTTACTCTTGATATAGCTCAAGAAAGTAACCTTGTAGCTACGGTGGACCCTATGAAGATGCGTCAGGTATTCCTGAACCTTGTCGACAACGCTATTAAATATACTCCGAGCGGTTTTGTTAAGATTGCACTGAAACGTAAAGACAATACGATACTATTTTCTGTAACTGATAGTGGGGTCGGAGTGACAAATGAAACCAAAACTACACTTTTTGAAAAGTTTACTCGTGGAGAAGGAGGGAAGTTGAATACCAGTGGTTCAGGGCTTGGTTTATATCTCGCGCTAGAGATCGCAAAAGCACACAAAGGAAACATTAGTATAGAGTCTGCTGGTCAAGATAAGGGCTCAGTATTTACCGTAGAAATCCCTGCAGAGTAAAAGATACAGTACTAGAATATTTTGACTAAAATGAGTTTTTGTGGTATTTTCACAAAAACTCATTTTTGTACTTAAACAACTAAATATGATAGAAAAACTCGGAACAGTCTTTTCGATGTATTATCGATTGACTCACAAACATCGATGGTGGGCATTGCTAACCATTGTATCTTTTGCTTTAGCAAATACTACATCAACAGTGGTATTACCAATTTTTGTTTCAAAAATTTTTGAAGCTGTTAGTAATAACACTGACGCATTTAAACCATTTTGGTTGTTTGCAGGATTGTTGATACTGTATAACATTTTCTATCGTTTAGGTGATATTTTTATAATCATCTTTCAGACGAGAGGAATTCAAGATATACGTCAAAGATCTATGGAGGTGGTAATCAGTCAACCTTTGCGATTCTTCGCAAATCTTTTTTCGGGAGCATTGCTCAATCAAATGAACAAGTTCGCAAGAAGTTTTGAAGATATTTTCGATATGATGGCCTTTTATATTATGTTTACTGTGCTCCAAATTTTTGGAGTCACGATAGTACTGTTTATAAAAGCCCCTATTATGGGAATTCTTTTCTTTATCTGGTCAATCGGATTCGTAGCCATATGTATTATTATGGCAAAACGTCGTTTTCCTATTGATATGAGAGAGAATGCATTGAACTCGAGACTTATCGGTGTTACTGCAGATATTCTCACGAATGTTTCAACGGTTATACAATTCGGTCAAAGAAAAGAAGAATTGGAAAACTATCACTCTGAAAATAGTGCCCATATGGATGCATTACGAAAGTCAGCTTACATGAGCGCTATTCAAAAAGCATTGATGGGTACTATGACAGCGATTCTCCATATTGGAGCTGTTGGTACGGCACTTTTCTTAAAAGAAAAAGGAAAGATGTCTGCAGCAGATGTAACACTCGTGTATTTATACATGGGTATTATAGCTGCTACGATGTGGGAACTTGGTAGAATCTTTGTAAAATTTACAAAATCTGTTACTGATGCACTAGAAATGGTGGAAGTATATGATCAAATTCCAGAAGTTATCTTACAGGACACAGTACAGACTAATCCTATTAAGAAAGGTTCAATAGTTATTGAAAATGTTATGTTTGGATATAATGCCGGCAAAACAGTATTTGATAACCTGAATCTTGTTATTGAGTCAGGAAGCCATGTTGGTATTGTTGGCGCATCAGGTGCTGGTAAAACAACACTGATATCTATGCTTATGAGAAATAATGAACTTCATGCAGGAAGTATTGCAATCGATGGGTTGGATATTACTGGTATTGAACATGACCTTTTGAGAAAGCGAATTGCGCTTGTCCCTCAAGATGTATCTTTGATGCATAGGACAGTAGCAGAGAATATTGCTTACGGAAAACCAGAAGCTACTCGTGAAGAAGTTATTAATGCTGCAAAGCATGCACGTATTCATGAAGAAATTATGTCTTTTCCCAATCAGTATGACACCACCGTTGGCGAAAGAGGCATTAAACTTTCTGGAGGGCAACGTCAAAGAATCGCTATTGCTCGTGCACTATTAATTGATGCACCAATCATTGTACTTGATGAAGCAACATCTTCACTTGATGCAATTACTGAAACCTATATTAAAGAAATTCTGAAAAATGAATTAGTGGGGAAAACAGTAATTATTATTGCTCATAGACTTTCGACTGTACGACATTGTCGTATCGTTGTACTCGAGCAAGGTGTAGTAAAAGAAGATGGCATGCACCACGAACTTATGGAAAAAGATGGGCTCTATGCAAATCTAATCAAACATCAATTCTCTAAATAATACTAGAGAACAAAACCCCTCGCTACGAGGGGTTTTTATTATTCCAACTTCGTACCTTCTGCGGTATCGAGTACGGTGTATCCGAGCGCTTCGAGATCGGTGCGGAGTTTGTCAGAAAGTGCATAGTCTTTTGAAGCTCGCGCAAGATCTCGTTCGATGATAAGTCTCTGTGCGTTGTCACTGATTGAGAATTTCGGAACTGTATTGAGATTAAGACCAAGTACCTCGTCAAACTTCAATAACGTCGCCCATTTATCCGAATCATTTATTGTACTATCTCCAAGGAGCTCCCAAACAGTAGCGAGTGCTACAGCACTGTTTAAATCATCACAGAGTGCTTCAGTAAATTTTTGTAAGTAAGTATCACTTACAGCACTTACCGACTGCTGACGAGCAGCAAACTTTTGAAGCTTTTTGAGTTGGATATCCGCGACAGTTAATGCATCCCAGGTGAAGTTTAAACTCTTGCGATAGCTTGTCTGCATACAAAGCAGTCTCATAGCGAGCGGGTCGATAGCATGTCCTTCGATATCTGAAATAGTATAAAAATTACTTTTACTCTTGGACATCTTTTCTTCATTAATATCAAGGAAATTGTGGTGCACCCAAAAGCGTACAAATTCGTGACCTGTTGCGCATTCGCTCTGTGCAATTTCATTTTCATGATGAACGGGAATATGATCGATTCCGCCCGTGTGGATATCGATAGTTTCTCCTAAATATTTCATTGCCATCGCGGAACATTCAATGTGCCACCCCGGAAAACCGTCACCCCATGGAGAAGGCCAATGCATCGCATGGTCAGCAAATTTGCCTACGCGCTTGAACCAGAGCGAAAAGTCGGCAGGATTTCGCTTGTTCGGATCGGTGACAACGTCATCGCGCGCTCCAGTTTCTTTGTCGCTCAGTTTTTGTCTTGAGAGTTTGCCATATTCTGAGTCTTTGGATACATCAAAATAAATTGCTTCTTCCGTTTCGTATGCAAAACCTTTTGCAATGAGTGTCTCAACAAGTGCGATCATTTCTGCGATATGATCTGTGGCCTTAGTCTGGTGCACTGGAGGAAGTACATTCACTGCGAGCATGCTTTTTTCAAAGTAGTCAGTATAAAGTTCTGCAACAGCCCAGACACTTTTACCTTCCTTTGCTGCACCTTTTTCTAATTTGTCTTCTCCTTCATCACCATCATCACTAAGGTGGCCAACATCAGTGATGTTCATTACATGATTCACTTCATACCCGAGCAATGTAAGTGTACGGCGAATAATATCGTCTCCGATATATTTGCGCATGTGTCCTATATGAGTGTAGTCGTACACTGTAGGACCACAAGCATACATAGTGACAATTGGTGCATTTAGTGGAGTAAAGAGCTCTACAGAGCGAGATTTGGTGTTATAAAGGGAAAGAGGTTGCATAGAAATAGTTAGAGCCATTTGCGGAGCTTGAAGAAGACAAACATGATAAGTCCGGTAATGGACATCGCCGCCACGATAAAGAAGAAATCGTTGATGTTGTTAATAAATACGAAACTCGCATTCATACCGAAGACTCCGGTAATAACCGACAAAGGAAGCATTACGAAGGTGAGGATCGTAAAGGTTTTCATGATTTCATTACTCTTGGTCGAAAGGAGAGAGTCGTTGGTTTGTTGCAGTTCGCTTAATACCTCTCGATGACTGTGAAGTACACTGTTTACCTTGTTGAATTCAGAGACGATAGCGGTAGAGTAGTAGTTGTAGTCAGGGCCAAAAAAATGAGTACTTGCTGCTTCGTAGGATTCCAGGATGTCAGTGTGAAAACGGGTAGCTTGCTTGAAGTCCAGCAACTTGCGTCGGGTATGAGAAAGTATCTTTACCATTTTTTCTTCCTGACCGTCAAAAATACGGTGCTCGATATCGCGAATACTGTCGGTAGTGAGCTCCAGTTCGTTCAAGCACTGCTTGTAAATCTGCTTCATCATTGCTGCAAAAAGAATACCTCCGTGGTTTTTGACGCTTTCGTGAAGGGCTGAAGTTTCAAACATGCTGCTGAATTCTGCAACAGGAACCACTGTTTCGTACCGAACTGTAATAAGGAAGTTTTTTCCAATTATAAAGTCTATTTCGAGGTCGTCTTCGATAACGCCGTTGTTGTTGATATCCGGAAAGTGAAGGATGAGATAAATGAAATTGTCATAAAGATCCACTTTTGAGCGAAGGGAGTTGGTGAACATTTCGTCGCTTACGATAGAGGGTATGGAGAATTCTTCACTGATATGCACTATCTCTTCTCGTGTCGGTGTTTCGAGGTCGATCCAGGTAAGTCCGTGGTGGTTAAAACGTGAAATCATTGCAAATAGTGTATCACAAAGAATTCTAATACTATACGGTGACACCTCTTTTTTCGTAACACGGTTATTCTTTATGACACTTGCACAGTATCTTTTGATAAAGTTGCAAAATTTAATAGATTCTGTATAATGGGGACTCATATGGCAACTACAAAAAACACTGCAAACATTGATCAATTCGCTGTTATCGCAACAGGTGGTAAGCAATACCGCGTAGCTGTTGGCGAAACTGTTACTATCGAAAAGATGAAAGACGAACACAAGAAAGGGGACGTAATCGTTTTCGACCAAGTGCTCCTTACTGATAATGGCACTGATACTGTTATCGGAGCTCCGTTAGTTGCAGGTGCAACAGTGACGGGAGAAGTTGCAAGTGTAGGACGTGCTCAAAAGGAAATTGTTATCAAATACAAACAAAAGAGTCGTTACTTTAAGAAAAACGGTCACCGCCAGCCATACGTGAAAGTGACAATCACTGCAATCGCGTAATCTCAAAAAATCCCTAGAAACAATCTAGGGATTTTTTATTTCTCTATTTTCTCGTCTTGGTATATCATATACACAATGAAAAAAGAGATAGTGCTCGACCGGATGCTCAAGACAATAGTGATACTTACTATCGTGCTTATTTCCTTACAATACTATTTCTACCGCCTTCGCGAACGACAGTTCGAGCAGCACAACGTTCCGTATGTAGCAAACCACGAACTCGAGGTTATCCGCTAATATGTTATTCGCGCTTTTTAAGTGACGCTGACAGTGATGCCGGGTCGGCATATTCAAGTTCGGCTCCGGTAGAAAGTCCTCGCCCGAGACTGGTGATGGTGATATTTTCAGGAAGTGCGGGTGCAAGCATTTCACGCACCGCCTGGTCAGTGTGCTCACCATTTGGGGTAAGAGGGAATGCAAGTATGATTTCCTTGAGGGATTCCTTTTCCTGAACGATACGAGTCTGCAAATACGCGATATGGGTTCCTTCGATGATATTTTTTTGAATGATAGGAATGAGGGAGCCGAGTACAAAAAAGAGGCCGTGGTAGTCAGTGCGGGAAAACACTTCGATATCTTGTCCTTTTTCAACCACGACTATGGTTCCGTGATCACGCGATTCGTCGCTACAGATTTCGCACAGTCCAGGCTTGTTACTGATTCCTGTCTCATAGATGCGCAGACATTTTGTACAGGTGTGTGCCTGCGTGCGCGCACTCACCAATGCCGTTGCGAGTGCCTGGACATAACTCATTTGTTGAGAGAGGATAAAATAAGCAAATCGTTTTGCCTGCCGTTCTCCGATACCGGG
>Ga0247817_10001655_pt1 | contig 11598 bp, 10 predicted proteins | sample UWRJL212509R1_FD_178010 | JGI IMG/M metagenome (GOLD analysis project Ga0247817, IMG submission 178010) | Plant litter microbial communities from Arlington Agricultural Research Station in Wisconsin, United States - UWRJ-L212-509R-1 | ecosystem: Environmental > Terrestrial > Plant litter >... | reverse complement strand
TCAGCAATGAGCCTCAAAAATATGTCTTTTGTAGTATCGCTACTATAGCTGTTTATAGATTGACCGGTCCAAATACCCACAAAGTCAGTGTTTTTATGAGCTTTTGCTTCTTTTCGCAATTCCGCTGTAAGCTTATTTTGGTACGGATAGGGCAATATATGTGGCGTTGCCTCTATTAATTGTGAAAATTCTGTAACGAGACCTCTGGCGTAGCGTCCGGAAAAGCTTTTGGAAAGTATGATATCTTTTTCCGAAGATTGTCTTAGTTTTTGCTTTTCAAATTCAAAAAGCGCACTTTCAGCAGATCCCAAAAGCAGACTACCAACCTGAAATCCCTGAGCGCCCAAAGTTTTCATGGCAAGCAAAGTTTTTCCGTTGTAAATTCCGCCTCCGTAAATCAAAGGTACTTTTACGCTTTCATAAACTTGTGCTAAAAGCGATAATCCACCAATTTGTGGTATATTTTCGGTTTCAAAACTTCCTCTGTGACCGCCGGCTTCTATTCCCTGCACACAAATTACATCTATTCCTGCTGCTTCAAGCAGTTTAGCTTCACTAACACATGTACAAGTACCAACAAGAATAACATTATTTCGTTTTAGTTTTTCGATACTGTTTTCATCAAGCTGACCAAAAATAAAACTTAAGATTTTACAATTCTCCTCTATGACAGCATCAACCTGATCTCTATAATCTGTAATTTGTAAAGTATCAATATCCTGAAGTTTGACTTCTAAATTTTTGCTTCTTGCCAAATCCTCAATATAGGACTTCGTCTGATGATACTTTTCTATTAAGTCTGGTGTAATAGCGGGATATTCATAAACAAAAAGATTTACAGCAAAAGGTTTTTCAGTAAGCTTTCTGGTCGTTCGGATCAGTTCGATACATTTTTCGGGAGGCAAATCACCTAAAGGAAGCGAGCCTAAAACATTTGCATCTGTAGCTGATTTTACCATTTCAGGTGTTGCCACGCCAAACATAGGAGCTTGTACGATGGGATATTTTGTTTTAAACAAGTTTGTTATATCGTTTGCCCACTTCATATTTTAAATTTTAATAGTGCTAAAATTAGCTGTGTTTCTATCAAAATTACAAATCAATGTTGGTAAAACAAAACATCCTTTTTACTTACTTCTAATTAAACCCCGCCCGAAACTCCATTGGTGTTTGTTTGGTATATTTTTTAAATAGTTTGCTAAAAGACTGTGGAAATTCAAAACCTAATTCATAAGCAATTTCACTCACAGACAACGTGGTGGTGCTCAGTTTTTCTTTTGCTTTTTCTATCAGTTTGCTGTGAATATATTCCTGAGGCGTTTTGCCAATCAGGTTTTTCAATAAACTTCTTAGATAGCTAGGCGAAATATGAAGCTCATCGCATAAAAATTGTACTGTAAGATTACCTTTTTCTGCTAATTCAGCAGAATGAATCCGTTGATTCAAAAGCTGATCTAGTTGGCTCAAAATCGTATGATTTACTTTTTTACGGGTAATAAACTGTCTTTGGTAATATCGCTGCGAATAGTTCAGTAATGTTTCTATTTGAGAAATAATGATGTTCTGGCTGAACTGATCGATCGCAGCTTCATATTCCTTTTTGATATTTTGAAGCAATAAAATCATATTCTGCTCTCCATCTTCAGATAAAAATAAAGCCTCATTAACCGAATATTCAAAAAAATCATGCTGATGTATGGTAGTGGCTAAAGACGTATTCCAAATAAAATCAGGGTGTATCATGAGCATCCAGCCTGACGGACGCACTCCATTTACAGGAGTTTTAACCTTGAGCACCTGACTGGGAGCCATAAAAAACACGGTACCATTATTAAAATCAAATTCATATTCCTGTTCACCATATTTGTATTTATGATCCATTCCTTTCTTTACAGAAATGGTATAAAATGCAAATGACAACTGGATATCATGTTGTTGTGGTGAACTATATTTAACATCTGCAAAATTGATCAGGCTAATCAGCGGATGCTTTGGTTTCGGCAAACCACGCAACTCGTGAAATTCTGTGATGGTTTTAATAAACTGTACTGCCATTTGCTGTAGTTTTTGAAGATTAAATATACTGTTTTATAAATATTGTCTTTAGTCTTCTTTGAAATAAACATTGCCCTTTAAATCCTCAAGTAGTTCAGGATGTTGCGGTTTCCAATTTAATTCTTGCTGCGTCCAGGCACTTGAAGAAGGATTGTCAAACATTGCAAAATGGGTAAACCATGTAAAATAAGCTGCTGCTTCCTCTTCTTTAATGCGTTTAAATGGCAATTTTAGATGCTCTGAAATAGCCTCTGCAATAGCATTCATTTTAACACCTTGCTCTGCTACTGCATGATAACGTGTACCTGGTTCAGGATTTTTCTCTAATGCCAGACGAAATACTCTGGCAGCATCTAAACGATGAATTGCAGGCCAGACATTCAGTCCTTCGTTAATCACAGCCACAATGCCTTTTTCTTTTGCTATGCTAATTAAAATTGGTACAAACCCACCTATATCTCCATCACCGTGAACAGATGGCGGAAAACGAACTACTGAAGCACGCACTCCTTTTGCAGCAAGCGCATTTACGGCTAGTTCTGTTGCGGTACGTGGATTTGGTGTTTCAACTATCACATCTTCTTCTGTAATGATTTCCTGCTTGCGTATAACTGCTGTTCCTGAAGTGACAATAAAAGGTTTTTCAGTTCCTATTAATGCTGTACCTATTGTTTCAATTACTTTTCTGTCTACTTCGCACATTTCTGCAAAACGGGTAAAGTCATGAATAAATCCTAAATGAGCAACTGCATCTGCCGCTAACGCTCCTTTTTTAAGGCTTTCTAAATCGGTTAAATCACCGTAAAGTGGTTCTGCCCCAACACTCTTAAGTTTTTCAGCGGCAGCTTCAGATCTCGCCAATCCTAAAACCTGATGTCCATTTGCTATTAATTCATTAACAACCGCCGATCCAATAAATCCCGTTGCTCCCGTTACAAATACTTTCATTGTTTCTAAATTTTAAATTCAGTTACAAAGTTGCGGACAAATCAAAGCTTGTTTGGGTTCAAATCGACTATTCTTGTATCCCAAAGTGCATTATTTTGAAAATCTATGACAGACTAATCTGTTATATTTTCTCTTACTTTAATTCTTTTATCACAATATTACGGTACCAAACCTTGTTTCCGTGATCCTGCAATGCTATTTTTCCTTTTTTGAATGTTCCAAAACCTGGCCAGGTGGCAAACTTACTTTCAGCAATTAGCCTATTAAAATTATCATCCCAAAGTGTTGTTTCTACTACAACAACTCCATTTAAGATAAAAGTTAATTTACCTTTCAGACTGATGATTTCAGCCGTATTCCATTCTCCGACTTTTTTTACCGGTTCTGATTTGCTTTGAATCAAATCGTATAAATCGCCTACTCGATGTTTTGTTATTTTTCCGTCAGGATGTCCTTCATTGTCCAAAACCTGCATTTCTAAACCTGTATTGTATGTGTTTGCATATTTTTGAGGATCTTCATTTACATAAAAAATAATACCGCTATTACCATTTTCGGAGATTCTCCAATCTAATTTTAAATGGAAATTTTCGAATTGAGCATCCGTCACTAAATCCCCTCCTTGCCCATTTTTAGCTGCCTCAGGATCAAAATACAAAACACCGTTCTCAGCTTTCCAGCCAGCTTCGGCATTATTTTTTCCGTAGGTATGCCAGCCTTTTGTTGTTTTACCATCAAAAAGTACTTTAAAACCTTTCTGCGCCTGCATTATTTGAGTAAAAAACAAGATCAATATTGCTGCTATAAATTTTGTCATGTGTTGAATTATTAAGGTTAAAATAAAATGAACCTGACTTTGAATTATATCTCAAAAATCAGTTTATTGCTTTTTGACTGATTAGAAAAGCTTGCCTAAGCAATTGTTTTTGAAAAAGATAAAAGCAGAAATAAATAAAATACTTGTTTCATAATGTTTAGCTTTAACTAAAGAACTACTTTACGACTCAAATTTTTAGTTATCCCATGTCGTTACTGGCTTTGCATCTACTTTCATGTTTAATGTACCTCCTTTTTTAATGGCTTCCAGATCAATTGAAAGTTCCTTTAAGTTTGTATCATTCAGTTTTACTTCCTGCAGGTATACATTGGTTTTCGTATTATTTTTTACATTAATAGTGAAATTAGCATTGCGCGCTTTTCCTAATTTCTTAATTGTAATTTTATCAAACAATGGGCTTCCTATTTGAAAGGAAGGATTTATATCCGTTAATCCTTTAACATCAAACAAACCAATTGATGACATAACGTACCAGGCTCCCAATTGTCCCTGATCTTCATCCTGACCATAACCGTATCCATGAATTCCTTCTGTTCCGTAAAATTCATCGCAGATCGCATGAACCCATTTTTGTGTCAGAGATGGTTTTCCTGAGAAATTAAAAAGCCATGAAATATGCAAGTTGGGTTGATTTCCATGATTGTAAAAACCTGATAAACCTGCAAATGCATCGATGGTAGTACCTCCGCCAAAGACATTTTTTTGAGATTTAGTAAAAATAGTATTCAAACGCTCGTTAAAAGTATCTTTTCCTAAAACCGACACTAATTCCGGAACATTATGCGGAACATAAAAAGTATATTGCCACGCATTACCTTCCTGAAAACCTCTCCAGGGCTGCGATGGATCAAAATCTTTTATAAATTCTCCGTTAGCATATTTAGGACGTATAAATGCTGTTTCTTTATCATAAATCAGTTTCCATCCATCGGCTAATTTTATAAGCTTTTCATAGTCGTTTGTTTTGCCTAACGCTTTTGCAAATTGTGCTACTGCATAAGCACTAAACGAATATTCTAAAGTATGTGAAGCCGAAAATCCCGATCCTTCTGTATTTGTTTTATAATCCATATTATCCAGATATGGAGAATAACCCAATGCTACAAACTGTTTCACATCCATCTTGCCAGCACCTTGTATCCTGTCTCTCCACTCTAATTCGTTTTTTAGCGCTGCCTCATATCCTTTTTCTACATCAAAATTGCGAATACCGGAATTATATGCTGATGCTATAGCAAGTCCTGTAAAGTTTGTTCCTACTCCGGATACAAATTTACTATTCGCAATACCATCGCCCAGCCAGCCAGCATCTTTGTACACTAACAACTGTCCTTGTACCCAGTCTGCGTAATATTCAGGATAAGCAAGTGCCCACAATTGGGTTAGGTTCCAAAAACCTCCCCAAATAGCGTCGGTATTGTAATAATTGTGCTGAGGTTGTCCTTTCGCATCTAATGGTATCTGACCTATTTTACCATTATTCATTGGGTAAGCACCATTTACATCACTACCAAGTCCGCGTCCTAATAATGCATGATATAATCCAGTATAGAATTTAATCTTATCATTTTCGTTTTTGCCTTCTACAGCTATCCTGCCAAGATATTCGTTCCAGGTTACATGACTTTGTTTTTTTGCTGCTGCGAAATCTAAATTCTTTGCTTCGGTATCTAAATTGAGTCTGGCATTGGCTATCGAGGTATAAGACAAACCTATTTTTACAGTGACCATTTCATTCTCTTTGGTATCAAAAGTTAAGTAAACTCCTGCACCTTCTCCTGTAATTTCCTTTATCCCTGCCTGAACTCCTTGTTTATTGAATGTACCAAAGCTTGTTGGCTTTTTGTCTAAAACAGCCGAGAAATACATGGCAACATCAGCTCCAGCCTGATAAATTTTCACATATTCCGGCATGGTAATCGCATAACCTTCTATTCTTCCATCTTCCGTAATTGTAACTTTAGACTCCTTTACAGCGCCACTTTCGCCCTGTCTGTTTCCAATGTCAAAAATTACATTAGATTGAGATGATTTTGGAAAAGTATAACGCTGAAAACCTACTCGATTTGTCGCGGTAAGTTCTGCTTTAATTTTATAGTCTTTAAGCAATACAGAATAATATCCTGCTGTGGCATACTCCTCTTTTCGATCAAATCTGGATCTGTATCCTTCTTCAGGTTTATCAAGACTTCCCGGTATTGTCTGTACTTTACCAACAGAGGGCGCGAGCACAATACCACCCACCTGAAACTCGTGCAAACAGGCAAAACCTTCTATAGATGTATCTCTATCATCATAACCGGTTGCTTCCCAACCTTGAACATTACCAAGATGACCATTAGTCGATGGTCCTAGTTTTGCAAGTCCAAACGGCATTGCGCCCGGGGTATAAAAAAACCAACGGCTGTGTGCTGTTCCTATATTAGGTCTTACATAATCTGACCAGTTTTTAGCTGAATGCTGACCAAAAGTCGCATTACTAACTAAAAAGAGGAATGCAATAGTAGTGAATCGTACTAAAATCTTTTTCATATCTAAATCTAATTATTCTGTTTGCTATTATAATGTTATGGAATTTATTTTAAATCTATTGTAATTCCATTTTCAAAAGTTCTGTTCCTGTACACGTTTTACCATTTAAGAACAGACTTAGATTTTGGTAATACTATTCCCTGAGCAGCTGATGTAGCTATTGCTGCTGAAGTAAAAAGGACGGTAAATAAGATAGATTTTAAATTCATGCTAGAAATTTAAATGTTATAAACTATAATAAATCGGCAAATGCTAATATACTAAAACGTTTTAGTATACAAAAAAAAAGTGCTTCTAATCTTAATAAATAAAATTAGAGCTATAAATAAGATCAAATGGTCATACAAAATCTGAAATTCAACAAAAGGGTGCAAAATCAGATTATTTATAGTTAAAAATCGTTTTTATATAAAGAAAATAGGCATGTTATTTTGCTAAAGACGATTCACGTATTAATAATTCTGTTTTCAAGACCACTTTTTGAACTATTTCGCTTCCTTCCTTTTTCTTCAAAAGAGGCAGCATAAGTTCCATTAATTTTATACTGATTTCTACTAAAGGCTGAGAAACCGATGTAATTGCCGGATCGTATATTTTAAACATATCATTGTCATCAAAAGCTATTAATCCTAAATCCCTAATGAGTTTTGGATTTTTTTCTTTAAGCACTTCTAATCCGCTTTGTGCCAAGTAATTTGTTGCAAAAAACATAGCATCTAATTCAGGATGATTGTTTAAAAAATTATGAACATACGCCTTGCCTCTTCCTTTTATAATTTCGTTAAACGGGATTTGAAGTGTATTTGATTTTAAACCATTTATTTTTATAGCATTTTCATAACCGGACAAACGTCCTTCCATCTGGCTTTGGTTTGTGGCTGTGGTAACAAAACCAATATTTTTGAATTTGTTATCTATTAAATGCTGTGTAGCATCAAAAGTAGCCTGAGCGTTATCAATCACAACACTACAACAATCCAGTTCTTCAAAAAATCTATCCAGAAGAACTACAGGTATGTTATCTTTTAATAATTCTTCAATTGTATCTTTAATTCCCGGAGAGGGTACGATAATAAAACCATCTACCTGTCTGAAATTAAACAACGTAATAAGTTCAATCGATCTTTCATCATTGTTCTCGTTAGAGCAAAAAATAACTTTGTATCCTTTCTCGTATGCGATATCTTCAAAAATGCGGGCAAGTTTAGAAAAAAAACTATTTGAAATATCTTCAACCATAAAAACCAATAATTTTGATTTTCCGGTTCGAAGACTTTGTGCAATTTGGTTGGGTCTGTAATTGATTAATTTTGTGTAATCTAAAACCTTTTTAGTAAGCTCTTTAGAAATATGTTTTTCTTTTGCCTTACCATTTAAAACAAATGATACTGTAGTTACAGATATATTAAGTTCACTAGCAATATCTTTTATAGAAACAGGTTTCTTTTTCATTTCAAATTATTTAAGGCAAGCTTTCATTTGCGTTCAAATATACTAAAAGTTATAGTTGTGTTTAACATCTGTTTTTAGACTATAACTTTTAGTATATATTCACTACCAAAACTCTGATCTCTACACAAGACACTAAAATTGATTACAATAATGACATTGCTCCAGGAAAACATTAGTTGCAATGTTGTAGCAATTATTACACTAAAGTTTTCATTAGAACATTATCTTTGCAAAAAAAATTAAAGAAAAAATTATGAAAGCAATAACTGTCTTTTGCGGATCAAGTTTTGGAAGTTTAAAAATATTTGAAGAGCAAGCCTACTTACTTGGAAAAAAATTAGCGGAAAGAAACATCGATTTAATTTACGGAGGTGCAAATGTGGGGCTCATGGGAGCTGTTGCGAATGGTGCCGTTGAAAATAAAGGAAAGGTTATTGGTGTTTTGCCTAATTTTTTGAAGGGAAAAGAAATCGCACACGAGCATTTAAGCGAGTTGATTATCGTAGAAACAATGCACGAACGAAAAACCAAAATGAATGAACTGTCTGATGGTGTAATTACAATGCCGGGCGGTTATGGTACATTAGAAGAGTTTTTCGAAATGCTAACCTGGGCACAATTGGGGCTACACAAAAAACCAATAGCAATTTTGAATATTGATGGCTTTTATGATGAGCTTTTGTCTTTGGTTCAGACTATGGTTGATAAAGGTTTTTTAAAAGAAATAAACCAGCAAATGCTTTTGGTAAGCGACAATATAGAGGAACTGCTAAATAAAATGGCAGACTACAAAGCGCCATTAGCCGAAAAATGGGTTACTAAACAGACCGTTTAAATCGATATGAAAAATACATCATTTGTCACTTTACCAACTGTTGGATTATTAATTATCAATGACAACAAGCTTCTTTTAGCGTATAGCAAAAATAAAAAAGCCTGGTATCTGCCAGGAGGCAAAGTTGATTCTGGCGAAACACCGCTTCAATCTTTACAAAGAGAAATAAGAGAAGAATTAAATATAATTCTTGAGCCTTCCTTAATTACTTATTATTGTCATATTCAAGCTCCTGCTTTTGGAGAAGAAAACAATATCATAATGGAACAGGATTGTTATCTTTACACATTTGATGAGGAAATTACGCCCAGCAATGAAATTGAAGCGGTACAATACTTTGATTTAAAAACCTACTTAAAAGAACCACAGCAAGTTGTTGGTGTACTAGAAGTTTTTAATAACCTTATTAATGATAAATTATTATTAGAGCTGTAAAATTTCTTAAATCTTAATTACTGCACATTTTTATTTACTAATATTTATAATTTTAAAAAAATATGCAAAAAAAATTTTAATTAGAAATTATGCTGACCATTGTTCACTTTACCTTGCTGAAGTACTTTTACCATTGGTACACCTCTATGCGTCCCCATATTTTGATATGAAAAAATTGCATTTGCAACATAATCATGTATATAAGCATCTGCCAATGCAGACATATTAGTAGTTTTGTCACTTTGATGAACAGCATTTCCTTGATTATTCGCAGCATTTACAAATAACTTTTTCTGTTGATCAGTTAAAGTAATTGCGGACATAATAAAAGCACTAAAATTCCCATTAATTAGTAAACTATATCCAACCGGAGGTGCTGTAATTTTTCCTAACTCAGCATCAATAGAATCCCAAATTTCAGAAACTTCAATATAATCATATAAAGTTATATTTGAATTACTAATAGCTGTGTCTAACTCTGCAGCTGTCTGCCCTTTATTGAAATGCGCCAAAGCAATAGGCAAAATAATTGGTCTGGTATTTTCTTTATTTGAATAGGCTGGAAGAGCTAACTCACTATTCAAACCTGTAAGTGTTGAAATTGGGACATTATTTTGGGTAAACATCCTCTGAATGACATTATCATTTGTATTTATCCTGTTTTTAAAAGCCATCAATTGCTTAACATCAGCGCTATTATTAGCCGTTTCTTGCAGTTTGCGTTGAGCAACCGCTTCGGCTCGATTATCTACTAACTGAGAAACAGATTCAGTGTTATTTTTCTTTTTAGAACTAGTATTTGCCGTGGTTTGGCTTTTGTTTTCTTCTTTCTTATCAGCGTGAATATTCATAATTTACTCTTGTTAGATAGTTTTTGCCTCAGATAAACAAACCAAATTAAGTAAATTAAAACTCTTTAATTCGCCTAATTGCATTCAAATATAACAAAAGAAATATTACAAAAATATTTATTCATCACTATTATTTTCCTTTTTAATGGCTTTAATCAATTATAATGTAGTGATAAATCAAAACATTACCGGAATATTCTAATTAACTACATCCCTGTAAGGAAGATTAAAAAATGAAATAACTATAAAAACAGTTACTGAATTAACACTAATAACATCGCGCACAGTTTATTACAAAATAAAAAAAATTCAACACGAAAATAGTAATCAAATTTTATTGTATATTTGGTGTATAAAATTCAATGTATCATGAGTAAAATAGAACAACCTAAAGAAAAGGCTTCGATTAAAGCGTCTTACAGAGCTCCTGAAATTGGAAGCGGATTAGTTAGAATTGCTCATAAAATAAGCTCTATTAGTTCTGAACCACAAGTTGTACGAATTGGCGACAGATATTTTAGAGTTAGAGAGTTGGGCTAATATATGAATATTGCATTCACTACAATTTTACTTTTTATTATTCTTGCACCTGGTTTTACTGCCAGAAATGCTTACAATTCTTCTAAATTAAGCATAATTGACCGCAATAGAAATCTTGTAAATGATTTAACGTGGTCTATAATTCCATCACTGGCTTTACATACTTTTTTTATTGTTATCCTTCACAATACAACTAATTATTATATTGACTTCGAACAGCTTGGAAATCTAATTCTGGGTGTTGCAAATAAATCAGAAGCTAGTTTCAGGCAACTCGGTGATTATAAATACGCTATTTTTATTTATAATTTAATACTATTTACAACATCATTTCTTGCCGGGTTTTTAATTAAAGAAACGGTTCGAAAATTCAATCTCGATAGAAAAATCAGGTACTTCAGATTTTCTAATAAATGGCATTATATTTTTACTGGTGAATGTTTGGACTTTCCAGATGTTCCGGATCATTACGAAGAAATAACAGATAAAATTATAAATGTGCTTTGCAAAGTCAATGGTAGAAACATTTTATATACCGGCGAATATTTCAATTATTATATTGACAGCAAAGGCGATCTGGAAGCGGTTCATCTTAGAAACCCAATCAGACGATATTTAGAAAATGATGAGGTTTCAGATGAAAAATATTATGTCATTTCGAGCAGATATTTAGTAATTCCGAATTCTGATATTATAAATATCAATTTTAGATATCTGGCAATGGAGGAAATAGACGAAGCAGATATTACACCATCTGAAAGACAAAATATTATTGAATTTGATTCCGATCAAGATCCGTTGTATATTTAATTTACTACCATAAACAGAAAAAGCTAAATCTTTCGATTTAGCTTTTTCTGTTTATAAATAATTTTTAATTGCCATTAACCACATCCATATAAGGAAGATTAAAAACACCATCTGTAATTTCTATTGCTTTTCCAGAATCCATATTTCGAACCTTTCCTGAAAATGTACCTTTTATACCTTTTTTACTAATAGATTCTATTTTTACTGTAAAAACATCATCTGCTGTCCTTGTACTGTAAAGTATCGTTCCATTTGAAGTTTGAATAGCGTATCGGGCAACCATTTCTTGATCAACAGGCGTT
>Ga0247817_10001652_pt1 | contig 11605 bp, 10 predicted proteins | sample UWRJL212509R1_FD_178010 | JGI IMG/M metagenome (GOLD analysis project Ga0247817, IMG submission 178010) | Plant litter microbial communities from Arlington Agricultural Research Station in Wisconsin, United States - UWRJ-L212-509R-1 | ecosystem: Environmental > Terrestrial > Plant litter >... | reverse complement strand
GGTGACGCCCAGTTCACGCGTCCGGGCGACCAGCGCCTTGTGCGGCCGCATGACCAGCCGTTCGAACAGATCGTCGGACAGGCCCTCGGCCCAGCTTTCGAAGATCTTCAGCACCTGGGCGCCCGCTTCGGCCTGCATCTTCAGATATCGGGCGGTGGCTTCGACCAGGACGTCCAGAACGGCATCGACCTTTTCCGGCTCCTCATAGGCGTATTTGCGCGCCGTCGCCCGCTCGCCCTTGCCGATCGTATTGTGATGGCCGTCCAGCATATAGGTCGCCACGGTCCAGGGCGCGCCGGCGAAACCGATCAGGGCCCGTTCCGGCTCCAGCTGGCCGCGCACGATCGACAAGGTCTCGCCGACCTGATGGAGGTGTTCGCCCGCCCCGTCGGCCAGCTCGCGCATCCGGCCGACCGACGGCAGTTCGCCAAGCTTGGGCCCTTCCCCCGTCTCGAACCAGACGTCCTGACCCAGAGCGCGGGGGATCAGCAGGATGTCGGCGAAAACGATGGCCGCGTCGAAGCCGAAGCGCCGCATCGGCTGCAGCGTCGCCTCTGCCGCCATCTCGGGGTTCAGGCAGAAGGCGATGAAGTCGGGCGCCTCGGCTCTCAGCCGACGGTACTCCGGCAGATAGCGTCCCGCCTGACGCATGAACCAGACCGGCGGACGGCCCAGCTCCCGGGCGGAGGTCTTGTCCTCAAGGACGCGGATCAACGAAGGCGAGGTGCTCATGACCCCGGCTTTACGAGGGGGGCGGCTTTCCCTCAACCCCACGGTCCCTCTCCTTATCCTGATAAGAAATTTAATAGGAATGGAAGCAGGCAGTAGGGCCCGGGATGACGGGGATGAATCGGGCGATTTCTTCCGATCCCGGCGGGATTTCCACGGGCTGTCAGGGCCGGCGGTCAGGCCCCAGGATGGCCTGTAGAAACCGGGGATAACCGTTAACGAAGCCTTAACGACAAGGCCTCTGACGGGCGCCGACGGCTTGCGTTCGATGGGCGCCGTTTACCTTCTGTTAAGGATATCCCCATGCGGATCGCGGCGTGGCTCCCGGCGTGGGACGGACGGCGCATATCCTGCGCGTTCATCCGACCTCATCCCCGCTCGCTCCGGCTCCATGGCGAGGCTATAGGTTTCGGCGCCCAGGCCGACGGCCTCGGCGCCCTGTCCGATCCACAGGATTCCGTCGACCAATGCCCAGCTGTCTGATTGCCCACCCGGCCCCGTCCGATCGCGCGGAAGCCTGCGCATGAGTCCGACCAGGCCCGGCGCGTCGCGGCTGGCGACCTATTTCCATGTGCATCTGGTGTCGGACTCGACCGGCGAAACCCTGAACGCCATGGCCAAGGCGGTGACGGCCCGTTTCGACGGCGTCATTCCGATCGAGCACATCTACGCCCTCGTCCGGTCCGGGAAACAGATGGACCGGGTTCTGGAAGAGGTAGCCAGCGCGCCGGGCGTGGTCCTGCACACCCTGGTCGATCGCGATCTCCGGGCGCAGCTGGAGGACGGCTGTCGCGCGCTGGACATGCCCCAGATCGGCGCGCTCGACCCCTTGGTCGGCGCGCTGTCCCGCTATCTGGGGGCCGCCCTGTCGACCCGGGTCGGCGCCCAGCACGCGCTGGACCACGAATATTTCAACCGCATCAGCGCTCTGGACTACGCCATGGCCCATGACGACGGTCAGGGCACGGCCGAACAGCTGGAAGGCGCCGACGTCGTGCTGGTGGGCGTCAGCCGCACGTCGAAGACCCCGACCTGCATCTATCTGGCGCACCGGGGCATCCGCGCCGCCAATGTGCCCCTGATCCCCAACCAGGAGGACGGCGAGCGGCTGGTCGGGCTGAAGAATCCTCTGGTCGTCGGCCTGACCGTTTCGCCAGACCGGCTGGTTCAGATCCGACGCAACCGGCTGGACGGGCTGAACGCCGACCACGCCTCGGCCTATGTCGACCATGAGGCCGTGCGCGACGAAACGGTCAAGGCGCGCCGGGCTTTCGAGCGCCGGGGCTGGCCGACCATCGACGTCAGCCGCCGTTCGGTCGAGGAGACCGCCGCCGCCATCGTCAACCTGCTCAGCGAGAAACGCACCCGCCGTCTGGGAGCGGCCTGGTGAGCGCCCCGGTGCATAATGAAGAGCGGCTGATCCTCGCCTCGCGCAGCGCCGCCCGACGCGCCATGCTGACCGACGCCGGCGTCGTCTTCGGCCTCGAGGACGCCGGAGTGGACGAGGATGTGCTGAAGGCCTCCCTGACTCATGTCGGGGCGGATGAACTGGCCGTCGAACTGGCTATGGCCAAGGCTCTGGCCGTGTCGCGCCGCGATCCCGGGGCCTGGGTGCTGGGCGCGGACCAGACCCTGGCCTTCGACGGAGGCCTGGTGTCCAAGGCCCCGTCGCTGGCGGCGGCGCGTGAGCGGCTGATCGCCATGCGCGGCAAGAGCCATCACCTGCATTCCGGCGCCGCCCTGGCCCACGACGGCGCTGTCGTCTGGTCGGGCGTCGACACCGCCGTGATGCGGGTGCGCGACTTTTCCGACGCCTTCCTCGACGCCTATCTGGCGGCCGAGGGCGAAGGCCTACTGGCCTGCGTCGGCTCCTACCGGCTGGAGGGCATGGGATCGCAGCTGTTCGAGGCGGTGGAGGGTGACTATTTCACCGTCTTGGGCCTGCCGCTGTGGCCGGTTCTTGTCGAACTGCGCCGCGCCGGAGTTCTCCTGACATGAGTTCCATCACGGGAAGTCCAATCACCGGGGCGGCCCTCGTCGGCGGCATCGCCGGCAATCCGATCACCCATTCGCTCAGCCCGGTCATTCACAACGCCTGGATCGCCGCCGCCGGCATGGACGCGGCCTATGTCCCGTTCGCCCCCACCGACGCGGCGGGATTCGAGGCCCTCGTCGCCGCCGGTCGCGCCGGTCTGGTCACGGGCCTGAACGTCACCGCTCCGTTCAAGGAGCAGGCCTTCGCCCTGGCCGACACCGCCTCGAACGCCGCCCGGCTGTCGGCCTCGGCCAATATCCTCGCCTTCGACAAGGGCCGGATCCACGCCGACAGCAGCGACGGCCTGGGCATGATGCGGGCTCTGGCCGAACAGGCGCCGGCGCTGGATGTTGCCGGCCATGCCGTCGTTCTGCTGGGCGCTGGCGGCGCGGCGCGGGCCGCGGCCGGCGTGCTGGTCGAGGCCGGGGCGCAGGTGCGGATACTCAACCGGTCGCGTGAACGCGCCGAGACCCTCGCCGCCGATCTCGGCCCGGCAGTCAGGGTCGTCGCGGACGTCGAGGCCTTCCCCGACGCCGTTCTCGTCATCAACGCCCTCAGCATCCAGCCCAATGTCGACCTGTCGCGTCTGTCCCCCGAAACGGTTGTGATGGACATGACCTACCGCCCGCTTGCCACCCCGCTATTATTGGCGGCGCGAGCCCGCGGCCTGACGACGGTGGACGGTCTGGCCATGCTGATCGGTCAGGCGGCGCCCTCGTTCGAGGCGATCTTCCGCCAGCCCGCGCCCGCGCTGGACCTTCGCCCCCTGCTGCTGGCCCGTCTTGGAGAGGCCACATGATCCTTCTGGGCCTGACCGGCTCGATCGGCATGGGAAAATCGACCACGGCCAGCCTGTTCGCCAAGGAAGGCGCGATCGTCTGGAACGCCGACGAGGCCGTGCACCGGCTGTATGCCCCGGGCGGAGCCGCTGTCGGCCCGGTGGACGAGGCCTTTCCCGGCGTGGTCGTGGACGGCGCCGTCGACCGCACCCGTCTGGCCGGGGCGCTGGGGCGGGACGAGACCGCCTTCCGCCGGCTGGAAGCCATCGTCCATCCGCTGGTCGCCGCAGGCCGGGCGGAGCAGCTGGACGCCGCCCGCGCCGCCGGAGTCCGTCTGGCGGTTCTGGACATCCCGCTGTTGTTCGAGGGCGCCGGTCGGGACGGGTTCGACGCCGTGGTGGTGGTCACCGCCGACGCGGCGACACAGGCCGAGCGGGTTCTGGCTCGCCCCGGCATGACCCGCGAACGGTTCGAGGCGATCCTGGCCCGACAGACGCCCGACGCCGAAAAGCGCCGGCTGGCCGACTTCATTGTCCATACGGACCACGGACTGGACGCCGCCCGGGATCAGGTGCGTGACATCGTCCACACGGTGCTGGATCCGCACTGGACTTCTCCCCGGCGCTGACTTTCGGGGGTCTTTCGCCGGCGTTCGAACCACCCCATTAAGACGGGATGGCGCGCGAAATCGTTCTCGACACGGAAACCACCGGCTTCGATCCCAGAACCGGCGATCGGCTGATAGAGGTCGGCTGTATCGAGATCCATGACCTGCTGCCGACGGGACGGACCTTCCACCGCTATTGCAATCCCGAGCGGCTGATTCCGCCGGACGCCATCCGCGTTCACGGCATCACCGACGACAAGGTCAAGGACGCGCCGAAATTCGCCGAGATCGTCGCCGACCTGATGGAATTCATCGGCGACGCCCCGGTCATCGCCCACAACGCCCAGTTCGACCGCAACTTCATCGACCACGAATGCGGCCGTTGCGGTCAGGAATTGCTGCACGAGACCCGCTGGATCGACACCCTGCAGCTGGCCCAGAAGCGCTGGCCCGGCATGCCCAACTCGCTGGACGCCCTGTGCAAACGCTACAAGGTCAGTCTGGCCGATCGCTCGTTTCACGGCGCCCTGATCGACGCCCGGCTGCTGGCCGAGGTCTATCTGGAGCTGCGTGGCGGCAAGGAGCGGGTGCTGGACCTGTCCAGCCGCAAGGTCGCCGAGGCCGCCGCGGCCTTCGCCGCCGCCGGCGGACACCGGCCGCGACCCCGTCCGCTGGAGCCCCGCTCGACCCCGGCCGAACAGGAACGGCACCTGGCCTTCCTTGCGGGCATCCTGAAGGACCAGTCCCTGTGGCAGGGCTATGGTCTGGACACGGAAACGGCGTCCGCCGACTGACGGACGCCGTTCCGGCCGACCCCTGAAGGGTCAGTCGATCAGTTTCAGGCCTGGCCGGTGGTCTGGGCGTTGGCCGAAATCTGCTGCTGGCGCGCCAGATAGATGCCGGTGAAGTCCAGCGGATCCATCATGAAGGGCGGATAGAAGCCGCCGTCCGAGGTCGCGCGGGCGATGATCTCGCGGGCGTAGGGGAACAGGTAACGCGGGCATTCGATCAGCAGCAGCGGCTCGATGTCGGCGGGCGCGACGTTGTTCAGCTGGAACAGGCCGCCATAGACCAGTTCGATGTGGAAGACGGTGGTCGTCTCGTTGGTCGCCTTGATCGACAGCTTCAGATCGACCTCGAACAGGCCGTCCGGACGGCCTTGGGCCGCCAGCTCGACGCCCAGATCGATCGCCGGCTTGCCCTCGATACGCAGGCTTTCCGGGGCCTTGGGGTTCTCGAACGACAGGTCGCGGACGAACTGGGCCAGGATGCGGAAACCGCCCGGGGCGTTCTGGTCCGTCGCGGGCTGGTCGGGTGCGGTGTCGGGGGTTACGTCGGTCATGGGGGCCGTGGGGCTGGAACGTGGATCGGGGCGACGACCGCCCGCGTGAAGGCGCGGCGACTACCACGCCGGACGCGGGTGCGGCAACGGCGCTCGCCTGTCGCGGGGCGTGCGGGGTGCGTCGCGCCTTGCGTGCGCCTATATCAGACCGTAATCGTCGGTTCGACGCCCCGCCCCGCTTCGGGATGGCGCGGACGCCATTCAGGATACCCCCGTGCCGGTTCAGTTCTCGATCGTGATCTTCGCCGTCATCGCGGCCTTCGTTCTGTTCCAGCTCTATAACGTGCTGGGCAAGCGGGTCGGCCGCCAGCCCCAGGACGACGCCAAGTCCGTCCTGCCCTCGGGCGAGACCGCTGCCCCCGCCCTGCAACGCCCGGCCATGGACGCCCTGACCATGGCGGCGATCTCGGGCCTGCGCGCGCGCGACCCCGGCTTCGACCCGGCCAAATTTCTCGACGGTTCGCGTCAGGCCTATGAAACCATCGTGCGCGGCTACGCCTCGGGCGACCGGGCGGCGCTGAAGCCCCTGCTGGCCCCGGCGGTGATGGAATCGTTCGAAACCGGCATCGTGGCTCGCGAAACCCGCGGCGAGACCGAACAGGTCGAGTTCCTTCACGCCCCGCGCGCCGATCTGGAAAGCGCCACCGCCGAAGGTGATCGCGCCATCGCAAAGGTCCGCTTCCTGGCCGAGCTGCGCAGCAAGATCCTGCCGGTCACGGACGCAGGCGTCGACGCCGCCGCCGAACCCCGGATCGAGGAACGCCGTACGGCGGAACACTGGACGTTCGAACGCACCCTGGGCGCCGCGGATCCCAACTGGGTTCTGGCCCGGGTCGAGCCGGCCAACGCCTGATGCGCTCCGGCGTCCGGCGTCCGGGCCCCAGCCTTGCAGGCTTTTCGCGTCTGGGTCTCGCCGCCGGCCTGCTGGTGCTGGCCGCCTGTTCCACGGGCCCGGCCGCCAGCCCGAACACGCCCCTGCCCGGCTCGCCCTACCCGACAACGCCGCTGCCTGTTCCGTCCAGTCCGGACCCTGTCCCCGGCCCTGACAGTCCCGCCCGCCTGCCCGGCTGGGATCAGGAAGACCATCTGGCCGCCTTCGACGGCTGGCTTCAGGGCTGCGGGGTGTCGCGCGACCGCGCCGCCGCCATTCAGTGCGAACGGGCCATGGAGATCCGACGGCTGTCGAAGCCGGTCACCCCGGCCATGGCGCGTCACTTCTTCGAGACCGGCTTCACCGTCGTGGCCGCCCGCACAGCCGATGGCGGTCCCGGTCTGCTGACCTCCTATTTCGCGCCCGAATACGCCGCCCGGCATGCGCCGGACGCGACCTTCGACATGCCCGTCCTCGCCCGACCCGCCGATCTGCAGCGGGCCGATGGCGGCGTGGTCCAGCGCCGCGCCGATGGCTCGTCCGGCCCCTATCCGGACCGTTCCGCCATCGAGGCCCGCAGCATCGCCGGATATCCACCCTCGGCGATCCTCGCCTGGATGCGGGCCGAGGACCTGTTCTTTCTCCAGATCCAGGGCTCGGGCTATCTGACTTTCGAGGATGGCCAGCAGGCCCGCGCCGCCTATGCCGCCGACAATGGCCGTCCCTTCGCCGGCATCGCCCGGCCGATGGAACAGCAAGGTCTGCTGCCCCGCAACGGAACCTCGGGCGACGCCATCCGCGCTTGGCTGGCGGCCCACCGCGGCCCCGAGGCCCGGGCGATCACAGCCCTGAACCCCCGTTACATCTTCTTTGATCTTCAGCCCGACGACGGCGGAAACCCGGCGGGCGCGGCGGGCGTCCCCCTGCCTGCCCGCCGCGCCATCGCCGTCGATCCCTCGGCGTGGAAATACGGCGACCTCGTCTGGATCGACGCCGACGCCGGCAATCTGCCGGGCGCGCGGGCCGGCTATCGCGGTCTGGTCATGGCCCTGGACACCGGATCGGCCATTCGCGGGCCCGTCCGCGCCGATTTCTACATGGGCCGGGGCGAGGCCGCCGGCGCCGAGGCCGGCGCGGTCCGCCATCCCCTCCGGATGTGGCGACTGGTCCCAACGGGCTGAACCCTTGGTCAGGACCGGCGGGTCAACCTCAGGTCCTGGTAGTCGTATGAGAAGTCGATGTCGGGCGAGACGCCCTTCATCCGCGCGGTCGCAGGCAGGCCGTCATCCATGGCGAAGGTGATGAACAGGTCCTCCTCGCGTCGGTCGGTGAACCGGGTCCGCATCGTGTCCCCGTCATAGGGCTCCAGCGGCCCGCTCAGCGCAGGCGTCCGGCTGAAGCTCAGGGTCAAACCGCCGTCCCGCGTGGTCCGGATCAGGATGTCGCCGTACCAGGGATCGCGCCACACCCCGGCATAGTCCTCCAGCGGCAGGGACGGCGCCGCGCCTGCCTTCTGTTTCGCATCGATCCCGGCGGCGGCGGCTGACGACCGGGCGTTGTTGGTCTGCTGCGTCTGGACCGCGTCGGCGATCCAGTCGAAATCCGCCTTGCCCATGAGAATGTCGAGAATGCCCCGCTGCAGCGTCCGCACCAGCAGGCTTTCCTCGGCGTTGGAGAAGACCGAGACGCCGGCGTTCCGGCCCGGGATCAGGCTGGTGTTGGACAGATAGCCGGGCGCCCCGCCTCCGTGAGTGACGATCCGCTCGCCGCGATAGTCGGCTACCTGGAAACCCATCGCATAGGTCGAGGCGATGGCCCGGGCGGGCAGGGCCGCCGTTGGCCCGGCCGAGCTGGAGACGATGATGTTCGGCTTCCACATCTCGCGCGCCGCGGTCTCCGAGAACAGCCGCGTCCCGTCTGGCAGCGCCCCGTTGTTCAGCCGCAGCGTCATCCACTTCGCCCAGTCCACGGCGTTGGTGCAGATGCCGCCGGCCGCCGCCGCCGAATCCCAGTTCCAGACCGCCGCGATCGACCGGTCCAGCACCGTCATCGCCCCTTGGTACCGCAGCGGCGGCCCGACGCGGCCGTGGGGCAGGGCGGACTTCGCCGGATCGGCCAGCCGCGCCAAGGGCACGGTTTCGGTCATCCCGAGCCGGTCCAAGATCCGCGTCTGGATGAAGGTCTCCCAAGGCTGCCCCGAGACCCGGGCCAGAACCTCGCCGGCCACCACGAACATCAGGTTGCAGTAGTGGTAGTTCGCCCGGAAACCGTCCTCGATGGGGACGAAGGGCACGGCCGCCATGACCTCGGCCCGCGTCCGGTCGCTGTTGGGCCAGAACAGCAGGTCGCCGGCCCCCAGGCCAAAACCGGCCCGGTGGCTCAGCGTATCCCGCACCGTGATCCGCGCGCCGATCACCGGATCCGACAGAGTGAATTCGGGCAGATAGGTCTTCACCGGCTCGTCCCACTTCACCTTGCCCTCGTCGACGAGGATGGCGAGGCCGGCGGCGGTCATAGCCTTGGTGTTGGAGGCCACGGCGAAAAGGGTGTGCTCGTCGGCTCGCCGAGCCTTACCCTGCTCGCGCACGCCATAGCCGCGCGTCAGCACCGGCTGGCCGTCCTGCACCACGGCGATCGAGATCGCCGGCTGGTCCGGAAAGGCCGCCATAGCCTTTTTTACCCAGGCGTCCACCGCTTCGGCCAGCGCCGCAGGATCCGGCCGCGTCTGGGCCCAGCTGATCGCCGGCGCGAAGGCAGGCGACACGGCCCCCAGACCAGCCCCAAACCCGGCGACAGACGACAGCGCCTGACGACGCGACAGACGAATGGACATGTGGGACGCTCCGGACACTGGGTTTCAGCGACGCTATCGCGGGCCCCGCGCCGACTCCAGACCCGACGCCACCTCGGACGCGAAAAGGCCCGCCGCTGATCCAGTGGCGGGCCATTCCTTATACGGACAGTCGTGGCCTACAGGCGGCAGACGGCCGTGCGGCCGCGACGGACCACATAGGTGTCGGTGCGCGGGTTGTAGCTGCGATAGCGTTGCGAACAGGCCCGGACGTGACGGTACCAGTCGTTTGGACGGCTCCAGTTGCGCGGCGGGCTGCCCGGGCGCGCGCCCCAGTTGCTGTCCCAACGGCCGTACCGGTCGTTGTCGTTGCCACGGTGGTCGTTGCGATTGTCGTTTCCGCGGTGGTCATTGCCGCGATGGTCATCGCGGTCATTGCCGCGATCTTGCTGGTACGACCGTTCCTGCGCAGGTGCAGCGGCAGCTGGCAGGGCGGTCAGGGTCATCAGACCTGCGGCCATCAGGATGAGTGTCTTGCGCATCGGCGGTCTCCTTGTGTCAGGCCCCCCGGCGCAGGAATAAGCCGCCAGAGGCTGCGACGTTGCACCGCAGGCGAGATATCTTCGGTCGCCGGCCGCCTCCCGATACGCCCGCCCTTGCCAGTCCCGATCCCGGCGCCCACCTCCATCGCGACCCAACGGCGCGTTGCTTGCTTCAGAGGACGCGTTGGACGGGATTCCGCCTCAACAGGGGATATGCCTTGAACCTCGACCTTTATTCCGACCGCGCCAAACAGGCCGTTCAGTCGGCCCAGTCGCTCGCCCTCGCCCGCCGCCACCAGCAGTTCGCCCCCGAACACCTGCTGAAGGTGCTGCTGGAGGAACGCGACGGCCTCGCCCGCAATCTGATCGTCTCGGCCGGCGGCGACGCCGCCAAGGCCGAGACCGCCACCGAAACCGCCCTGCAGAAACGACCCCAGGTCCAGGGCGGCAACGGCCAGCTTTATCTGGACGGCGACACCGCCCGGGTCTTCGCCGCGGCCGAGGACGCCTCGAAGAAGGCCGGCGACGCTTTCGTCACCACCGAACGCCTGCTGTCCGCTATCGCCCGCGAAGGCGGCGTGGCCCGCGAGATCCTGAAGTCCGTCGGCGCCACGCCCGAGGCTTTAGACGCCGCAGTCGCCGACGTCCGCAAGGGCAAGACCGCCGACAGCGCCGGCGCCGAGGACGGCTATGATGCTCTGAAACGTTACGCCCGCGACCTGACCCAGGCCGCCCGCGACCAGAAGATCGACCCCGTCATCGGCCGCGACGAGGAGATCCGCCGCACCATCCAGGTCCTGGCCCGGCGCACAAAGAACAACCCCGTCCTGATCGGCGAGCCCGGCGTCGGCAAGACCGCCATCGTGGAGGGCCTGGCCCTGCGCATCGTCAACGGCGACGTGCCCGAGAGCCTGCGCGACAAGAAGGTCATGGGCCTCGACATGGGCGCCCTGATCGCCGGCGCGAAATACCGCGGCGAGTTCGAGGAGCGGCTGAAGGCCGTGCTCAACGAAGTCACGGCCGCCGAAGGCCAGATCATCCTGTTCATTGACGAGATGCACACCCTGGTCGGCGCCGGAAAGGGCGACGGGGCCATGGACGCCTCCAACCTGCTGAAGCCTGCCCTGGCCCGCGGCGAGCTGCACTGCGTCGGCGCCACCACCCTCGATGAATACCGCAAATACATCGAGAAGGACGCGGCCCTGGCCCGTCGCTTCCAGTCGGTCTTCGTCGACGAACCCTCGGTCGAGGACACGGTCTCGATCCTGCGCGGCCTCAAGGAGAAGTACGAGGTCCACCACGGGGTCCGCATTTCCGACAGCGCCATCGTCGCCGCCGCCACCCTGTCGAACCGCTACATCACCGACCGCTTCCTGCCCGACAAAGCCATCGACCTGATCGACGAGGCCGGCAGTCGGGTCCGCATGGCTGTCGATTCCAAGCCGGAATCGCTGGACGAGATCGACCGCCGCCTGGTCCAGCTAAAGATCGAGCGCGAGGCCCTGAAGAAGGAGACCGACAGCGCCTCGGTCCAGCGCCTCGACCGGCTGGAGGACGAGATCTCCGACCTCGAGATCGAGTCGGGCGACCTGACCACGCGCTGGAAGGCCGAGAAGGACAAGGTGGGGCAGGGGGCCCAGTTGCGCGAGACCCTGGATCGTCTGCGCGCCGACCTGGCCCTGGCCCAGCGTCAGGGCGACCTGGGCCGCGCGTCCGAGATCGCCTACGGCCAGATCCCCCAGATCGAGAAGCAGCTCGCCGAGGCCGAGGCCAATGAGACCGCTGACGGCAGTCCCCTGACGGCCGAGGTGGTCGACGCCGAACAGATCGCCCAGGTCGTCTCCCGCTGGACCGGCGTCCCCGTCGACAAGATGCTGGAGGGCGAACGCGAGAAACTGCTGTCGATGGA
>Ga0247817_10001650_pt1 | contig 11606 bp, 11 predicted proteins | sample UWRJL212509R1_FD_178010 | JGI IMG/M metagenome (GOLD analysis project Ga0247817, IMG submission 178010) | Plant litter microbial communities from Arlington Agricultural Research Station in Wisconsin, United States - UWRJ-L212-509R-1 | ecosystem: Environmental > Terrestrial > Plant litter >... | reverse complement strand
CTACTTTGTCAGCAGCTTTACCTGTTGCTTTTTCAGCGTTTTCGATAACATCTTCAGCAACAACGCCAGCTTTGTGACGAACGTCCTTACCTTTAGCAATGACTTCGGTTTTCTTTTCAGTTGCCTTAGTCTTTAACTCTTGACGAGTCTCTTTACCACTCTTTGGGGCCGTAAGAATTCCTGCTACAAATCCTGCTGCAACTCCGATAAGTGCTCCGATTGCGAATTTACCTTTTGCCATAATTATTTCCCCTTTCGAGATGTCTTAGTGAACTTTTTAATATATCGTCCAACAATTTCTGCAATAAAAATTGGTGAGGTGAGCTTTGATACCCCCGCTACGGCGGACTCGACAGTACTTATTGTGTTCTGTGCAGATTTAGCGATACGCCGAATCTCTGCAGACAAACGAATAAGATAAATGACGAGAATGATTCCCACAATTAGGAATACCGAAAGAACAACGGCGAGGATAATAACAAGTATTTCTGCGGCTGAACTCATGATAAAACCTTTCTGTATAATCGTTAGTTACCTGTGTTTACTCTCCTACTATACCCTTTATTTTACAGAGAGCAAATAGCTAGCTGAGACGCTGCTTGAGAAACTCAGTCAGCTCCGCGCCGTATTCTTCGCTTTCAAGCGCCATGTCCACCACTGCTTTTATGTATTTCAATTGATCACCCGTGTCATGCCAGACACCGTCAACGAATAATCCGTACAGCTCACCCGTCTTAGCCAACTCTTCAAGGCTATCGGCAATACCAATTTCACCACCGTGTCCTACTTTTTCTTGTTCAATGATGGGCCAAATTTCTGGTGTTAAGAGATAACTTCCAACTGAGGCAAAATGTGATGGCGCAGCTTCTGGGCCCGGTTTTTCAACGAAGCCAGTTAAGCGATGAAGGCGGTCAGTTCCACCATCAGCAAGACTCACAATGCCATATTTATTCGTCCCGTCATCATCAACTTCAATAAGAGAAATGACCGACTTGCCTGTTTGGTTATACGCATCTTTTAGTTGAATCGGCCATGCAGTTTCACTGCGGAAAAAATCGTCGGCAAAGAATACAAAGAATGGCTCGTCATCGTTAATAAGATGTCGAGCATTAAGAATTGGTCGAGCGTTGCCTTTAGGGCTTCCTTTTTGACGCACATAGACAAAGTTAGCAAGCTCGGCAACACGCTTGATCTCATCGGCTTTATCTTCTTTTCCGTTTTCGCGAAGTTCAGCCTCAAGTTGATCACTACGATCAAAGTGATCTTCAATTGCACGCTTGGTACTACCAGTAACAATGATGATTTCTGTGACTCCAGCAGCAACGGCAGCTTCAACAATCACCTGAATAACGGGGCGATCAATGAGTGGCAACATTTCTTTTGGCATCGCCTTCGTTTGGGGAAGGAACCTTGTACCGAGTCCTGCTGCACAAATGATAGCTTTAGTAGGTTGCTTCATAATTATTGCTCCAATCGTTTACGAATAAGTTGTTGCGCTAGACCAGGGTTGGCTTTTCCTGCTGATTTTTTCATCACTTGTCCAACGAGGAAGCCGATTGCCTTCTCTTGCCCTGCTTTGATATCTGCAACTGATTGTGCACTTGCGGGGTCGTTCAGCACCTCGTCAACAATCGCCATAATGGCAGACTCATCACTCACCTGAAGAAGATTCTTTTCTTCTGCTATTTCGCGTGGTGATTTATTAGTCGTTAAGATTTCATTAAAGATTTGCTTTGCGGCAGTACTTGAAACCTCATTGTTCGTAAACATCTCGGCAAGTTCAATGAATTTTTCAGCAGAGAAATCTGTTGCAATCGCAGATGATGTTTCATCGTCAGTACCAACAGCACTCGCAAACCAGTGCGCAACAACCTTAGCAATTTCATCATTCTTTTCTTGTGCAAGAACAACTGTGTCAGCATATCGTACGTCATTAAGAAGTGCATTCACGACAGATAGATCAAGGCCAATAGATGTCCATTTGTTTCGGTAGAAAGAAGGAAGAAGCGGCATATCGGATTGCATCTCTACGATCTCTGCGTCAGTCAAAACAACTGGCGGAATATCAGCATCGGGCATATAGCGGTAATCTTGTGCGTCTTCTTTACTACGCTGCGAGCTAGTCTTGCCTGTGGCATCGTCCCAACCACGAGTTTCCTGTACAATCTTTTCGCCTTTTTCAATACGCTCAATTTGTCGTAAAAATTCATACTCAGCTGCTTTCTCGACACTTCTAAATGAGTTAAGATTCTTCACTTCAGCACGCGTCCCAAGTTCAGTCGCGCCTTTTAGGGCAATGGAGATATTAACGTCAAAGCGCATATTTCCGTGATACAAATCACCATAGGTCACACCTGCGAACGTCATAAGTCGATGCAGCTCTGTTGCGTACGCTTTTGCGCCTGCGGCCGAGTGAATATCTGGCTCGGAAACAATTTCAATAAGTGGTGTACCCGCACGATTCAGGTCAACCAGGCTGAAGTCCGAATAGTGTGTTAACTTTCCTGCATCTTCCTCTAGATGTGCGTGGTGGACGCGAACTTTAACGGTGCTACCATCAAGCATTGGCGCTTCAACGTATCCATCAAGAATAATTGGCTGGTACATCTGGCTAATCTGGTATCCCTTTGGAAGATCAGGGTAGAAATAATGCTTGCGATCAAATCGGCTAACGTGTGCGATATTGGCGTTCAACGCCTTACCCGCTTTGGCTGCCAAGACAATCGCTTGGCGATTTAATACAGGTAACATCCCAGGAAGACCAAAGTCAATTGGACTGGTCGCATCATTTGGCGTTTTGTCGTTTGCATCGTTGTCGGCACCACTAAAAAGCTTACTCTTGGTGGCAAGCTGGACATGACACTCAATACCAATTGTCATTTCGTATTTATCAAGAATTTCAGGACTAATCATTAAATGGCTCCTACGTCTTTTAATGCTTGTTTAAACGACGCCAATGCACGACGCGTGCCGTCATAGTCGAGGCGAACATCAGGTTCGTGCGCGATTTGATTGCGAATCTTGTGTGCAGACCACACATTATTAGCATTCGTCCACGTCTTTTGCAGCTGTTTCATGCGCTCACCCATTGTTGCCCCTTGGACCCCTTTTTCTTTCATCGCTTGGTCTAGCAAGGTGTCGGCGGTAAGAATACACATAGAATAACTGTTCATGTCATCACGTTTAAGCTGTTGCTCTATCTTTAACCAACGCGTACGATATTTTTCAACATCTAAGTGTTTTGGTCCTTTTTTAGTGAGCATCACGACAGCAAATAAGATCGCGCCGAAAATAAGAATTGCCGCTAGGAAAAATATAACCGAGATAGATGAATCCATTACGCCTCATCCTCCATACTCTTCGCAAGTGCCAGTAGTAGCGCATCATCTCGCCGCTTCCCAATTAACTGCACGCCAATTGGAAGCCCTGCAGCATTCTTTCCAGCTGGCACACTAATTGCAGGTAGTCCCGCAAGGCTGGCAGGAACGGTCATAACATCGGCTAGGTACATCTTTATTGGATCATTTACATTCTCGCCGAGTGCAAAGGCAGGGGTCGGTGCAACTGGCGCGATCAGTACATCGAAAGAATTGAATAGCTCGTTAAATTCGTTGATAAGAAGCGTGCGCACTTTTTGCGCCTGTAGATAATATGCGTCAAAGAATCCGCTTGAGAGTACATAGCTACCAATCATAATGCGTCGCTTGTTTTCCGTTACAAACCCTTGATCGCGAGAAGATCCATAGAGATCACTCAGACTTTTTGCTTCAGCTCGTCGTCCATACCGAATCCCGTCATAACGACCAAGGTTACTACTAATCTCTGCAGGAACGACAATGTAATAAATGGCTAAGGCATATTTTAGTAATGAAAGACTTACTTCTTCTACCTCATGACCAGCAGCACGAAGCTTATCGATATATGCGATCGTAACATCTCGTACCTCAGCGTCGACATCATCAGTCATCGCTTCTTTGATAACACCGATTCGTTTTTTACCTTCAAGTGCAGTAGGCGTGAAAAAATCCTCTAACGTCGTCATATCTTTGGTATCTTTACCGCTCATGATACTCATGACCTGTGCAGCATCATCGGTGTTTGTCGCAAGAACACCAATCGTGTCTGTACTACTTGCCATCGCAACAACACCGTAACGACTCACAGTACCGTAGGTCGGTTTGACACCAACTACCCCATTGAAACTCGCAGGCTGACGAATCGATCCACCCGTATCTGTACCAAGTGCAAACGGAACAATCCCTAACGCGACAACAACAGCTGATCCACCACTACTTCCACCAGCGACGCGCTGTTGGTCAATTGCATTCATAGTAGGACCAAAGGCAGAGTTTTCAGTACTCCCTCCGTGTGCGAACGCGTCAAGGTTAGCCTTGCCGATACAAATAGCACCTTCAGCTTCTAGCTTTTCAATCGCTGTCGCCTGCAAGGGTGCATGAAAGTTCTCTAGGATGGAACTTGCAGCAGTTGTTGTTCCACCGAGTGTTAAAAAGTTATCTTTTGCAATAAAAGGTACACCCGCAAGTGAACCTGTGATCTCGCCACGATCCACCATATCAGCACGCTCTAGCGCCCGTTCTTCGGTAAGGCTAAGGATAGAGTGAAATGACTCATTCTCTCGTGCTTTTGCAATAGCAGCCTCTACGTTTGCTCGTGCAGATACACCAATATAATCAGAAATTTTACTCATACTATAAAACTTTCGGTACCTTTATTTGTTCTGCCTCAGCAGCTGGTGCAAGTGCCAATAAAGCAGCCTTATCAATACCGTAGTTATCAACCACGTCTTCGCGCCATACATTTTGAAGATCAGTTACCTGATAGGTCGGTTCAACACCTGTTGTATCAAGTTCATCAAGTTGCTGAATATACCCAACAATGTTTTCAAGGTCAATTTGCAGCGCACTCACTTCATCATCGGTGAGTTGCAAACTACTGAGCTGTGCAAGATGCTGCACATCGTCATGCGAGATTTGTGTCATATCCTTACATTATACCGTAAAGGGTTACATTTTTGAACGAATGTCAGCAATGACGTCGCGAAGTTCGGCGGCTTTTTCAAATTCCAAGTTTGCACTGGCAAGATCCATCTGTGCGGATAAGTCTTTTACCAAGCTATCGTATTCATCTTTTGGAATTTTCTTTAGGTTAAGTTTCGACTTTTTGTCATCATCCTTCTTTGGAATAATTCCACGAAGTCCTTCGTCAATTTCTTTTGCGACACTTGTCGGTGTGATGTTGTGCTCGACGTTATATGCCGTCTGGATAGTTCGACGACGACCAGTTTCATCGATAGCCCGTTGCATCGAGTCGGTAATTTTATCCGCATACATCAACACCTTTCCATCAAGGTGACGAGCAGCACGACCAATCGTCTGAATGAGCGCACTCGTACTTCGAAGGAAGCCTTCCTTATCGGCATCAATGATAGCAACAAGACTTACCTCTGGGAGGTCGAGTCCCTCACGAAGCAAGTTAATACCCACCAATACGTCATAGACACCACTTCGAAGGTCACGGAGAATATCGCTTCGTTCAAGCGTATCAACTTCACTGTGTATATAAGCGGTCTTGATATCAAGTTCTTGCAAGTAAGTTGAAAGGTCTTCGGACATGCGCTTCGTTAAAGTTGTTACCAGCACACGCTGCTTTTTCTCGACTCGCTCACGAATCTCAGCAATAAGATCATCGATCTGACCCGTAGTTGGACGGATGATAATTTCTGGATCGATCAAACCTGTTGGACGGATGATTTGTTGAACAGGTTCAGGGCTATGCGAAAGCTCGTAGTCGGAAGGTGTCGCTGAAACATAAATAGCTTTATTAATATGGCGGTTAAACTCATCAAATGTTAGCGGTCGGTTATCGAGTGCACTCGGCATACGAAAACCGTGATCAACTAGCACTTCCTTACGAGCGCGGTCACCGTTATACATACCGCGCACCTGCGGCAAGGTCATGTGACTTTCATCAACAAATAGCATAAAGTCGTCTGGGAAATAATCGAGAAGTGTTGCAGGTTGCTCGCCTGGTTCGCGGTTTGTCAAATAACGGCTATAGTTCTCGATTCCCTTTACGAAACCAGTCTCTTCCAGCATTTCAATATCGTACTTTGTGCGTTGCGTTAACCTTTGCGCTTCAAGCAGCATATCGTGAGAGTCAAAATACTCGACACGTTCTTCAAATTCTTTTTTAATCTCTTCAATAGCACGATCGAGTTTCGCACGCGGAGTAACGTAGTGACTACTTGGGAAAACAGTGAATTCATTAGGTTCACCAACAATTTCACCAGTTAAAGGATCGATGCGCGTAATGCGTTCAACTTCGTCACCAAAGAATTCAGTTCTGTAGGCAATATCACTACCCGCTGGGAAAACATCGACAATATCACCACGAACACGAAATGTACCGCGGTGGAAATCTATATCATTACGTTGATATTGAATATCTGTCAAAAGACGGACGAATTTATCTTGTTGGCGTCGCTCGCCCTTCTTAACCGTAATAGACATTTCCGAGTAATCATCAGGTGAACCGATACCGTAAATACAGCTGACACTGGCAACAATAATTGTGTCACGTCGCGTGAGGAGCGCCATAGTTGCGGCGTGGCGTAATCGATCAATCTCGTCATTAATACGACTATCTTTTTCGATAAAGGTATCACTACTGGCAATATACGCTTCTGGCTGGTAGTAATCGAAGTAACTAACAAAATAGTGCACTTCGTTATCAGGAAAGAAAGATTTGAACTCGCTATACAGCTGTGCCGCTAGAGTCTTGTTATGCGCTAGTACTAGCGTCGGTACACCACGGTTAGCGATAATGTTCGCCATTGTGAACGTTTTACCACTTCCCGTCACACCAAGAAGTGTTTGCTCTTTCTCGCCATTTTCAAGACCTTTAATAAGCCCAGCGATAGCTTTTGGCTGATCTCCAGTTGGCTCATAGGCAGATTGTAAGCGGAATTTCTGATCCATAGATATCTATTATACTATTGATCGCTATAAATGTTATAGCGCGGTCAAGCTTTGGAAGCCATTCGTGAAAGCGGCCTGGTATTCATCAAGCAATTCAGCATCACTCGTACACCCCTTACCTGCAAGAGATAGTCCATAAGAATCACTTCCCACCTTTACGGTCTGAGAGATTGTCGCTTGGTTCTCGTTTGAGCTAGGGTTCTTTATGATCGAAGCAATCGAGCCTTCATCATTGGTACATTTCGTTCCAATGAGATCGCTGGAAGTAAACTCAACGTACTGCGTTTTGCTCGCGGTTTTCTTTACTGCAAAATCAAACCCAGGAGTACCCTTGGTGTAGGCCACGGAAATTCCTAATGGCTCGATAGCAATAGAAGTAAGTGACGCTGGGTCAACCTTTGCAGGAGTAGTTTCGGCAGAAGGTTCAGCGGGAGCATCATCAGTCTCTGTACTTGATGCGTCTTTTGTTACTTCTGGTGTTTTCTCGGGTGTCGTTTCGGTCGTAGAAGTAGATTTGTTGGCATTCATTGCGTAGGTAATTGATCCAACGACAAGAAGTGTGACAACAAGAACAACTATTGTCACAATGAGCCCTGTTTTACTCTGAGTCCTCGCCACTTTGTAACCCCACTATGTTATCTGGTTAAGCTAAGCATAATTCTTATGCATCAAAAAGTAAATATTAGTCTTTTGGTGCGTTCAGCTTGCGTTCGTATTTATTCACGATATGAACTATGTCCTCGTAATCGTCAACGATGCTATATAGCTCTTGGTCTTCTTTGCTAATTGTTCCGAAGCGTTCAAGAAGTACCTTTCGCACGAGGTCGTCCATTGGTCCCCAGAAATCAGATCCAACAAGGATGATTGGTGCACGAGGAATCTTATATGTCTCTTCAAGCGCCAAGATCTCGAACAATTCATCGAATGTTCCGAACCCACCTGCAAAGAAGATGAATGCACTCGCATCTAACGTCATAGCTACCTTACGTCCAAAGAAGTGTTGGAACTGGAAACTTTCAGTTGTGTAGTTGTTAAGACTTTGTTCGTGTGGCAAGAGGATATTAAGCCCAATTGAATCACCGCCGGCGTCGTATGCTCCACGGTTAGCGGCTTCCATAACCCCGTATCCACCACCTGTCACAACCGCATAGCCTTCTTGTGCAAGGAGAAGCGCTAGTTGGTACGCATTAGTCGTAATAGTATCGTCTTGTGCCTTACGTGCACTACCAAAGATCGTCACCGTCTTTGGGTACTTACTGAGCATTTCAAAAACATGTTCGAATTCTTCAACGACACCATCGAGGCGACCTTCAGCTGCATCGATCAATCGACGACGAATCAGTAGGTCATGTTTGTCGTTTTCTTTTCGTAGCGCTGGAACGCTTTTTGGTTTTTTAATTGGAAGTTTCTCTGGAGCAATTGCACTATTATCGAGTTGCTCGAGTACCTGAGAAGCGAGGTTCTTGAATCCCATGTAACGGACAAAGATTTCGTTCCACAAACTCTCGCGGAAGTGATATGCGTATCGATTTTCGTATGGCTCTTTATTAGAATATGCAAAGCTCACGTCAAACAAGTTAAAGGCAACCGGGAAACCATCATACATCACACCGACGTAGTCGCGATCTTTCCAAAATTCTAGTTCAGGGTCAAGCTCGTACAAAAGGTCTTCGGCGCGGCGCCAGTGAAGGTCTTCGGGCTGGACGTGTGGCTCGAAAGCAACCATGCTGATATTGTCTTCTTTGTGTTTACCAAGGTAACGCTGAATGACGCGCCAGTGGATTTTGTTACCGACGATTTGACTAGCATCACCAGGATCTGCGACAAGTGTCGTCACAACAGTTTTACCAAAATGAGGCTGCTGGCTTTTCAACTTGAAGAATGTCGAATAAAGTTTAATCTCATTCATGTAGTGGAATAGGAGTGGAAGAGATTTAAGGACAAGACCCCGCATCGTCTTTGCGTGCATCGGAACAACGACGATAACACCCATCTCTTTTGTATGAGTAATGTTATGCAGCTTCTTTTGGACAAAGTGAGTCGCAAGATCAACATATTTGTCGTGATCCATAACGACGATTTCTAGATCACGTTCTTCGTAATCGTCTGGTGTGACAGTCTCAAAAAGCTCATCGTATTTGTTAAGCCATTCAGGACCTTCCGAAAAACGAAGTGCTGTATATAGCTCAGGGAAACTCTCGTGTTCAAACATTGACTCGATATCATCGTATCCCAGCTTCTCCATCAATGTTTTTGGTGGCATCTGGCGAAGGAGTCTTTTTGCACTCTCATGCTTAATAACAAAGACGTTACGATTAAAAGTTGCCTTATTCGCAGCAGCTACCATGAAAGGTACAAGGTAACGGACATCCTCTGATTTTTCTACATCTGCACCAATAATTTTTGTCAGACGCTTAATATCTTGTTCGACACGTGCTTCTAATCCGTGATAGACTTCTTCACCTGTTGAAGTTGCGGGATTAAGTCCCATCTGGCGCAAGTTCTCGTGTGCCATTGCGGTGATATCACCAATAAGTTTTGTATCAGCTGCCTGCTTGCCACTGGCTAGCTCTAACTGATGAAGCGCTTCTGAAAACAGAGGCTCTTCAGCATCAAGTAAGTCTCGTAAAAATTTAGCCACCCTAAAATTCCCTTTCTTTAATTGGCATGTCGTGCAACTTTGTACCTTCGTGTAAAATGCCTTCTTTCGCACCGATCTTGGTAACAACAGATGTCGAGTTGGCACTTGCAAAGATCATTGATTCTTTCAGTGATTTTCCTTGAGCGTATTGGCTTAAGAAACCAGATCCAAAGGCATCACCGCCACCTGTACGGTCAACGACAGGAACATCCTCGTACATACCCGCTTCGACGATCGTCTTACCATCCGTTGCGAAGGCGCCGTTTGGACCGTCAGAAACAATGACAACGGGACAATAATGATTTGCGTGTCGAACCAACTCTTCCATAGATTCACCAGACACAATTTGTTGTGCCTCTTCTTTATTTACCGCCAAGATCTCAACGTCCTCTAGTAATGCGCGTAGCTTCTCTGGCTCTTTCAACTCAGCCCCAGCAGGATTCAACATCACCTTCACGCCATGCTTTGCAGCACGAGAGATAATTTTTTCGAGTAACTCCATATCACCTAATGCAGAAAGGTATAACCAGTCCCCTTTTTCAATCACGCTAAAATCAAGGTCACTACTATCAGAAGGAAGCTTCGTTCCTTTGTAATTAAGGATCGTACGCTCACCACCTGCAAGCATCAGAATAAGTGAGTAGCTGGCTCGGTATGAATCTTTTTGTGTCACCTGTGAAGTATCAACTCCTTCTTTATCAAGTGACTGTAGAATTGCCTCACTGGCAACGTCAGTTCCAATACACCACATATAGCGACTATGGAGGCCTTGTCGAGCAAATGTCACCGCCGCATTAGTAACGTTTCCGCCAGTTGCAAACACCACTTCATCAAGGTCGAGTTTTTGACCGACTGGAAGTTGTTCATACATAACACCTTTGTGTTTCTGTTGCTTGTAAGCACTAGAGCTTCGGACAAAGACGTCTTGTGTCGCTTTACCAATAGTGATGATCGTTGGAACGGTCATATGATTAGATTACCGCTTTGCCTGCGCTTCCAAATGCGTTGATCTTTTCTTCAACAACCGTTTGTACGGCTCCATACACTTGAGGCATTAATTTAACAACGGCGTATTCGTCTGGGTTATCAGTAAGAACTTTTACCAACTCTTCGCGGAATGCAACGCGCATGTCACTGTTGATATTGATTTTGCTGACACCAATACGCGCAGCTTCTTCAAAGAAGTGAAGCGGAGTACCACTTCCACCATGAAGACTAATCTGGCAATCGATTGAATCACGAATTCGTTGAAGTAATTCAAGGTCAAGTTCTTTTGGTACAGGATATTTACCGTGAAGGTTTCCAATAGCAGCTGCAAATGTATCAATACCAGTCGCATCAGCGAATGACTTTGCACCTTCTGGCGTAGAGAAAGTTTTCTTGATTTCTTCGTAGTCAATATCTTCTTTGTGAACGTTACTGCTTCCACCAAAGTAGTGAGGTTCACTTTCAACAAGTGCGCCAGTGAATTTAGCATAGTCGACAACTTCTTTTGTCTTGGCGATAATTTCTTCTTCGGTTGCGTCGTGATTAGCTGAAGAGATATCAATGTGAATAAATTCAAATCCAGCATCAATCGCACGCTTACAATCTTCGACAGATGGGCTGTGGTCAAGATTGATATACATTTCAATGTTGTACTGCGCTTTGTAGTTATCAACCATGTCACGAATATTCTCGATACCAAGGGCTTTTACTTCACCATCACTGACTTCAACAAGTACGGGTGAATTTAGCTTTTGCGCTGCAAGTGCAATCGCAATAAGCGTCTCTTGATTATCAATATTAAATGCTCCGACAGCAAAGTGTTGCTGACGAGATCGTTGCATTAAATGTCGTGCCCTGGTCGTATTGTCGCGAATCTCTCGAATCGTCAATCCCATAATAGTTGCCCCCTAAATCTCTCTAAAATTGTACCGTTAAAATTAGTATACCACTAATGGTTTAAATCACTATTATCGGTGATA
>Ga0247817_10001649_pt1 | contig 11606 bp, 10 predicted proteins | sample UWRJL212509R1_FD_178010 | JGI IMG/M metagenome (GOLD analysis project Ga0247817, IMG submission 178010) | Plant litter microbial communities from Arlington Agricultural Research Station in Wisconsin, United States - UWRJ-L212-509R-1 | ecosystem: Environmental > Terrestrial > Plant litter >... | reverse complement strand
GTTCTGCGAACCTACTACCGGCAGATCATCGGTGCGTTTGACTTCGAACATGCTGTTGGTGGTCCACTGGCTGTTCTGCCAGCTGTACACCTGCCCGGTAAATTCACGGAAGTTGATTTCGGGATCAAAGTTGGTCGCGAAATACTTGCCGTGTGATCCCGCATTGACGTCGAGGATGTCGATGGAATCAATGCGGTCGAAATGCTGTTGTTGCGCCAGTGCGGCATAGGCGTTGACGACGCCCGGGTCGAAACCCACACCGAGAATGGCGGTGACGTTCTTCTGCTGGCACTCTTCGAGGTGTTTCCACTCGTAATTGCCGTACCACGGCGGCGTCTCGCAGACTTTGCCTGGCTCTTCGTGGATGGCGGTGTCCAGATAAGCGACGCCGGTATCGATGCAGGCACGCAGCACCGACATGTTCAGGAACGATGAACCGACGTTGATGACGATTTGCGATTCAGTCTCGAGGATAAGCGCCTTGGTCGCTTCGATATCCAGTGCATTGAGCGAGAAGGCTTTGATATCGGCGGGCTGCTTGAGACTACCCTTGGCCTTGACGCTGTCGATGATGGCCTGGCATTTGGAGATGTTGCGCGACGCGATAGCAATACGACCGAGTTCATCGTTGTGCTGCGCGCACTTGTGGGCCACCACCTTGGCGACACCTCCTGCACCAATGATAAGAACGTTCTTTTTCAATTGCTTTATCACTCCTTATCTGTCCGCTTTACGAAAGGCTGGACAGGTAGTCTTCGTAACCAAATTCACGAACCACTTCGACTGTACCGTCGAGTTGTTTCACTACGATGGACGGCATTTTCAGGCCGTTGAACCAGTTTTTCTTGACCATGGTGTAGCCTGCCGTGTCGATGAACGACAGTCGATCGCCGATGGTCAGCGGACGATCAAATTGGTATTCGCCGAAGATGTCCCCGGCCAGGCACGACTTGCCGCATACCATGTAGGTGTGATCACCCTCGCTCGGCGCCAGCTTGGCGTTGAGACGATAGATCAGCAGGTCAAGCAGATGGGCTTCGATGGAGCTGTCCACCACCGCCAGGTGCTTGCCGTTGTAAAGGGTGTCGAGCACGGTGACTTCCAGCGAGGCGCTGTTGGTGATCGCCGCTTCGCCCGGTTCCAGGTAGACCTGCACGTCGTACTTTTGCGAAAACGCCTTGAGCCGCGCGCAGAACGCGTCCAGCGCATAGCCTTCACCGGTGAAGTGAATGCCGCCGCCGAGGCTGACCCAGTTGACCTTGTGCAGCAGCTCGCCGAAACGTTCTTCGATGGTGCAGAGCATTTGGTCGAACAGGCTGAAGTCGCCGTTCTCGCAGTTGTTGTGGAACATGAAACCGGAGATCTGGTCGATGACGCCTTCGATTTTCACCGGGTCCCATTCGCCCAGACGGCTGAACGGACGCGCCGGGTCGGCCAGCAGGTAATCGGAGCTGCTCACTTGCGGGTTGACGCGCAGGCCGCGGGTCTTGCCTTCGGAGCGCTCGGCGAAGCGTTGCAGCTGGCTGATGGAGTTGAAGATGATCTTGTCGCAGTTATCGAGCATCTCCTCGATCTCATCGTCGGCCCAGGCCACGCTGTAGGCGTGCGCTTCACCTTCGAACTTCTGGCGACCGAGCTTGAGCTCGTAGAGCGACGACGACGTGGTGCCGTCCATGTATTGCTGCATCAGGTCGAACACCGACCAGGTGGCGAAGCACTTGAGTGCCAGCAGGGCCTTGGCCCCGGACTGTTCGCGCACGTAGGCGATCTTCTGCATGTTGACCAGAAGCTTCTGCTTGTCGATGAGGTAGTACGGCGTTTTGATCATTTCGAGGCATCCGGCAAGGTTAGCCAAAAAAGGATGCGCATTGTGCCCGCACAGACAACATATCGAAAGAGCAGAAATAACAGCTTACAGGCATTTAGCTGTGACTGGCGGTGCACCGAGCACTGCCAGCACGACTATGTGAGGCGATCACCTCAACCGATCAGTCCGGTATCGGCGTCGGCAACGGTTCACCGGCAAAATGCGCAGCCAGGTTGGCCAGCGTCAACTCCGACATCGCCCGCCGCGTATCCCAGGTGGCACTGGCCATATGCGGCGCGAGCAGGACGTTGTCCAGGTCCAGCAAACCAGCGTGTGGCCTCGGCTCGTCTTCGAACACGTCCAGCCCGGCACCCAGCAGACGCCCCTCGGCCAACGCCTGTGCCAGCGCCGCTTCATCGACCACACTGCCGCGCCCGACGTTGATGAGGATGCCTTGACTGCCCAGGGCATCGAGCACACCGGCATCGATCAGATGATGAGTCGAACTCCCTCCCCCTACGGCGATCAGCAGGAAATCCACCACCGCAGCCAGCTCGGTGACCGACGCGTAGTACGGATAATCCACCGCCTGCGGACGTCAACCGTGGTAGCTGATGTGCATGTCGAAAGACGCGGCGCGCCGGGCAATCGCCTGGCCTATCCGACCCAGTCCAACAATGCCCAGGCGTTTACCGCTGACCTTGCGCGTGAACGCAAAAGGTCCCTGTTGCCAACGCCCCTCACGCACAAAGCGATCGGCCTGGGCAATACGACGGGCAGTGCCCAGCATCAAGGTCATGGCGAAATCGGCGACGTCGTCGGTGAGCACGTCGGGGGTGTGGGTCACGGTAATGCCACGGGCCCGGGCAGCCTCGACATCGACACCGTCATAGCCGACACCAAACACCACGATCACTTGCAGGTCCGGCAGGCGCTCGATCAAACCGGCCTGCACCCGTGACTCGCCATTGGCGATCAAGGCGCGGATACCCCGAACCTTGTCCGCCTCCAGTTCTTCGCCGCTTTCACTGCCTTCCAGCACGTCGTAGTCGGCATACAGCCGCTCGCTGAGCATGTCCGGCAGACGCGCGACTTTAAGCACGGTTGGTTTCATCGATGCCCCCCTGGACAGAAACGGTAGTGACTTTGCGAATGCGTTGGCCGCCCAGATAAAGACCCAGCACGCCGCCTGCAATCAGCGCGGCAGCCACCATCAGCAAGGCGTAGTCGTAGCTGTGGGTGGCGTCTTTTATCCAGCCCATGACCGGCGGCAGGCCGAGGCCGGCTAGGTTGGCGATGGAATTGATCAAGGCAATCGACACGGCGGCGGCCGGGCCGGACAGGTATTCGGTGGTCGTGGCCCAGAACACGGGCGTCGCTGCCCAGTTCAGACCGACTGCCACCACCAGCAGCACGTACGCCAGCCACTGGTTGCCGGTGAACACCGCCAGGCCCAGCATGACCCCGGCCAGCAACAGCGGCCCACCCAGGTGCCAGCCTCGCTCGCCGGTTCGATCGGAATGACGGCCGTTGATGTACATGAACACGCAGGCCAGGAAAAACGGCATCGCCGACAACAGGCTGACGACGAACGAACCCTGTTTTGAGACTGACTGCACGATCAGCGGCAGAAACAGCGTCACGCCGATGGTCCCGAACGCTTGCAGCAACCAGAACAGGCTCAGCAACCACACCTGACGGCTGCGGAAGGCCACGTGCCAGGCGTCTTTGTGAGAGATAACCGTGGTCGCCTGTTCGGCCTGCAACGTGCGGCTGAGCCAGGCTTTCTGCGCGCTGTCCAGCCAGTGGGTGGTGGTCGGCGAATCAGGCATGTAGCGCAAGACCACGACGCCCAGTACCACCGCCGGAATGCCTTCGAGCAGGAACAACCAGCGCCAGCCGTTGACTCCCAGCACGCCGTCCAGATGCAACAAGGCGCCGGACATTGGCAGACCGATCACCGATGCCAATGCCGCGCCAATGTAGAACCACGACATGGCCCTGGCGCGGTCGCTGCGGGGAAACCACTGCGACAGGTAGTAGATGATTCCGGGAGTGAAACCGGCTTCGGCAGCGCCCAGCAGCAGGCGCATGACGTACAACTGGTTGGCGCTCTGAATCAGGCTCATGCCGGCGGCAATGATGCCCCAGGTGATCATGATCCGCGCAATCCAGCGCCGCGCACCGACCTTGGTCAGGATCAGGCTGCTCGGCACTTCAAACAGGATGTAGGTGAGGAAGAACAGTCCGACGCCGAGGCCGTACATGCGCAGGCTGAGGCCAAGGTCGGCATTCATCGTCAACGCCGCCACCGAGATGTTCGACTTGTCGATGTACGCCACCATGTACAACAGCATCAGGAACGGAATCAGCTTCAGGTTGAGCTTCTTCATGGTGCTGGCATGCAGACGGACGTCCAGTGAAGGACCAGTCATGGGGGAATTCCTCTTATTGTCTTTATTCTCGGTGCCCGACTGGTGTCGGATCACTGGGTTACGGCTGACCATAAACCAGCGGCAGGCTTAGTTCAATATGTGATTTGCATGCCCACAATATGGGATTGGCAGGCGAGCGTTATAATCACGCGTTGAGCTGGAAATCTTGAATTGAGCGAAAACTGTGGTGAGGGCGCCCGCTACAGCAGAAAAATCCTGTAGGAGCTGTCGAGTGAAACGAGGCTGCGATCTTTTGACCTTGCTCTGCCCAATCTCCAGAAAGGTCGAGATCAAAAGATCGCAGCCTCGTTTCACTCGACAGCTCCTACAGGGGATGGGGGGTGAGTTCGAACATGCATTCCAGTGCGGCAATTGTCGGGCTTGTTTTGTGGTGGCGATTATCAGGCAGCTCTGAGTCCGCCACCGTCGCCCTAACTGACCTCAATACCTTTCACTGGATAAAGTTCATCAAGCACCTGCATCAGCGCACGCTTGCGAGGGTTTTCCAGGCCGGTCCACGCCACGCCGATGCCGGCACCGCTCATGGCCAGTGCCAAGGGGCGCGTCACCACTCCGTCCGGGAGTGCCGATGCGGCACCGCTGGGCAGGATGCCGATGCCGAGGCCGGCCGCCACCAAGGCCAGTTGAGTCGTGAACTCGCCCATTTCCCGGGCAATCGTCAGGGTGATCTTGCGTCGTTGAAAACCTGCGAGCATCTGGTCGTACAGTCCGGGGGCGAACTTGCGCGCCAGTACCAGCACCGGGCACTCGGCCAGGTCCTGGGGCTGTATGCGACGCTTGGTGCACAGCGGGTTGTCTTGCGGCAGCGCCACCACCAGGGATTCTTCGAAGAGCATGCGCGTGTGCACGCCGGGTACGTTCAGCGGCAAGCGAACCAGGCCAAAATCCAGGGCATTGTCCAGCAACGCCCGGGCCTGAGCCAGTGAAGGCATGTCCTTGAGTTCCAGTTCGATGCGCGGGTAGCGCTCCTCCAGCGTGCGCACGAGCATCGGCAACAAATGCGACAGCGTCGACGACACAAACGCCAGGCGCAACACCCCGACCTCCCCGGCTGCGGCTTGCTGTAACACCTCGCGGGCGCGCCCGGCCTGGCGCAACGTTGCGAGGGCTTCGGGCAGGAACAGCACGCCCTCCTCGGTCAACTCGACCCCGTGCCGATCCCGCTCGAACAACTGCGCACCCACATCGTCTTCCAGCGCACGGATCTGCGCACTCAAGGCCGGCTGGACAATGTGCAGCCGCGCCGCCGCACGACCGAAGTGCAGCTCCTCAGCCAGGATCGAAAACGCCCGTAAATGCTTGAGTTCCATGCTTCCTCCCGATGCGTACCGCTTCCTGGTGATCACGAGGGGTGATCACGGGATCACCATAAACGATTGGCGTGTCAGCGCGATAGCGGTTGAAAGTGGCTCCATTGCCCATTCATTTATCCAGGACAGGGAGACACCCATGATCGACAGCTTTCGTCTGAACGGACATCGAGCGCTGATCACCGGTTCGGTACGCGGCATTGGCCTGGCCCTCGCTCGCGGGCTGGCACAGGCTGGCGCCCGGGTGGTGCTCAATGGCCGCGACGCTGAACGCGCCCAAGGTGCCTGCGCGCTGTTGCGCGATGAGGGCCTGGATGTCGATTACGCGGTGTTCGACGTGACCGACCATCAGGCCGTCGCCACCGCCATCGATGCGCTGGAAAACCGCCTGGGGCCCATCGACATCCTGATCAACAACGCCGGGTTGCAACATCGTCAGGCACTCCAGGACGTCAGTGCCGAAGACTGGCACCGCCTGATGAGCACCAACCTCGATGGCGTATTCAACGTGTCCAAGGCTGTGGCCCGGCACATGATCGCTCGCCGGCGCGGCAAGATCATCAACATCGGCTCGGTGCAAAGCGAGCTGGCCCGCCCGTCCATCTCGCCCTATGCCGCCAGCAAGGGCGCCGTGCGCATGCTCACCCGAGGCATGTGCGCCGACTGGGCCGGCCATGGCCTGCAGATCAACGCCCTGGCTCCCGGCTATTTCCAGACCGAGCTGAACCAGGCACTGGTCGACGACCCGGCCTTCTGCGAATGGCTGGTGAAACGCACGCCTGCCGGGCGCTGGGGGCATGTCGAAGAACTGTGCGGCGCGGCCGTTTTCCTCGCGTCTTCAGCGTCCGACTTTGTTAACGGCCAGACCCTTTTCGTCGATGGTGGCTTGACCAGCGTCGTCTAACTCTCACGCCAAGGACTCCAGCATGCCTCACTCCCTGCCAACCCTCTGCGGCTCCATCATGGGGTCGCCGTTTTCGCTCTCGGCAAAGATCCACAACGCGGCTTACGCGGCGCTGGGCCTGGATTACACCTTCGTCTGTTTTGGCGTCGAAGACCCGGTGGCCGCCGTGGCCGCGATTCGCGCCCTGGGCGTGCGCGGCATGAATGTTTCAATGCCCTACAAAACGGCGGTGATCGCGCATCTGGACGCCATCGACGAAGCGGCCCAGGTGATCGGCGCGGTCAACACCATCAACAATGTCGACGGCGTACTCACCGGCTACAACACTGATTACCTGGGCGCCATCCGCGCCCTGGAGGAAGTCACCGAACTCAAGGGCAAGCGTATTGCCGTAATCGGTGCCGGTGGTGCTGCGCGGGCGGTGGTTTTCGGTTGCTTGCAAGCGGCGGCCGAGGTGACGGTGTTCAACCGCAGTATCGATCGCGGTGCCGCCTTGGCCGAGGAGCTGGGCGCTCGCTGGGGCGGCCGTGTCGAGGCGTTCACGGCCGGTGCTTTCGACATCGTTATCAACGCGACTTCCGTGGGTTTCAAGCAACCGGACAGCAACCCGCTGGACGGCCGCCTGGCCAGTCACTTGATCGTCATGGACGTGGCGTTCATACCGGTGCACACCGCGCTGCTGCTGCAAGCCAAAACGCTGGGATGTCGCACCGTGGCCGGCACTCGCATGCTGGTGCACCAGGCGTGTCGACAAATCGAGTTGTACACCGGAAAAGAGGCACCCATCGACATCATGGAGCAGGCCATGCTCCAGGAAATACAGCGGTTGAAGTTGTAAGCCATCCAACTACCCGTCAATAACAAGATGCCATAAAGGCACCTGGAGGCACCCCATGACTCACGATCATTCAGCACCCGATATCGCCTTGACCCCCGACGCGCCAGAACGCAAGAAAGACCTGCACCGCGCAGCCTGGGCCTGCTCTCTGGGCAGCGCGCTGGAGTACTACGACTTTGCGCTGTACACCTTGGCGGCGGCGTTGATTTTCGGGCCGCTGTTCTTTCCCGAACAGACCCGCGCCATGAGCCTGATCGCCAGTTTCGGCACCTACTTCCTGGGCTTTGCGATACGGCCATTGGGCGGCGTGCTGTTCGGCATGATCGGTGACCGTGTCGGGCGCAAGTTCGTGCTCGCCTCGACGGTGCTGTTGATGGGCATTTCCAGCACGCTCATCGGTGCACTGCCCACCTTCCATCAAGTGGGTTACTGGGCACCGGTGATGCTGGTGATCCTGCGTCTGCTCCAAGGGCTGGGCGCAGGTGCCGAACAGGCCGGCGCCGCCGTGATGATGACCGAGTACGCGCCCGAAGGCCGGCGCGGTTTCTACGCGGCCCTGCCGTTCCTCGGTATCCAGCTGGGCACCATCCTCGCGGCGCTGGTGTACTTCCTGGTGGTCAGCGGCAATGACAACGTGATCGAGAGCGGGCTGTGGCGTGTGCCGTTCTTCAGCAGTGTGGTGATCGTTGCATTGGGCCTGTACATGCGTCTGTCCCTCAAGGAATCACCGACCTTCATCCGCCTCAAGGCGCTCAAGCGCGTCTGCGACAACCCGCTGAAAAGTGCGATGAAATACTCCAGACCCACCTTGTTGATCGGCATCGGTTTGCGCCTCGGGGAAAACGGCGGTTCATCGATTTACCAGGCCCTGGCGGTGAGCTACATCGTGGGTGTGGTCGGCCTGCAAGGACCGGTGGGTGTGCTGACGCTGATCTGCGCCGCCAGCCTCGGCGCGCTGACCGTGCCGATTGCCGGCAAGCTCAGCGATCGCTTTGGTCGAGTGGTGGTCTACCGCGCCTTCGCGCTGGTGCAGCTCGCGCTGGCGTTCCCGGTGTGGTGGGTACTCAGCCAGGGCAATGTGGTGGCGAGCATCATTTCGATTTCCATCGCACTGGGCATCGGCACCTGGGGCATGTTCGGCACCCAGGCGGCGTTGTTGCCCGAGCTATTCGGCTCGCGTCACCGCTACATGGGGGTTTCTATTGCCCGGGAAGTGTCGGCCGTCATCGCGGGGGGCATCGCGCCAATGATCGGCGCCGGCCTCATCGCCCTGGTGGTGGCCAGCCACGACGGCGACGCCGCTGCGGGTGTCGGCGCCTGGCTGCCGATTGCCTGCTACCTGACATTGCTCACGCTGATCACCCTGTACGCCACGTTCAAGACCCCGGAAACCCTCAACCGCGACCTGGATGAACCCCGTGATGCTTGGGAAATGGCCCATGCGGCAACGGCAGTCCCTGTGCAGTCAAAAAACAGTCTGCCCACCAGCAGCACACGCACGGCGTAACGTCACAATTACGGTCAGTGCACAGGCAATCAAAAAGCCGCGCAAGCATTTCCAAAGCGAGCCAGTTCAGGTCCAACACACGGGCGTGAACTGGCTCTATGCATTCAGTCACAACGACCCGAAGGTAGCTTTCTGGGGGATCTTCCCTAAACTTGGCGCGGGTTACCTGATTTCCAATTCCGGTGAATATCCAATAGGAGGAATAACCCGACGCCTCGCTGCCCTGACGGGAAGCGGTCAATTGCATCTCATTAATAAAACCAAAGAGAGTGCAGGATGAAGTTCGATTTTGTAGAAAACAGCAATCCCAGCCGCCGACGCGTTCTACGCGATGCCTTGACCCTGGCAGTGGCGGCCTCTCCGCTGGCGAGCCTGGCCAAGGCAGCCACCGAAACCACCGAAACAAACCCTGATGAAGTGACCTTTGCTGCCGGCCCGCGGCCGCTGGTGCAATATCCGCAGAAACGACCGTTGACCCTGGTGACCACTCGCCCGCCGCACCTGGAGACGCCCTTCCCTGTTTTCAACGAGGGGCCGATCACGCCCAATGACGCCTTTTTCGTGCGTTATCACCTGGCCAATTTTCCGCTGAGCATTGATCCGGACAGTTATCGATTGACCATCAAGGGCTCGGTCGACACGCCGCTGTCACTGTCCCTTACAGAGCTCAAAGCCCTTGCCGAACCGGTCGAGGTAGTGGCCGTCAATCAATGCTCGGGCAACAGCCGTGGCTATTTTTCGCCCCGCGTGTTCGGTGCCCAACTGGGCAACGGTTCGATGGGCAATGCGCGCTGGGTGGGCGTGTCGCTCAAGACGTTGCTGGAAAAGGCCGGCGTGAAAGCCGGCGCCGCGCAAGTGACCTTCCGTGGGCTCGACAAGCCTGTACTGCCGAGCACCCCGGAATTCATCAAGGCCCTGGACATCAGCCATGCCATGGATGGCGAACCCATGATCGCCTGGTCCATGAACGGCACTGATTTGCCCTTCCTCAACGGCTACCCGATACGTCTGGTAGTACCCGGCTATTTCGGCACGTATTGGGTCAAGCACCTGAGTGAGATCGAAGTCGTCGACACGACGTTCGACGGCTTCTTCATGGCCAAGGGTTACCGCGTGCCGGACAACGATTGTTTTTGCGTCGCCCCAGGCACCGCAGCGGCGAAGACATTGCCGATTTCCAGGTTGCCGGTGCGCAGCTTCATCACCAGCGTCCAGCACGGTGACGTATTACCGCTGGGGAAAAACGTGGAGCTCAAGGGCATAGCGTTCGATGGCGGCGCGGGGATCAACAAGGTGGAAGTTTCAAGTGACGGTGGCCAGCGCTGGCGCGAGGCCCGACTCGGGCAGGACCTGGGCCGTTTCTCTTTCCGTGAGTGGACGCTGGCGATCACTTTTTCCAGCAAGGGCGCCACCCAGTTGATGGTGCGTGCCAGTAACAGTGCCGGCGAGACGCAACCGCTGCAGGCCGACTGGAACCCCGGAGGCTATCGCCGCCACGTCGTAGAAACCTACCATCTGACTGTCGCTTGAGGAGGCCCGCATGAAACGTTTGACCACCCTGCTCTGCGCCGCCCAAGTGTGTCTGGCAACCCTGGCCAGCGCAGCGCCCTTGTCGATCACGTTGCCGCCTGAAACGGCCGTCTTCAAACCCAGTGAGCTGCCCGGCTACGCATTGGCCCAGCAGAAATGTTCTACCTGTCACTCTGCCGATTACATCAACTTCCAGCCCCCCGGGATGACCCTCGCGCAATGGACCGCCGAGGCGAGCAAGATGCAACACGTGTACGGCGCTCCGATCAGTGATCAGGACGTGAGCATTATCGGCGCCTACCTTGCGGTGACTTATGGCAGTGCCAAGGCCAGCGATGCCGAGGTGCAGACGGCTTCCAATCCGCCGCCATCGGCGCCGCCGGTGGCAAACGTCGATGCCAAGACGTTGCTGCAGAACAACGGGTGCCTGGCCTGCCATGCGATTGATCACAAGGTGGTAGGCCCGGCGTATCACGATGTCGCGGCCAAGTACGGGAGTGACCCGCAGGCACTGACCCGGATTACCGCGAGCATTCAACAGGGCAGTTCCGGCAAATGGGGGGAAATGCCCATGCCGCCTTTCGCACAGCTAAGCCCGGAAGATCTGAAAACCCTGGCGACGTTCATCCTGCAACAGTAAGTCCAACCAGGATTCATGCCGAGGTTGCGGCCAGCAGCCCCGGCAATGAATCCCAGATCAAACTGACACCCGCCAGCGCCATCAGCACGAAGACCAGCCATCGCACCGTACGCGGCGACAACTTCGGCGGATACCGGCGCACCAGCCAACTGACCAGCACCACCAACGGCAACGCTTCGGCACTCAACAACAACGTCGACATTTGCATCTGTCCTTGGGCGACGACCAGGCCAAGGCGCGTCGCCGCGTTCGCGGAAAACACCGTGATCAGGGTGTTGCGGATGATTTCGTAACCCAAAGGCTGGCGATACAGGTGATAGACAATCGGCGGCCCGCCGCTGGAGAACAAGCCATTGAGCAGTCCGCACAGGCCGCCGGCCAGCCAAAAGGAAGGCTGCCGGGACAGGCGTTTTTTCGGTTTGTTTTGCACCACAAGCATGAGGCTGGCCGCGACGATCAATATGCCCAGCAGCAGGCGCAACCAGGTCAGCTGACTTCCACTCAACGCTTCGAGCCCCCACACACCCAGGCTGACGCCGAGCAGACTGCTGAGCAACACCGGCATCAGCACCCGACGGTCCAGCTGCGGCTTCGGCCCGCCCAGGGTGTGTGGG
>Ga0247817_10001648_pt1 | contig 11609 bp, 14 predicted proteins | sample UWRJL212509R1_FD_178010 | JGI IMG/M metagenome (GOLD analysis project Ga0247817, IMG submission 178010) | Plant litter microbial communities from Arlington Agricultural Research Station in Wisconsin, United States - UWRJ-L212-509R-1 | ecosystem: Environmental > Terrestrial > Plant litter >... | reverse complement strand
GCGCTAGCAGCTTTGAATACTTCATTAATCGCAGGGGTAATGATCTTGTCGACGTATAATGCGCCAATTGTTTGGTGAACTTTACTGACACTGCCTCGCTCCAAGTTGTAGTTGAGGACGATTTCGCTACTGACATCCTGTAGGTCTTTGCTAGCTGCGGTGCTGACGACAGATTCTTTTTGAACCTTGATGTCGTAGACCGTTACGTTGTTGACACCCCAGGGTGCAACAAATGAGAGTCCTTCGGTCAGTTCCCGACCGGTGACACGTCCGTATTGTGTGACAACGCCAACTTGACCCGTTCCAACGATACGAACCGCCGTAAAGAATGTAGTAATCAGGAAAAGTGCGACCACCGTTGCAATAATAATCTTGTTCCGTTTACTTTTCAGATTAATGACTTGAGCGCTCACGTATACCCCCTTGGTTATTTCTAAGTTAATTATAGCATTTAAGGCTTTTGTACAGGAGAAAATATGTTAAAATAGTTGATGTGCCGCTTTAGCTCAGTTGGTTAGAGCACCTGTTTTGTAAACAGGGGGTCCACGGTTCGAATCCGTGAAGCGGCTCCAGGATAAGATAACAAATCATTTGTTGTTTTATGCAGAGAATATACGAGCTGGAATCGTGTAGTGGCAATCACAGGAGACTGTAAATCTCCCGCCGTAAGGCTCCGTAGGTTCGAGTCCTACTTCCAGCACCAAGCAATGGCACCCTTCGTCAGATGGGTGTTTTTGTTTACCGCCAAAAAAAGTGGCCCGGTACTTGTCGCTGGAGTGCGACAAGTACCGGGCTCACACTTCTCTACTCCTTTGTCCTGAGGACCTTCGGAATCAGAAAGCCGATCAGGCCGCCGATAAATGCACCGAGCATGATGTTCCAGAAGTCGAACTTCCACGCACCTTCGGGTTCGACTGCCGGTGCATACATGGATTTCGGCGTGGCATACACCTTCAGAGGTGCATTGTAGCCAGCTAAGACGATGCTCGGGTGCTCTGCCTTGGTTGCAGAAGTGATCACGGTGAATCGTGTCACCTTGGGATAGTCGTACGCCTTAAAGGACATGTATCCTTCAGACTTGCTGATTTTCCGAACCTCCTTCAAGAAGGCCTTGCGGTCGGTTGCACTGAACCACTTGTCGCAAAACTCGACGGGAACGCCAGGATCTGCAACCTCGACATTGCAATACAGCAACGTCGCGGGAACGGGTGCATTAGTTGCGGCGAAGCTAGCAGTCGTCGGACCGGCAACAATCAGGCCTGCCGCGATAGCGACGATGGTCAGGGTGATATGGGTAGTGCGAAGCATAGCTCCTCCAGGGTAGTAGAGATGAAAGTGTGCAAAGCCGGAGACATTGGTCACCGGATTTTTACCAAAATCTGCGGTGATGCACATTCTCAACGACTTATGTAACCATTATAGCATAAACACTATAAAATGTCAATATATACCCCTGTAGGAGACTAGTTCTTGCTGGCTTTGTAACCGTCTGCGTATGCAGGAGATTGGACGAGACTGACGATAGCGAAAGCAAGAATCAGGTAGTTTCCAGAGAGTGCTGCAACAACGACATTCGTAATACTAAGGCCTTTTGCGACACCTGGACGAGGTTTGCGTAGCAAGATGATACCAGAGATAACAAAGAAGATACTAGCAGGAATACTAAGGATAACAACGATTAGTGTTCCTATCATGTCCTCTGATGTAGAATCAGCCTCTGCTAGTAGATCAGGGCTACCAAGAACCCAAATAAGAAGTGGGATGAGCGCAGTTAATATCAAGACGCCGAGACCGCCGAGTACGACGCTCAGGACACCCTGAACCTTTAGGAACTTTTGTGCTGAACTGTGTTGCTGAGTAGTAAATGTTGTCATAATACTGCTAGTATAGCTGATTATCAGTAAACACTAAAGCTTTTTTGATGGTGTGTGCTTGTAGCCAGCTTTGTAACTCTCACCTTGCACGACGTTGACTATACCAAATGCAAGGGTGAGCCAGCTGTAGAGTGCTCCGATAACGATATTGGTGATCGAAAGTTTGCGCGCAAGAGATGGTTCTGGGTTGCGTACAAGAATAATACCAGAGATCAGGTAATACGCGGCTGGAACAGCAACAAAAAAGAATACGAATACCCATGCTACGAGAGCGACCAGACCTGCATCGTCACTAGTTGATTCACCTGAGAATAACCAAATGCCCATGAACAGCAAGAAGCAGAGCGCCAAAAATGATCCCGAGACTATCGATATAATGCCTTGAACCTTTAGGAAAGTTTGGGCTGTTTTGAATGATTTGTTTGCTTCATCTGTTGTCATAGTGATCCCCTATCTACGATTACATTATTACTCGGCGAGGTTGGCGGACTTTACGTGGCTGACCTTGTGGAATGACCATACGGCCAGCTTTTTCACGCAGTTGTAGCGCGAGGTCTGTATCTCCGACACGGTCATACGCATCGGCGAGGATAGTTAATGTCTGTGGGATTGGGTCTAGTTCAACGGCGCGTTCGAGAGCATCGATCATCTTGCGGTTGTTACCTAGCTTTTCCTGCACCTTTGCGTAGGCAATGTGACGTGCTGCAAGTTCGTTATCGATAGCAAGTGCCTGTTCGAATGCCAATGCGGCTTTGTCGTAGTTGGTTGTCTCATAGTAGATCAATCCCACGTTATGCAAGCTACTGGCGCTTGGTTCAAGACTTTGTGCGATCTCAAAACATTCAATTGCGTCTTTGTACTGCTGCTGTTTTGCATACAGAATACCCAGGCGGTTATATGCACTAGCATTGCGTTCATCAACGCGCAGAATCGTCAGTAGTGCTCGCTCAGCACGTAAATATTTGCGGTCAACCAATGATGTCTGCGCGATGGCCCATAGTTGATCAAGCTTTTCAGATAGCTTGGTGGGAATATCGGTTGCAACTTCACCGATAACTTGTCGTTGGTAAATCGCCCAACCGCCGAGGATGACAATGACTAATAGTCCTAACATTTGTATCTATTGTAACACAGCACTAGCGAGGCAAAGTCTGACGTTGCCGTTAGCGAGTATTCGTTCATATGTTTTTAATAATGTTGCTATGCGGGCAATGACGGCCGCTTCGTTCGATTGCGTAACGTTTTGTTTTAATAATCGTGAGGCATCGGTCAGCAAGATGAGGCTATCTTCGCGGCGGTCTTTGTAGGTATCGACAACTTTTAATGCGTCGTAGGTATTACCTTGCAGTAATGTCCGTGCGTCTCGAACAATTTGGCTCCGAGACTCTAGATACGAATCGTCGCTGACGAGACGAGTCAGTTCTGCAGGCATGCCCCCTGCGATAAACATCAGCTGCGCGCGTTTGGTCGCATCGCTAACACCTAGTTTATTTAATAACTCCGTCGATTGGTCGGGTGTAATAGGATGAAATTCAAATGAGTGCACACGAGACCGTATGGTGGATAGTAACGCAGAAGGTGTGTGACTGAGTAATATAAAGTATGTGGACGCGCTAGGCTCCTCTAGTAGCTTCAGAAAGGCATTTTGCGCACCACTACTCATTTTATCTGCATCATCAATGATAATGATTCGCTTTTCGTTACTGCGAGTACGGGTCATGTCGTATAACTGACGAATGATCGTGACAGATATATTTCCCTTTACTAAGTCCACCTTGTCGTCTTTCTCGGGCAAGATAAAGATCGGTGTTGCATTTAATATTTGGGATAATTCATCAATAATGCCACGAAAACCGATACCCTTTGGGCCGGTAAATAGAAGAGACTGTGGCAAGTCGATAGCTAGCCTCTGCAGTTTTTGGGCATCAGCAGGATGAATATACGTCATAACTTCCCTATTCTATCGTAGTATCGGGAAAGTGGTCCAGGAATGCAGCAGGAAGTGGCGCATCGAATGTCTTGCGATCAGAGATAGGAATGGTAATTTCCAGGCTTTTTGCGTGGAGGTATAGACGATCAGCGGCCTTGCCGTAGACTCGGTCACCTAGGATCGGAGTATTGATATATGCCATATGTACGCGTAGCTGGTGTGTTCGCCCCGTTTTTGGCTGTAGTTTCACTAGTGAGAGGCCATTCGCTACAGCGAGCACTTCATATGATGTCTGTGCGGACTTACCCTTTGAGTCAACCTTGAAAGTGCTGGGCTTTGATGGGTTACGTGCAATCGGTAGATCGATAATAGCAACAGGCTCTTTTGGAACTCCCTTTACGATCGCGTAGTAAGTCTTGTTCGTCTTTCGTTGCGCAAACTGTTCCTGTAATAAATCAGCAGTTGATTGATTACGTGCACCAATAATAACACCGCTTGTATCACGGTCTAGGCGGTGAACGATGCCAGGACGATTTGTGTCTGCATGGTATTCGCAGTAGCGGCCAAAGAAGTCAGCAACACTGAACTCGTCGTTCAAAACACCTTTGCTGTGTGTCAGTACACCGATCGGCTTGTTAACGACAATAACGTTATCATCGATATAGAGAATCGGTAGCTCGGACTCAGAAAAGTCAGTCGCTTCTGGGATAGAGACACTGATGTCATCACTATCTCGAATTTCTTGCTTTGCTTTAACTGCCGGTTCGCCGTTAATCAGCACATATCCTTGTTTGATGTATTTTTGCCAAGTACTGCGAGATGTCTCTGGGTACTTTGTGGCGAGTTCGCTATCAAGGCGACGCTTTTGTGGGTCGACTTCAAATAGGTAGATATCTTTGCCCTTGAATGGCATACCGTATGTTTTTTCAGAATCACGAGGGTTTTCGACCAGATGTCCAAAGGCATTCGAATCAAGGTCAGTAACGATCTCTGTCAGATAGTCGATATCGTCATCGGCGCGATGATCAAAGATGATATAGAACTTTGTCTTTTGGAAACGAAACGTGACGACAGTACTTTGATCATCGGGCGTGGTACGCTGAACTTGATCAACCTGACGGTTATAGTTATCGTCCGTCGCTAGTTCATAGCGGCGTAAAACTGACAGAATGTCCGAGACAGATACTTTAATTGCAGTCATGATATATTACGGACGAAGCCCAACTGCACGCTGTACTTTCAGGAGAGTCTCGTTTGCCTGAACCGCCATCGCCTGCTCGGATTGCTCTAGTTTTGCTAGCAATTCTTCGTCGCTAATACGTCGGTACTTTGCCTGGAATTCTGCGAGGAAATTTGCAACAACTTCAGCAACGGCGTTTTTGAACGTACCGTATTGATCGTTACCTTCCCATTCGGCATTTACTTCTGATTGAGGACGACCAGATAGGAGTGCTAGGATTTGTAGCAAGCTAGTGATACCTGGCTGGTTTTCCCAGTCAAAGTGGATCGCACCAACACTATCGGTTGTTGCTGCCATGATCTTTGCCTTTGCATCTTGTGGTGCATCAACGAGTAAGATCTTTGACTTGCTGTCGGTAGAGCTTTTACTCATCTTCTTTGTAGGATCGGTTAGGCTACGAATACGTAGACCGTTGTCACGGCTAATAAAGTTTGTCTGTGCCTTTGTTGTCTCTGGAATAGTGAAGGTTTCGCCAAACTTGTTATTGAAACGAGTGGCAATATCACGGGTAATTTCTAGGTGCTGGAATTGGTCCTCGCCAACCGGAACCCACTGCGCGCCATATAGCAAGATATCTGCGGCCATCAGGACAGGATAGTTAAATAGTCCCACGGTAACGCTTTCATTCTGCTCACCGGACTTTTCTTTGAACTGGGTCATACGTGACATTTCACCAACGTAGGTAAAGCAGTCCAGGATCCAGGTAAGTTCACTGTGAGCAGGAATAAAGCTCTGGCGGTAGATAAACGTGCTCTCGTCACTCATATCCAGGCCAGATGCGATAAAGTACTTTAAATTACTAAGGGTATTACGATAAAGAACTGAATGGTCAACAGGTGTCGTGAAGCTGTGTAGGTCAGGGACAAACATGTTGATTTGATACTCGCCGGCAAACTTCTTTTGCATTTCAACCATAGGAACGAAGGCGCCAAGATAGTTACCTAGCGTTGGCTCTTCGTTCGATCGGATTCCAGTGAGAATTACGGGTTTTGTCATAGTTATTATTCCTATTCTAGCACGTTAAGCGTGCTTTATTACCTTTTACCGGCTATATCAATGACATATTCTTTTAAAACTGCATAGAATGCGTCATAACTAGCTATTGAAAGCCACTCTTCATCGCCGTGTGCACCGCCACCATCAGGCCGCAACATGATGACCGGCATGCCCTTTTCGTTAAAGAATCGAGCGTCTGATGAGCCGTGAGCTTTAGTAAATTTAATTGGCTTACCAACGTAACCTTCGTATACTTTGATGAACTGCAGGACATCGGGATTTTGCATGTCTAGCTGAAAATCATCACCGCGGTGTGTGTCGATGATTATGCCATCGTATTGCTTTAGTAAATTTGCGAGTGTTATTTCTATCCTCGCTAGGTCGGCCTTATCACTATAACGAATATCAAGACCCGTCTGTGCAGTCGCAGGACCTTGATTTGCTGCCTCTCCTGCCTGTAATCGAGCTATAGTCATTGTTGAATTTGCTTGATCGCTCGTATTAAATGCCTTCGCGAATTCAGTCAAAAACTGTACAAGTTTTGTCGAAGCACTATCACCCTCCCATGGTCGTGAACCGTGGTGAGAACGTCCATTGATCCGGATTGTCGGTTGGTAGACGCCTTTTGCTGCTATATTCATACTGCCAAATCCCTGCCCTGCGTCAGGCATGATGCAGATGTCAGTTGTGTAGCCGTCATCTTGGAGGAGGCGTTTTACACCATTGAGGCCACCGTGCTCTTCGTCGCCCGTTAACATCACCGCGATGTCGTAATCGGCAATTGGGTTAGTTAATTCATCGATCAAGCGCATGAATGCAGCCGTGCCAAATAGCATATCGTAGGTACCTCGTCCCTTGACTGTGTCTCCATCTACAAGAAACGGTTGATCAGCGCCAGGAACGACATCGATGTGTCCCTCTAGCAACAATCGTGAGTGCTTGCTACCAGAGACTGAAGCGTACAGGCTATTGATGCCTTCGTGTTCGATTAACTCGACGATGAATCCTTTTGACTTTAAAAAATCGGCGACGTAATCGAGTAACCTTTTGACCGCTACCTGATCATCACTAACCGGGTAAAACGATGTTAGTTTTTCCAAGTAGTCTAACATGATACGTAATCCTCCTGTACAACCACCGCGCCAGATACCGCGTCACCTGCTCCGTGCACAATCATTCCTGGTCGTGCGACATAACAGCCACCGATAACTCTTGCCGTAGGGGTATTATTATTTTTACCAAGTAGCACGAATACTCGCATTATAGCATTCTTTCTACCTTCGTTATTTTCTATCAATATGGGTGCATTAAATGGCTGCACAAGCGCTCCATCTAGCGTCTGGTTGTAATCTTCGACTTGTCTTCGCAGCCGTGAAGCCGTCACCGTTCCTGCTCGAGTAAACAGTTCCTTGTCTGCGGAAGTCAGGTACATCGATACGCCCATTGCCATGGACCCTAGGCGAGCTTTCATTACTTGCGATATGAGATTCCCGTCGTCGTCCACCAGTAGCTCATCGGCGGTTGCGACAGGCCTTAGGTCACCTCTACGCTCTAGGTACGTTTTATTTCCTTCCGTTGCTAGTGGCGCAACAGCTCTGGACTGCAATGAAATGTATGCGCTCTGGCTGTCTTTGACTCCAGGTATGGTTTTTACGATCACTAATTCGTCTTTGGATAGTGTCAGTATCCCATCCGTATCGAACACGTATTTGTCTGGTCCTACTATCATCGCGTCGTCCGTCCCGTGTCCTCTCGCTCCAGATATGATCACGCGCGGTATGTCACCGACCTGTATCTGGTAGTGATTCAAGATGAGATCCTTTATACCCACTGCACCAACGCTGCGGTGGATCCTATCTGTTATTCCTTGACCCGATGGACTGTCTTCCATTTCGTATGTAACTATATTGCCGTCGATAACAGTACAATCTATCCTGACAACAAGTGATGGCATATCAAGCGTATTTTGCACGTACGTCGGCTCTTTGTTGCCATCTGCTGGACCGTACAATGCAGCAGAGGTCAATGCGTACGCCTCAATTTGCTCAACGTGTTCCGGCACTAGCTGGATTACATCCTCCGAAAATGGAGTCGAGAGTCCATCATATAAATCTAATGCCCCCACTTCTTTTCCTAACGTTGTCGGCTCTCTTCCGAGATTCCGACTTTCTACTATATTCATTTCATTATTTCCTTATTAAAGTATTAAAAGAGGCCGCTCCATGGCGGCCTGATCGATATTTTCAAATTGAGTGTGTGTCTTTTAAAACACGGAACAAGCCGCCATAGTAGTATGTCGGTGAAACCAATAATTCATTGCTGATATCATGATGTTCTTGTTCATTACTTTACTAGATATATCATATATATTTGAGACGTGCAATCTTTACAAAAGGAAAAGAGACCCTTGCGGGGTCTCTAACAAGTCGTATAGACTGTGCTCGTGTTGCTCAGTGAGCTCCTGTTCTTTGTTTCAGATCACGAAGATTGATCTGTTTTATAGCTATGGGTTGGGGTGGCGACGAACGAAATGTCCGACGCCACCCCTCTGATGCGCTGTGTGATTGCAGCAGATTGTTAGGCGACCAGTGCCGGATCGTGGAGGATACGGTTGATCCACCGGAGCCGATAGGCCCTGGCTGCGTCAACTCGAGTCTCCTCGGTGATGCCGGCTTCGAATGCGCTGGCATCATCTTCCCACAACTTGTGAGAGACGACGACCTCTGCGAGGCCGTCACCGACGATGACGACCCACACGTAGACCTTGTGGCTGGCGCGGAATACGAGACCGCGTCCCCGCTCGATGTCAAGACGCATTGTCTTGCCAAAGCCAGGGTCGTGATCGCCGTGGTCGGCCGCGAAGGTGTAGTTCGCGTAGTCATCAACCAGCTGCTCGACCGTCTTACCGGCGAGCTGCGTGTGACGGGGAATCCGGTCGTAGGAAGCAACGCCGGCATCATCCAGCGCGTCCATACGCATCATCTCCATCTGCATGATGGCAGCTCGGAGCGCTTCTACGTTCCCGTAGATGCGTCGAGTGTTCGACATGTCTCCGAAGGTTCCTTCGTTGACCGAACGGGTGTCTGTCATGAGTGTCATATTGTTCCTTAGATAGTTGAGCCGCGATAGCGACGTGTGTCGTAGTCGCGGCAGCGGGCTACGGTGTTACATTGAACGCATTCAACACAATACCGTAGCCCTCTTTTTAAAGGAGACATCCAGATATAGCTATAAAACAACGTAATGCCAAAGCATTATCTCTATATTATAGCATTAACAGCATATATTTGTCAATCTCTACCCCTGTCAGATACGAGTGACAAACAAAAAACTCCCCGATATGGAGAGCTTTTTGTATCCGTAGACGTTGATCCCTGTGGATTAACGCTTTGAGAATTGTTCGCGCTTACGAGCAGAACGGAGACCGTACTTTTTGCGCTCTTTTTCGCGTGAGTCACGTTTTAGGAACTCAGCTTTCTTTAGCGTCGAACGAAGGTCGCTGTGCGCAAGCGTCAATGCTTTCGCAATGGCTAGCTTGATCGCATCAACCTGACCAGCAAAACCACCACCTGCAACGCGGATAGTAATGTCGAACTCATCTTGCTTGTTTACCAATGCAAGTGGGTCGGTTACTTCTGCGAGGAGGGTTTTGTTGTCAGAGAAGTATTCAGCAGCTGGCTTGTCGTTAATTGTGATAGCACCCTTGCCCTTGTAAAGGCGAGCACGTGCTGTCGCAGACTTACGACGACCTAGGCCGTAGAAGTATGTTCCATCAACCATAATTATTTAACCTCAACTTTCTTTGGAGACTGTGCAGTATGCGTGTGCTCTGCGCCTGGGAAGACACGGAGACGCTTCATACGCTCAGGAGATAGCTTGTTTTTAGGAAGCATACCCTTTACAGCAGCTTCAATGATGCGCTCTGGGAACTTCGCACGAACTTCCGCAAGAGATGCATCTTTGATACCACCAGGGAATCCACTGTGTCGGTAGTAGATCTTGTCGGTTTCTTTGGCACCAGTTACAACCGTGTTCGCAGCGTTGATAACGACAACGTAGTCGCCAGCATCGATGTGTGGTGTGTAAGTTGGCTTGTATTTACCGATAAGGTACTTTGCGATCTCTGTAGATACACGGCCAAGTGGTGCGCTTGCTGCATCAATAATGATCCATTGGCGAGTTACTTCGCTAGGCTTCTGTGAGAATGTTTTCTTCATGAATACCATTATGCTTTTACCTCTTCAGCAGACAGTGCTGCTGCAGTTTCTTTAATCTCATCAACAAAAGCGATCGTTGCTAGTTGCGCACCATCACCTAGGCGAAGACGAGTTCGTGTCACGCGAACGTGGCCACTAGTTCGTCCAGCAAGCTGTGGAGCAATCACGTCAACCAATCGGTTTCCGGCAGCAATGGTCGAAAGACCACTGATGACGTGACGACGGTTGGCAAGATCACCTTTTTTAGCTTTGGTGATAAGCTTTTCAATATAACGTACGAGTTCTTTTGCCTTTGGCAATGTTGTCTCAATTTTTCCATGCTCGACCAAGCTTGTTGCCAAGCCTTTGAGCAATGCGCGTCGCTGATCGCGTTCGCGACCAAACTTGCGTCCTACATATCCGTGTCGGTGCATGTTAGAGTTCCAATTCTGCCAATTTATCTTTAACTTCGTCGAGTGCTTTGCTACCGAAGCCCTTTAGTTCACGAAGGTCTTGCTCAGTTAGCGTTACTAGGTCACGGACGACACGAATGTCGTTGTTTACTAGAGCGTTAGCTGTTCGTGCGCTAAGGTTTAGCTCTTCAATAGGAGTGTTTAGCTCATTTGACTCGTCCTCGAGGTCCTGTCCAAGTGCTGGCGCAGCTTCGACTGTGGTGCTTCCGGCAAGCGCAGTATATTGGTTAACCAAAATAGCTGATGCTTCTTCGAATGCTTCACGAGGTGTGATTGTACCGTCAGTTTCAACGTTCACGGTTAGCTTGTCCAGGTTAGTTTCCTGACCAACACGTGTCGAATCAACCTTGTAACGAACACGTAGCACTGGGCTATAAATAGCGTCAATGGCAATCATGTCGCTGTGCAAACGAGATGCACTTGACTCTTCAATCGTTTGGTATCCGCGACCTGATTCGACAACGAGGTCGATAGTCACAGATTTCTTTGGGTCATCAACAGTAGCGATGATTTGGTCGCCGTTAATGATTTCAACGTCAGCTGTAGTCTTGATATCAGCAGCGGTGATAACACCAGCTCCCTTTTTCTCTAGACGTAGTTCAACTGGTTCATCGCTGGTCACTTTAACGCGAATGTTCTTTAGGTTTAGCATGATGTCAACGACATCTTCTTTAATCCCTGGAACAGTTGTGAATTCGTGGCTTGCACCTTCGATTTTAAAGGCAACGATTGCTCCACCTTGGATGCTTGAAAGCAATACGCGGCGAAGGCTGTTACCTAGAGTGTTGCCGTAACCGGCGTGCAGAGGTTCAATAACGAATGAAGCGTTTGTTTTGCTGGTCTCTTCGACGCTTGCAAGTGCTGGGTTGTGAATAACTTTTGACATGTACTGTGGCTCCT
>Ga0247817_10001647_pt1 | contig 11615 bp, 10 predicted proteins | sample UWRJL212509R1_FD_178010 | JGI IMG/M metagenome (GOLD analysis project Ga0247817, IMG submission 178010) | Plant litter microbial communities from Arlington Agricultural Research Station in Wisconsin, United States - UWRJ-L212-509R-1 | ecosystem: Environmental > Terrestrial > Plant litter >... | reverse complement strand
CGTGCGGAGAATGTTCGTCAACAGGTTTGCATGGCGCTAACCGCTTGGCTTCTAATTCATTATTGGAGGCTTTGGTTTTTGCACACCGTATTTATACTGATGCCTCTAAAGAATTTGAAAGTAAAGTTATACCTGATAACATACCTGATTGGAATGAAAAAGGAGTGCAGCTATCTAATGAAGATATATTGGTAACCCACAATGTACGCGAAATGCAGAAGCTGATGAGCGATTATGTAGGTATATTAAGGTCTGATTTTAGATTAGAGCGGGCTATGCGCCGTTTAGGTTTATTGCACGAGGAAACAGAAGATTTTTATAAAAAAACCAAAGTATCAGTTAAGCTTTGTGAATTGCGTAACCTGATTCAGGTATCGTACATCGTAGTAAAATCGGCAATGATGCGTAAAGAAAGCAGGGGACTACATTACACTACGGATTATCCGGAACATCAGGAGGTTTTGGAGGATACGGTGTTTTAAGCACTATGGATAGGCCTAATAAATACCTTGATATTGCAGTATTACTTATGCTGTTTTATACCAGCGCAATAGCTATTAATAGACATATTGCCAATGTGGGGGCGCTAAGCGTAAGCAATTATATTGGTATAGTATTACTTATAAGCGTTATAATACTCAAGCTTGCCATACCGACTAAATTTAGATTATCAGTTTTTTTACTGCTCGCCTTAGGGTTGTTTAATATTGTTTCTTTTACTTATTATAAAACGACTGCGGGTGTAAATTATGGTGAGCGTACTGCAGAAATTGATTTGATCAACCCACTAATTTTGGTGTTGATAATAATTTATATGATCGTAAATAGGCGGTTCATAAGACGATATTATACACCTAGCAATAAGGAGGAAGTAGATCAGCAAAGTAAAATGGTTGGTTTTTATTTTGATAAGTTTAATTCATGTTCTGAAGAAGAACTTAAAAACGCGTTATCATTATATGATCAGTATCCACTTGAAGCGCAACTTGCATTGAGAAAGGTGCATGATGAGCGTCAGTTTAATATATTAAAGCTTACTTGAGCGGAAAACGGGATTCGAACCCGCGGCCTTCAGTTTGGGAAACTGATGCTCTACCAACTGAGCTATTTCCGCTTATCTTTACATCAAACATAGTAAAAGCAAATCACTCATTCAATAATTCACTCAATCACTCATTATAAAATGCCTCCATTAATCCTCCCCGTAAAAGATAAATCACCCGTTTGGGGCAATGATTGTTTTATTGCTGATAACGCTACGCTAGTAGGCGATGTGCAATTGGGTAACAATTGCTCGGTTTGGTTCAACGCGGTTATTAGGGGCGATGTAAACTACATTAAAATAGGGAATAACAGTAATATACAAGATGGCGTTGTGATACATGGTACCTATTTAAAAGCTGGTACTGATATAGGTAATTATGTATCAATAGGTCATAATGCCCTGGTGCATGGTTGTACTTTAAAAGATCATTCTTTGGTAGGTATGGGTGCTATTGTAATGGATGGAGCAATTGTAGAAGAATACGTTATTATAGGCGCCGGATCGGTAGTATTAGAAAAAACCATCTGCGAATCGGGCTATTTATACGCCGGTTCACCAGCCAAAAAAATAAAGCCTTTAACGGATGAGCAAAAGGCCTTATTAGATAAACTTCCTGATAATTATATTTTATATTCCGGCTGGTTTAAGGAACAGTAGCCGGTTCGGGCGGTATAGTTACATCTGCAGAGTCTGACCAATTTGGCCTAACTGTATACACTGTAGGGTTTAGCCAGATATGTTCTGGCTGGGTTTTTTTAAGCATGTTGCCGGTATCCCATTTCCCGTTTTTGTTGGCATCATATAATACCTTTAACTGGTATTTTCCTGCAGGTAACATGCGGTAAGTAATAGCCGTATTGCGGGATATCCGTTCTGTTCTTACCGTATACCTTTGTTCTCCTGTACCTGCAATTAATTCAATTATATAGCTTCTACCGGTATCTGGAAGGGCTATACGCATGGTTTGTTCACTATAATTTTCAACAGCATCTGCGGCAAAAGCTTTTTGGGTCTTTTTTATTTTATCACCAAAAAACCCTGTTACAGAATTTTCGTTAAAGATCAGCAAATATTTTGCTTTAGGTTTCCATCTATACTTAAGCAATATCTTTTTTCGGGTGCTGGTATCGCGTTGCAAAGTATAATTTACTTTGGCCGAGTCTTCCATTAAAGTTATTGAAGATTGATCAAAGCTCTCAACCGGCATATTTGATGTGATCATCAGATCTACGCCAGGCTTAATTACATTATTGGCGTTAATGTTATAATTTAAGGCAATGTTGCGCGTAAATGTCTCTCTACGTGCTTTTTTCATTGTCAACGTATCAAAAGGCACGCCATTTTCATAGATAGCCAGTTTAAGCGAATCAAAGTCCATATTCTTTGAGTACACGTTAATGGTATCGGCAGTCTTGTTAATTTCAACCAGTTTTTGCGCGTCTAATGCGGCAGGTGATATTATTCGTACAGACGGCTTGCTAAGCGACTTGTTGCTGATAAGTAACATGCTACCATCCTTATCAAAGGATTTAGTAGTAAATCTTTGATTGTTAGGCACCTCTTTAAACAAAGTTAAATTAATACCGGCTGTATCTTTTTTCAAGGTAACGGGCTTTGCACTATAAGCTATCAGCTCGTTATCCCCGTTATATATTTTATCAGATGATGTTTCCTTTAAAGCGTAAATTCTATAGGTGTCGGCCTTTAAATTGCTGAATTTAAAGTTGCCTGCGCTATCAGTAGTGGTAAACAGCGGCGGCCTTTTCTTGCCGAATAAAAGTGAATCCTGTTTCAAGTTAAAAAGCAGTACCGGTACCTCTTTCTCTTTTTGTTGGGTAACTGAATTAAAAACATTTCCGCTTAGAGTCAAAGAATCTATAGATGGTCCCGTTGCAAAAACATAGGTAAGATTTTTAACAGCATTCCCTTCGTTCACATCAGCAATCGCTTTTCCAAAATTAATAACGTAAGTAGTGTTTTTTTGCAGAGAGTCTTTAAACTCTATTATTAACGTTTTTTGTTTTTGGGTATACTCTGGACTTCGTTCTTGTGCCGGCGAGATGGTGATTTCCTGGTACTGATTAACAAGGCGGAAATATTCGTCAAATTCCAGCTCTATTTTTTTTCCGGTAAAATTTCTACTTTGATTTGCAGGGATTGTCTTTAAAAGCTTAGGCGCTACCAGGTCGCGCGGGCCTCCCTGGGGCCTTTGTTGCACTGCGCAGCCCGATAAGGCCAATAAAGCCAAAAATAAGGGCTTTAAATAAGTAAAAAATGACCGGCTTTTATTTAACATTATTTTTAAGGGATATAAGACACTTTTTAATTTTGATGAAGGTTACCATTAAAAATTTAAGAAAATGGCCTATAATTAAAATTATATAAAAAGCTGATAATCAATAACTTATATATTATCTGCTGATATGAACCATCAAAACAGAAATATCTGAAGGAGAAACACCCGAAATCCGGGAAGCTTGACCCAAAGTGCGAGGTTTTATCCGCATCAACTTTTCGCGTGCTTCTTTTGATAATGATCCCAATTGATGGTAATCAAAATCGGCGTTTATTTCTTTATCCTCCATTTTTTTCATTTTGGATACTATCTCAATTTCCTTCTCAAAATAACTCTCGTATTTGATTTTTATTTCAGCTTGCTCAATAGTTTCTTTATCAAATTTTGAAAGCAACTCTTTTAGGTTATCATCCGCTTTGATCAAATCATTGATAGAAACCTGCGGGCGACTTATTAACGCAAACAATTTGGCATTTTGGTTAAGCGGACTGGTACCTAATTCTTCCAATAACGAATTGATGTTCCCCGGATCAATGGAATGTGATTTTGTATATGCTACTATATCATCAGAGTTTTTGATTTTTTCATTTACCTTTTGTAGGCGCTCGTCACTTATCAAGCCCAACTCATGGCCTATGGGGCTTAAACGTATATCTGCATTATCCTGGCGCAGCAGCAAGCGGTGTTCAGCCCTTGAAGTAAACATGCGGTAAGGCTCCTCAGTGCCTTTAGTTACCAGATCATCTATCAACACACCGATATACGATTCTGATCTTTTCATGATCAGTTCGTGCTTATCGTGTATTTTTTGATGCGCGTTTATGCCTGCAATAAAACCTTGCGATGCTGCTTCTTCGTAGCCGGTAGTGCCATTTATTTGGCCGGCGAAATAGAGATTACTCACCAACTTGGTTTCTAAGGTAAGGCCTAGTTGTGTAGGTGGGAAATAATCATATTCTATAGCATAACCCGGGCGGAACATTTTCGCGGTCTCAAAACCGGGTATTTGAGTCAAGGCTTTGTATTGAACATCTTCCGGTAATGAAGTTGAAAAACCATTTACGTATATCTCAACAGTATGCAATCCCTCCGGCTCTACAAATATCTGGTGGCGATCACGCTCCGCAAAGCGGTTGATTTTATCTTCAATTGAAGGGCAATACCGAGGACCCAATCCTTTTATTCTGCCCGTAAACATGGGCGATCTTTCAAAGCCTTCTTTTAAGGTTTCGTGTACTTTGGTATTCGTGTAAGTTATCCAGCAGCAACGTTGCTCCTTTATCTGCTCTACTTCGGTATAAGAGAATCGTCCTCTTTCATCGTCTCCCCACTGCTCTTCCATCAAGGAATAATTCAGGCTGCGGCCATCTATACGCGGTGGGGTACCCGTTTTCATCCTTCCTGACTCAAACCCAAGCGTACTTAACTGTTCTGTTAAACCTGTTGCTGCTTTCTCTCCCGTTCTGCCACCACCGAATTTTTTCTCACCTATATGGATTACACCGTTTAGGAAAGTACCGTTTGTTAGCACAACCGCACTACACTCTATCTCTACGCCCAGTGAAGTTTTAACACCTGCTACTGTATTGTTTTTAACCAAAACTTCGTTTACGGTATCCTGCCAAAAGTCCAGATTTGGCGTTCTTTCTAATGCCAAACGCCACTCTTCCGCAAAACGCATGCGGTCACTTTGAGCACGTGGACTCCACATGGCGGGGCCCTTTGATAAATTAAGCATGCGGAATTGCAACGAAGATTTATCTGTGATAATACCAGAATAGCCGCCCATTGCGTCAATTTCTCGCACAATTTGGCCTTTGGCAACACCGCCCATAGCAGGGTTACAACTCATTTGAGCAATAACCCCCATATTCATCGTTATTAATAAAACAGATGAACCAAGATTAGCCGCTGCCGCTGCTGCTTCACACCCCGCATGGCCCGCACCTACTACTATTACGTCGTACTTCTTAAACATTCAAACCTCCATGTTCCACGTGGAACAGTATAAATTTTTGTCTGATGTTCCACGTGAAACATCAGCATTAACCGCTTTCTCAAGTGTTCCGCGTGGAACACTTATTCTAATCACCCCTCGTTAAGCTCCGTTAAAGCCATCCAGCGCATGGTTTTTGTATCTAGAGCCTCGCTGTGGCCGGCTATTTTAGCGTTTGTTTCTAACACAGCCGCGTTGTCAATTCCGGAATATAAACGTTCGTTCAATTGTTTTATTTCTGCCTCCAGCTGCGCTATTTCAATATTTAATGTATCAAGCTCCTTTTGCTCTTTAAAGCTTAATTTGCTTTTAGCCGATGTAGCAGCAATTGGAGGTGTTACCACCTCTTTCTTTGATTGTTGTTTCTGTTCTTCTAACTCTAAACGGAAAGAAGAATAGTTGCCATTGTAAACGCGCACATTGCCGCCATCTTCTACAATAAACAGCTGGTCTGTTAATTTATCAAGCAAGTATCTATCGTGCGATACGATCATTAATACACCCGGGTAATTGGTTAAAAACTCTTCTAATACGTTAAGTGTATCAATATCCAGATCATTTGTTGGCTCATCCAGAATCAAGAAGTTAGGGTTCTTCATCAGGATGTTCATCAGCTGCAAACGTTTCTTTTCGCCACCGCTTAGTTTAGATATAAAGCCGTATTGCTTAGCAGGAGGAAACAAAAACAAAGTAAGTAAAGCTGAGGCCGAAATGGTTTTTCCATCGGCCATAGTAATAAACTCTGCCACGTTCTTAACCACATCAATAACGCGGTCTTCTTCTTTAAATGTTATACCCGATTGATGAAAATAGCCCATCACCGTGGTCTCGCCTGTCTCTATCTTACCGCTATCAGGCTGTAAATTCCCGGTTATCATATTTAACAGGGTTGATTTGCCGCTGCCGTTTTTACCTGCTAAGCCTATTCTGTCGCCTTTTTTAAATACATAGCTAAAGCCGTTTGTAAACGTATTGCCACTAAAAGCTTTGCTGATGTTCTGCAGCTCCATTATCTTGTTGCCCTGGCGGGCAGTTTTTACGCTTAGTTCTACCGTTTGTTTAACGCCACGGTTCTTGGTTTTGTCTTCCAATTCATAAAACGCGTCAATCCTGGCTTTTGATTTGGTGCCACGCGCTTTAGGTTGACGACGCATCCACTCTAATTCTTTGCGGAGTAGATTGCTGTTTTTTTGAAAACTTGCTTCGTCTGATGCTTCACGCTCGGCTTTACGCTCCAGATAGTAACCATAGTTGCCTACATAAGGCACTATTTTACCACGGTCAAGCTCTAATATTTCGTTACACACATTATCCAGAAAATATCTGTCGTGTGTAACCATTATAATCGTTTTTGAGCCTTCGGTTAATAATTTCTCCAACCATTCAATAGTATCAATATCCAGGTGGTTGGTCGGCTCATCCAATATATATAGCTCAGGGTCTTCAATCAAAAGTTTGGCAAGTGCCAAACGTTTTTTTTGCCCGCCAGATAGGGTACTAATGCTTTGGTTTAAATGATGAATATCCAATCGGCCCAAAATGGTCTTGATCTTGTATTCATATTCCCAGGCATCAACCTCGCTCAGCTCTTCCATCACCTTGTTCAGCGCGTCAGCATTTTCAGGGTCGTTCTCTAACAACTCCTCATACTTGCGTATAGCCTGCTGCTGCACATTATCGGCATGAAAAATATAATCGCTTATGGTAACCGCATCTTTAAAATGCGGGTCCTGTTCCAGGTAACCCATACGCAGGTCTTTAGTCTGCACCACCTTACCTTCTGTAGGTAAAAACTGGCCGGCTAATAATTTTAATAATGTAGATTTTCCTGCGCCATTTATCCCCACCAAAGCAACCCGCCTGCCGCGGTTAATGCCAATGGTTTGATTTTTAAATAGCCAGTTATCATGAAATGAATGTCCGAGACTCTCGGCAGATATATATGTACTCACGCGCGCTTCTTTATTTTATCAGTGGTATATACAAATACACCTTTTTTGTCTTTTAACGATTGATTGTATATGGCACTTGCAACCGCTGCACCTTCAATGCTTTTATATTTTTTTAAACCACCCATTAAAAATGGGTTTATCACCTTCATTATAACAGCGAAAACTCGTTCGCCTAACCTTTTTTTTCTGGTACGCCCGGTTAACAACGAAGGTTGATATATAAGCAGGGTTCTTAACCCCACCTTCTTTAGATCCCGCTCGGCCTCTCCTTTTGTTTTCAAATAAAAATTAGACGATGTTACATCTGCCCCAATGGCAGATACAAAATGAAACTCTTTCACACCATTATCCAACGCCGCACGGGCCATATTAACCGGATAATCATGATCTATTTTATAATATTCCTCTTTGTCTGGTGTTTGCTTTTGTGTGGTACCCAAACAACAAAACAATACATCACCAGCCACAAACTTTAAGTAAGTTTCTGGCTGATCAAACTTTACAATCTCTTGTTTAAGTTTCGCATGATTTTTTTGCAGCTTCTTTCTTGCCAGGCTTACAACACCGTCGTAATCCCTGCTATCAAGCAGCAGATTAAGCAGTTTACTGCCAATAAGTCCGCTTGCGCCAATTATAATTGCTCTTCTCGCCATTATAGGGTATAATATCGGGCAAAAATACATAATATAATTTTATGGAATAAATATTGCATGTTTAAACATATAAATTAAAGAGATAATGAAAACAATATTTTATCCAGCTAATCAGCGTGGCACAAGCGACCACGGTTGGCTTAAAGCGAACTTTTCGTTTAGCTTCGCTTCTTACTATGATCCTGACAAGATAAATTTCGGCGCGCTACGCGTGTTAAATGACGATATAATAGCCGGAGGTATGGGCTTTGGCACCCACCCGCACGATAATATGGAGATAATAACCATACCGCTGGCAGGCGCATTGGAGCATAAAGACAGCATGGGTAACCGCGGCGTTATACATGCCGGCGAGGTACAGGTGATGTCTGCCGGTACCGGCGTGCAACACTCAGAATTTAACCACTCTAAAACAGATGCCGCTAATACCTTACAGATCTGGCTTTTTCCCCGTGAAAGGAACGTTGAGCCAAGATACGATCAGAAGGATTTTAAGGCCGCTTTTAAGCAGAATCAGTTAACAACCCTAATATCTCCCGACAAAACTACAGATGCGCTCTGGATCAATCAGGACGCCACATTTTCAATGGGTAGTTTTGATGCCGGCCAACAGATCAACTATACAATAAGCCGCCCTGAGAATGGCGCATATATATTTGTTTTAGATGGCGCTGTTGAAATTGATGGTCAACTATTGAATAAAAAGGATGCTATTGGCATTTACGATACAGCATCGTTTAATATCGATATTAAGGAAAGCGCGCGCCTGCTCATAATTGATGTGCCCATGCTATAAAACAAAAAATCCCCGGTAGTTTAACTACCGGGGATTTTTATAAACTGAATACAGTATTATATTTTAGATGTGATAACCGGATCTAAAGGCTTAGTAGCCGAACGATAACGGTGAATTAACTTACCATTCTCATCCAATAAGAATTTCTCAAAGTTCCATTTAATTTCACCTGTAAAATCAGGGTTTTCTGCCTCGGTAAGGTATTTAAATAACGGCGCGATATCCTGGCCTTTTACACTCACTTTTTCAGTTATGGTGAATTTAACGTTGTTTTTATCAGTACATGCTTTAATATCAGCAGCGGTGCCAGGCTCCTGGTTCGCAAAATTATTTGCCGGAAAACCAACAATAACCAATTTGTCTTTATATAGATCTGCTAATTGTTGCAACTCAGCGTACTGAGGTGTGTAGCCACATTTTGAAGCGGTGTTAACAACCAATATCTTTTTGCCTTTGTATTTAGCTAACGAGAAGTCGTTGCCATCAAGGGTTTTTAATTTAAAATCGTAAACAGAGGCTGGTGCAGCCAGCAATACGAATGCTAAAAGGAATCCTAAAAATTTCATTTTCGTAATATTTTAAAGTTAATAGTAGTAAAGCGTTTATAGCGTAAAATTAGTTAATTAAAAACACGTTTAGTCAAATAATGGTCTTCTTTTAGACTCATTTTTTTCTTAGCGGGAGCCGTTTTGTCTGTATAACCCAGCAAGTGTAGAGCGCCATGAATAATTACGCGGTGCAATTCGTCAATTTCAGACACAGCAAACTTTTGAGCATTCTCTTTAATGCGCGGAATAGAAATAAAAATGTCTCCGGTTATTACCCCCTCTTCCTCGGTATTATCAAACGTTATGATATCTGTATAAGTATCATGATCCAGATATTCCTGATTTATTTTAAGCAGGTACTCATCCGAGCAGAAAATATAGTTTAGCTCTTGCAACTTAAAACTCTCTTCGGCAATAGCTGCTTTTATCCACTGCTTCACCTTTATTTTATCCCGGAGTTTGTAGGTTATATCTTCTTCAAAAAAATTTATAACAGGCATTATATCTTAAATAGCAATTCTACCTCGTTGCCTTTGGCATTAAACACACATTGGTCTGCCAGGTGTTTTACAATAAACACGCCTCTGCCGGCCAGATTTTCCAGATTTTCGGGCGCTGTCGGGTCGGCCAGATTACTATAGTCAAAGCCCTCGCCCTCGTCAGTAATGGTCCAGATAGATCTTCTGCCGTCAATTTCAGCATTAATTATCACCTTTTTCTCCGCGTCAGATCTATTACCATGTATTATGGCATTGGTAACAACCTCGTTAAGGCAAGTCATCATGTTAGCAAAAGTATCTTCGCTTATCTGATACCTGTCTGCAATTTCCTCAACAAGACTCTCTAACTGTGTAATGCTATCCAGTTTTGACGGAAGTTGCAGGGTATACAATTCTGTTGACCGGGTTTGCGCCGCTTGCATATTAGTTGATGTTAAGTTGGTCAAAATAAGTCTTTATTTTTTTCTTGTAGTATAAGTTAAGTGCCGGCGGAACCGTTCTGATCTGTTCGGTTTGCTTCTCCTTAACTTGTTGATAATCCTCCAGCGCTTTTATATAGCCTGGCGGCATGTCTTTGCCTGCGTGTCCTTCGCGCTGTTGCTCCTGTTCCTGCTCTTGAGCCGCCTTTTCGGCCTCTAACATACGAATATGTATTTGCTGTTGGCGCTTCAAAGCATCTTCTGTTATCTTCCTGTTTACGATATCGTTCTCAGTTTGTTCCATTTGCTGCGAAATTTTATCCATATCTTTTATTCCGGTGCCACCATCTCGCCTGTCTTCGTTATTTAACTGTTGCATCGCCTGCCTTATCATCTGCTGTTCGCGGGCCATACGGGCCAGCTGTTCGCTCATGCCGCGTTGTTGTTGGCCCTGAACTCTGTTTTGTTGACCCTGCTGTTGGCCTTGCTGTTGCTGACCTTGCTGCTGTTGTTGTTGTTGCTGCATTTGCTCGCGCATGCGTTGCATGTTTTGGTTAAGCTGCTGCTGTTGCCTGCTTAACTGCTGCATTTGCTGGCTTTTAGATCTTTTTGATGATTTACTGCCAGATTGCTGCTGATTCATGTTGGCCTGCATGTTATTCAACGCATCGCTAAGCATCAATGCCAGGTTGTTCATAGATGTCATAGCATACTGCTGGTTGCGGTTAGCCTCTGCGGTACGTCTGTCACCCAGGTTATCAAGCGCCTGATCTATCCTTTCGTTTATGGCAGCTATTTCGCGGTTTACTGTAGCCTCAATTTGCGGCACACGTTTGCTTATAGCATACAAACTGTCCTCAGCAGTTTTAAGGTTGTCCTTTATCGTTTTTTGTGTTTGAGCTAAGGTTACATAGTTAGGGTCAAGCTGACTGGTGTTCCGCAATTGCTCCATAATTTTTTCCTGACGGAATGAACTGTTAACCAGGCTTTTTAATAACTCGCGCAGTTGCTTAATGTTAACGCTGTTCTCTTCCTCTTCTTCCTGCTCTTGCTGCTGTTGCATTTTCTGTGCCATCTTCTTCATTTGTTGGGCTGCACCCTGCTGCTGCTGAGAAGCTTTTGAACGATTGTTTTTTGATAACTGTTGCTTGCTTTGCTCCATTTTATCCTGGATGCTTTCCTGCTCGCTTTTAGGGTTTTCAAAATCCTGCCTGCTTTGCATTTTCTCTGCTTCTTTGGCCAGATCTTCTAAAGATTTTTTGATATCCTCAAACTCCTTGTTCAGTTTTTCCTGTTGCTTTTGCTCATCAGCGCTTTTTTGCTGCTCGGCACTAGCTTGTTGTTGCTCTTTGCTTTGCTGCTGGTCGCCTTGATCTTGCTTCCCCTGTTGCTGCTGGCTGTTTTTATCCA
>Ga0247817_10001646_pt1 | contig 11619 bp, 8 predicted proteins | sample UWRJL212509R1_FD_178010 | JGI IMG/M metagenome (GOLD analysis project Ga0247817, IMG submission 178010) | Plant litter microbial communities from Arlington Agricultural Research Station in Wisconsin, United States - UWRJ-L212-509R-1 | ecosystem: Environmental > Terrestrial > Plant litter >... | reverse complement strand
GCAAATTATCTAAGGTTTTAGACCTGGTACGTAATAAGTATGTAGACTCTGTAAATGTTGACAGCGTTGAAGGCGAAACCGTTAACGAACTTTTACAACGCCTTGATCCACACTCTTTATACCTGCCCGCTCAACAAGCACTAAGCGTAAACGAAAAACTGGAAGGCGGCTTTAACGGCATTGGCATTGAGTATAATTTACTGCGCGATACACTGGTGATATCCTACGTTTACCCGGACGGTCCCGCAGCCATACAGGGCATTAAAGCCGGCGATAAAGTTTTAGAGATTGACCATGAAAAATTTGCCGGAACAAAGCTTACCAACGCGTTTATCAATAAAAAACTGCGGGGCGAAAAAGGATCAGACATACAACTGGCTGTATTGCCCGATAATGCTAAAGACATTAAGCTGGTAAATATTAAACGCGACCGTGTAAGGCTAAGCAGTATTGACGCGGCTTACAGGGTAAACAATGAAACCGGCTACGTTAAAATAAGCAAATTCGCCACCAATACCGATGCCGATTTTAAGGCTGCTTTATTAAAACTAAAGGCAGACGGTATAAAAAAACTGGTGCTAGATCTGCGCGGCAATGGCGGCGGCTACCTGAACAGTGCCACTAGTCTGGCTGATGAATTTTTAAACAGCAAGCAGCTAATTGTATATACCAAGGGAATACACGAACCCCGTACAGATTACTTTGCAACAGACTCAGGTTCGTTCCAGGATGGTAAATTAGCTGTGTTGATAGATGAGTACTCTGCATCAGCAAGCGAGATTTTGGCGGGAGCTTTGCAAGATCTGGACCGTGCTGTTATAGTTGGTCGCAGATCTTTTGGTAAAGGTTTGGTGCAGGAACAGTTTCAGTTTGATGATGGCTCGGCAGTTAACCTAACTGTGGCCAGATATTATACTGCATCGGGCCGATCTATTCAGAAAACCTATAAAAACGGCGCAACCAGCTACCGTAATGAACTGGCCGAGCGCATGCGCAAAGGCGAGCTGTTTTCTGAACAAAGTAATCTTAATGATAGTGTGTTGCATACCAACAGCAATTACCGCACATCTGCCGGCAGAAAAGTATTTAGCGGCGGCGGTATTATGCCCGATGTTTTTGTGCCCGAGGATAGCTCCCGAAACTCATGGTTAATAAGCCAGGTAAGCAAGAATGATCTTTTTACAGCTTATGTGATAGATAACATGCAGCCGGTTTTGAAACACTACGCTACTGATGATGATTTTGTAAACACTTATAACGTTAGCGAGGCTACCCTAACCGACTTTATTAAGTATGCATCTTTAACAATAAAAGACATCACCAAAGAAGAAATAGTAGCCAGCAAGGCACATCTTAAAACCCTGTTAAAAGCTAACGCTGCCCATTTTAAATGGGGCGATGCAGGGTATTATAAGGCGTTAAATGCTACTGATACAGCGCTGAGAAAAGCGGTGGAAGCGCTTTAGTCTGAACTAGGATTTTTGGGATTTAAAGATTATAAGATTCTTTGTCGCTGGTAAAAAATCCCATAATCTTTAAATCTTACTAATCATGGTTCAGACAAAAATCCCACAAATCCTAGTCTACTTCTGTCTAAACCACACCTGTACCGGCGCGCCGCTTAGTTCAAAGTGCTCTCGGAGTTTGTTTTCTATAAAGCGATAGTATGGCTCTTTAATATACTGTGGCAGGTTACAGAAGAACGCGAACATTGGCGATGTGCCTTGAATCTGCGTTATGTATTTAATTTTAACGTATTTACCTTTTAATGATGGCGGCGGATAATTCTCAATTATCGGCAGCATTACATCATTTAGTTTTGAGGTAGATATTTTGCGAGCACGGTTGGCATAAACCTGATCGGCTACTTCAATCACCTTTAAAACACGCTGCTTCTCTGTTACCGAAGTAAATACAATAGGCACATCGGTAAACGGAGCGGTTTTTTCGCGGATCATTTCCTCAAAAACCTTAATGGTTTTGTTGTTTTTTTCGATAAGATCCCATTTGTTTACCACGATCACAATGCCCTTCTTGTTCTTTTCGGCCAAGTGAAAAATGTTCATATCCTGCGACTCGAAACCTTCTACAGCATCAATCATCAGAATAACAACATCTGCTTCTTCCAGCGCCTTAATGGTACGCATAACCGAGTAAAATTCTATATTCTCTTTTACCTTGGTTTTTTTGCGCATCCCAGCTGTGTCGATCAGCATAAAATCGTGACCGTACTGGTTGTAGTGTATGTGGATGCTATCGCGTGTGGTGCCCGCAACCGGGGTAACTATATTACGCTGCTGCCCAATAAGCGAGTTGATGATAGATGATTTACCTACGTTAGGCCTGCCAATAATGGCGTATTTAGGGCGGGTATTGTCTTCTAACGGAACATCTTCAAAATGTTTAACCACTTCGTCCAACAATTCGCCGGTTCCCGAGCCTGTCATAGATGAGATATTGTAGATCTCGCCCAGACCGAAGCTGTAAAAAACGGCCGCTTCTGTATGCTGATTGTTATTATCAACCTTATTAACCACTACAAAAACCGGCTTTTTGCTGCGGCGCAGCAATACGGCAATCTCATCGTCCAGATCTGTAATGCCGGTAGTAACATCCACCACAAACAAAATAACTGATGCTTCTTCAACAGCAATTACAACCTGCTCGCGAATGGCGGCTTCAAAAACATCATCAGAATTGGCAACGTAGCCGCCGGTATCAATCACCGTGAACGGATGATCTGTCCACTCAGCAACACCGTAGTGCCTGTCTCGGGTTACGCCGCTAAAGTCATCAACAATTGCCTTGCGGGTCTCGGTCAAGCGGTTATATAAGGTCGACTTGCCCACATTAGGGCGGCCAACAATGGCTACTATGTTACTCATACTGATTTTTGATTTTAGAATTACGATTTACGATTGTTTTTATCCATCCTACTCATAATCCTTTCAAATTTACAATTACGTTTAGCCTAAATCTAAAATCGTAATCCGTAAATCGTTAATTAATTAATGTACCCAAATTTCTTGAGGTAGTTTTTTGTATCGCGCCAGTCGGGTATAACTTTTACAAATGTTTCAAGGAAAACCTTGCGCTGGAAAAACTCTTCCATATCCTTGCGGGCGTAGGTACCTACTATTTTAAGCATTTTACCCCCCTCGCCTATTATGATATTTTTTTGCGAATCGCGCTCTACAATTATCTCGGCGCTAATGCGGTAAAGCTTTTCGCCTTCAATAAATGCGGTAACCACTACCTCGCAGCTATACGGAATTTCTTTTTTGTACTGCTTTAACAACTGCGCCCGTATCATTTCAGATGCGAAGAAACGGTCGTTACGATCCGTTAGCGCATCTTTCTCGTAATATGGGGCATGTTCGGGCAAGTGCTCCTTAACAAACTCCATCACCGCTTGTATGTTATGATCATGCAAAGCAGATATGGCAAATACCGCAACCGGTTTCAGCTTATCCTGCCAAAATTCAATTTTCTTCTTTACTGCCTCTTCATCACTTTGATCTATCTTGTTAACCAAAATAGCAACCGGCGCTAAACTGCCTTCCAGCTTTTTCAGCACGTCGGTTTCGTCGTACTCCTCGTGTATATCAGTTACCAGCAAAATAAGGTCGGCATCAACAATAGATCCTTCTACCTGGTGCATCATGCTTTCCTGCAAAGCATAGTGCGGTTTAATAACGCCGGGCGTATCAGAGAAAACTATCTGGTGCTCCTCATCGTTTACTATACCAAGAATACGGTGACGCGTAGTTTGCGCCTTATGGGTGATGATGGACATCTTCTCGCCCACCAGCAAATTCATCAGCGTTGACTTACCCGCGTTTGGTTTACCAATTATGCTTACAAAACCTGCCTTATGACCCATATTAAAATAATTAAAATATTATTTGGACTGCAAAGAAACGAATTATATCTTTGCAGTCCAATTTAAACAGAATGTAAATTGCATTTTGACAATTGGGAAAGGCTTTTCGGAGTAATGTACCGAACAACAAAAGCCAAAAATAGTGCGGGATGGAGCAGTTGGTAGCTCGTCGGGCTCATAACCCGAAGGTCGTAGGTTCGAGTCCTGCTCCCGCTACCCAGTAAAGCCCCTGATGAAAATCAGGGGCTTTTTTTATGGATTACTATTTGGTAAATTACAAGATATGGCGTGGTTAGATAAATTGAGGCTAAAAAAAGGATTGGTACAAGCTTTAAATGAAGCGGGTTTTACTGGTCCTAAAGAAATTCAGCAAAAAACATTGACCCGTATTAACGGCGGTCAGGATGTAATAGTTGTTGGCCCCGAAGGTTGCGGCAAAACTACTACCTATATATTGGCTGCGCTTAACAGGTTTAGTTATACGCCGGATGGTGTGCCTAAAGTTTTGATACTGGTACCCAACAAAGAAAAGGTAGACGAGGTTGTTGCTAAAATTGACGAACTCAACAAAAACACCAGCCTTTCAATAGTTGCTTTATTTCCTGCTCCGGGCACCGAAGCCCAGATGAATGCCCTGGCTGATGGTGCCGATATTGTGGTTGCAACGCCCGACAGGGCCCGTGCCATTTACCTTAAACTGGGCCTTGATGTAAATAAAGTAGAACTGCTGGTTATTGATGATGCTGAGCTAATTGTTAAACAAGGCCTGCAATTACCCGTTAATGAGCTGGTTAACAGCATAGCTAAATGCCAGCACCTTGTTTTTACCGAAGTACTGCATGAGCGCTTAAACAAAATGATACTGCCTTTTATGAAGCAACCCGCCATTGTTGAGGTTGAAGAAATTGGCGAGCCGCAGTTTTCTACGCATCCGCAGATATTATACCTGCTGCCTAACTTTGGCACCAAAGTAAATTTACTTAACCTGTTTATGCAGGATGAAGAACTGTTTACCAAAGTAGTGCTGTTTGTAAACACCCGCCCTACTGCCGAAAAGCTTTACAAAAGCCTGCACCACGACAGAAGTACCGTTGCTTTGTTAAACCCCTGGTTTTTTGACATGGATGGTTTTACATCGCTGCATGATTTTAAAAATGCCACAACCCGCGTACTGATAATAGTTAATGATGATGAACAAAAATTAGAGCTGGATAATGTCCCCTTCCTGATCCATTTTGAATTGCCGGTTAAAAATGAAACCTATATCAACCGGATCATCAATAAGTCGCCTGATGTTGGCAATGAAACCATGGCCATTACTTTCGCCACGGACCTGGAACTAAGCGCGGTTAAAAAAATTGAGCAAACCACCGGCCAAAAAATCTCATTGGGCGAATTGCCGGAAGACCTGCTTATTGAAAAAGAACGCTCGTCTGCCGATGTTGCCGAAAAAAAAGCCGCTAAAGCAAAAGCTGATGACGATGCCACCGGAGGCGCATTTCACGAAAAGAAGGCAAGCAATTCAAAAAACTATAATTTGAAGGCGAGCGTAAAAGCTAAAATGAATAAAAAGAAAAATCACTAAGGCTTTTGCTTAAATATCTGGATCACTCCTGCGTGGTCTGGCTCATCCCTAATTGCGCGCGTAACAACTCGCGATAAGTATTACCGATAGGAATCTTGGTGCTGTTAATTATCAACTGGTGTACCTCTATCATGGCGATGTGCCTGATGGCTACCACATATGATTTATGCACCCTTAAAAAATCGGCTGCGGGCACCAGGTCAAAGATGTTGGCCATGTTTTCCCTGATAAGTATCTGCTTATCCCTCAAATAAACAGTAATATAATTACCATCCTTTTCAAAATAAAGTATATCCTCTTTCTTAACAGGATGAATTTGCGGACCGCTTTTAAAAAAGATGATTTTTTCCCTGGAAGAAAGCGACGCTACAGACTTATTAAGCGCCATCAAAAAACGCTCAAAAGTTATTGGTTTAAGCAGATAATCCAGCGCATTCAGTTCATAACTTTCTACCGCGTAATGGCTATAGGCGGTAGTAAAAATGATCAGGGGTTTCACTTTTAACGTTTGCAGTAAACCCATGCCATTAATATCCGGCATGTTGATATCCAGAAAGATCAGGTCTACTTTTTCGTGTTGCAGAAACTCAATAGCCTTTACAGGTTCGCGGAAAGATGCCTTTAAGCTGACCAGGCTTGTTTTTGCACAATACCGCTCAATCACTTCCAGCGCCTTTGGCTCATCATCAATAGCAATACAGCTTATCATACAAGGTTAACTTCAAGGTGTACGCTAAATTTTTCTTCGGTTTCAGTGAGTGCCAGGCGGTGTTTACCCGGGTACAAAAGTTCCAGCCGCCGTTTTACATTTTCAAGGCCTATACCGCTTTGCCCAATATCCATCTTCCTGATGGCGGCATGGTTAGCGTTTTCGCAGGTAAATATCAATAGCTTTCCCGATATACCGATAGCAATATTTATGGTTGTAGTTTGCCCTATGACGACGCCATGCTTAAAAGCGTTTTCTACAAATGGGATGAACAGCATCGGCGCGATACGAACGCCGTTAGCATTGGCAGGGTGATCAAATTTTACTATCACCTCGTCGTCGGCATAACGTAATTTATTAAGCGTGATACATTCTTGCAGATAAGTGATCTCGGTACTCAGAAAAACATGCTCCTCATTACTGTCATAAAGCATATAACGCATCATGCCGGATAATTTAGCTATACCATCGGCTACATCGTCGTTGCCTTTGGCTTGCGCCATTGAAAAAAGGTTGTTGAGCGTATTGAACAGGAAATGCGGATTGATCTGTGACCGTAAAAACTTATTTTCTGTGCTCAATTGCATCAGCTCACTCCTTGCCCATTGTTTCAGGAAGAAGTAAGCAAAGGATATTCCCAAGATCACTAAAAAAGCGAACAAAAGAACAGGTTGCAGGTGCCGCCAATCCCTGATATTAAAGTTGACTAGTCCTACCCTTTCAATTACTGATGCGGGCGCCTTCCCTTTGTGAATTGCAGCTTCCACCCGCATCACAAATTCTATATCAATTTTAGCAGGAGGCGGTGGTGGTGGGTTAGGAGCCGGATTGGCCCTGTCAAAGAACGGACCAACAATAAGATAATTAGTACCGAAGATCAAAATAAACCATGCCGCACAAATAACCAGCTTATAGAAATTGCTAGGGTAACGGGCTGTTTTACGCAATACCAAAAAAACATTGCCATAAAAAAGCACTATCAGGAAAAACAGTGTTAAGTAGATATAGACAGAAACCTCGCGCTTTTCATATTGATTACCCCACATTATGTCGGGCGATTTTACAAGTACGTGAATGTGCGAACTATTTAAAGAGGTAAGCGCATAAAAAACGCCCGCCCAAAACAGCAGATGCAGCGGTACCTCTATCCAAAGTGTTTTTTTAGCCCTAAGCATTAAACAAATATAGCCGATAGCACTCTCTGTCAAAAAAATTGGTATGAACACGTTGTATTTGAAATCCCCGGATAACAAATAAGTGCACTACAGAAGCAGTAAACCGTTGTTGGTACCAAATTTTGCAAAGTCTGATAAACAAAAAATAGTATTGGTAAAAATCTAACAAATGATGAAAAAGCTAATATTGTTTACACTCGCTTTAGCAGGCTCATGCATTGCCGCTAAGGCCCAAAAGCCGGATACAGCCCGGCTGCTGATCCATTATCAGTTTACCCACATCAGGGATACAACCAACAGGGCAAATCCCTACACCGAAAACATGGTGCTTTTTGCAGGTAAAAATGCAAGCGCTTACCGCAGCGATGACGCTATTAGGGCCGAAGAGCAATTTAAAAAAGCCTACCTGGCAGAAGAAGCCAGCCCGCCTGTAGGGCAACCGAGAACCCGGCGCAGAGGCGGCGGTTCAGCCTTACAATACTACCAGTACCCGAATGATAAGAAACTGATAACCAAAGACCGGCTGCAGGTAGTTTATTATTTTATTGAAAGCGCCATACCTGCTATACAATGGAAGATCAGCAGCGATACGGCCACCTTTGGCGGTTTGCACTGCCAGAAAGCAACCTGCTACTTTAAAGGCAGGGATTACATCGCCTGGTTTTGCCCTGACCTGCCGCTGCGTACAGGCCCCTGGCAACTGAACGGTTTGCCCGGCCTGATAGTAGATGCCCGCGATGTAAAAAATGAGGTGATCTTTAAATTCGCCGGTATTGAGAAAGTGGTTTTGACCCCGCGCGAACGAGTGGGCGCTCCGGGTGCAGCCGACAAAGATCTTTCTCCTGAATTATGGGGTTTGAATGCCGATCCCAAGGTTATAGAACCACAACTGAACGCCATCAAAGCCACGCAAAAGGAATTTGACCGGCTGAAGGATATGATGTTCAAAGATCCGGATGCATTTGAACGCGCTATTCTGGCCAATGTGCCAAATCAACCTGATATGCCCAAACGAGACCCTGGAAGAGTGGCAGGTAAAATAAACACGCCCCCTGTATGGAACAACCCGATAGAACTGCCTGAAAAGTAATGAAAACGCTGGCCGGGTTGTTTATTATCTCACTATGGCTTTGCGGTGCTTCTTTGGCTCAAACTATTAAAGGTAAGATTACAGACAGTATAGGGGCGGCTATAGCCGGCTCGAGCGTTAATTTAAAGAACGCCTCCGGTGCTACTACCATAGTCGCCTACACATTTAGCGATGTGAATGGCGACTATGCACTTGCTTTACCGGTTGGCGTAGCTATTGACAACCTGGTGATTGAGGTGCGCAGTTTAGGTTATAAAAACGAGGGAAAAAGTATTGAAAGTATTGATGTACCGCTGAACTTTATATTACAGCCCTCCACAACAGAATTGCAGACAGTAGATATAAAAAGCAGCCGACCGGTATTGCGTGTGGTGGGCGATACTTTGAGTTATAAGGTTTCAGATTTCGCCAATCCGCAGGATAGAACAATAGGTGAGGTAATTAAGAAGCTACCGGGAATTACCATTGCATCCAATGGCACCATCAGTTACAACAATAAGCCCATTTCTGCCTTGTACATTGGCGGTGATAATTTATTGGGCGGCAAATACAATATAGCTACTAACTCCATTCCGCAAGTGGCGGTTGATAAGGTACAGGTTATTCAAAACGACCAGCCGGTAAAGGTTTTACGCAACAGGGTGATGAGCGACGATGTGGCGCTTAATCTGCAAATAAAAAAAGGTGCAAAGTTGCATATTATGGGACAGGAGAGCATAGGTGTAGGAGTGCCCGGCAAATATGATGTAGATCTGAGCGCTATGCTATTTAAAGACAAATATAAAACGCTTAACTACCTTAAAGGCAACAACGTAGGCTACGATGTAAAGCAGGATCTGGAAGAACACAATATAAACGAAGACCATCAAACTTCTGCTCCGCTACTTTCGCTGGGTAATGTAAGTACGCCGCAATTACAGCTAAACAGGTATTTTTTTAACAGGTCTGGTGTTATCAGCTTAAATAATCTGGTAAACGTAAAGAAGGACGAACAACTGACTGTAAACGCGTATTATCTGCACGATACGCAAAAACAGAATTACGCGCAGCAAACTACCGTGTTTTTGCCTGCTGACACGGTTAGCTACAACGAAACACAGGATAATCGTTCAGTTCCCGACTTATTCAATGCTGAATTTACGCTGAAGATTAACCGGGATAACTATTACCTCAACAACATCCTCGTTACCGGCTTAAAAAAAACGAACACGTACTCAGGATTAAAAACGAACAACGTTGAAGTCAGCCAGGTTTTACAGGATAACACATCCAACTTCTCTAATGAATTCAATCTGATCAAAGCTTTATCATCAGCAAACATCATTCAGTTCTACTCCTATGTAAGCCATTCAGACCTGCCTCAATACCTGACGATCGGCTCCGGGTTAAACACATCTTTTTTTAATAAAGTGCCGCCTTACGCTAAACTTATACAAAAAATAAATATTCAAGGTTGGTATACTAATAACTATTTGTCGTTCAAAATGCCCACAGGCGCGGTTACACAAAGTTACAATACCGGCTTTAGCCTACAGTCGCAGCAACTCACATCCGGATTATACGCGATAAATGATAAACGAAATGCACAGCTTTTATCCGACAGCGCAAGCAACCGGCTAAACTGGACAAAAAGAAAGCTGTATGCAGAAGCAGCGTATGACCTGCCCGGCGAAACTTTTAAGGCGCACCTGTCAGTGCCGATTACGTTACAGCAAATCAACTACGCTGACAGAAATCTTTCCAGATTTTTCTTTAATCCTCAACTCAAAGCGCAGTACAACGTGAGCTTAGAGAATTATCTGGACCTGAACTACAGCTATCGTAATGAATTTGGCACTATTGAGGACGTTTACACGGGTTACATGCTGACAAACTACCGCACACTTTCTGCCAATAGCGGCGGCCTTATAGAGCAGCGGACACACCAGGCCGGTGTTGGTTTTAACTACCGTAAAGCATTGACCTTATTTTTTTGGAACATAAATGCAATGTACAGCCATACGGAATCCAATAACATAGCTGCCGTCTTATTGACCAATAACCTGCAGCGGAGTGTTGTGCTGCCTTATCCTAACGCAACAGATTCTTGGTTCTTCAAGGGCTACATCAGCAAATATATTTTTGTATTGAATACCACGCTGAACTGTGCTTTGCAATGGCGTAACAGCAGTTTGGTACAGCTACAGAATGGAGTGCTGCTTCCTTTTAATACTAGTGCGAATACGATGAGTATAGGTACTGATACACGGATCACAGATCAGCTTAATGTAAGTTACAAAACAGCACTAACTCAAACTGCCGCACGTTCGCGGGCAGAAGTATCCGTCAACCAGGTTGCGCAACTGTTCCAACAGTTCAATATTAACTATAGCCCGGTACAGGTATTGCGGTTCAATCTATCCGCCGAACATTATTTAACCCGCCAAAATGGTAATCCTGATCTGAAATGCTTTTTTGCAGATGCTTATGTAAGATACAGGCTGACGAAATGGAAAGCAGATCTGGAACTAAGTGCCGTAAATATGCTCAATGTAAAAACCTACAACGCGCTTTACTTATCAGCAAATTCGGTTATCAGAAATTCCTACACCCTGCCCGGCCGAATTGCAATGGTTAAAGTAATGTTTAATTTTTAATAGGGTTAATTTATCTTTGCTATAAGATGGTTATTCGAATGAGTTTTTAACCGCCTATGAACACCACAAGCACCCATAATGAACGCATTGCCAGAATGACCTTTGCTTCTGTTTATCCGCATTATGTAACTAAAGTTGAAAAGAAAGGCAAAACCCGCGAAGAATTGCATCAGGTTATAACTTGGCTTACCGGCTTTACGGATGAAAAACTACAGCAACTGATAGATAGCAAGGCCACATTTGAAACATTTTTTGCGCAGGCTACGCTAAACCCAAATGCATCGCTCATTACAGGTTTGATATGCGGCTACCGCGTCGAGGAGATTGAAAATCCTTTAACCCAACAAACCCGTTACCTAGACAAGTTGGTTGATGAGCTGGCTAAAGGCAAAAAGATGGAGAAAATATTAAGGAGATAAGATGTTTTTAAGCCGAATTTTGGCAAAAGAGGCGCCTGATTTTGTCCCAAAACCTTGTCCCGTTTGTCCCATTTTGTCCCAAAAAAATTGCCAAATTTGCAATTTTTCAACAAGTTGATTTT
>Ga0247817_10001642_pt1 | contig 11643 bp, 10 predicted proteins | sample UWRJL212509R1_FD_178010 | JGI IMG/M metagenome (GOLD analysis project Ga0247817, IMG submission 178010) | Plant litter microbial communities from Arlington Agricultural Research Station in Wisconsin, United States - UWRJ-L212-509R-1 | ecosystem: Environmental > Terrestrial > Plant litter >... | reverse complement strand
CGGTAGTTGAAAAGATGATTAACGGTAAAGCTGTTATTGCCTTAACATCCTCGGCCGAATGGGTTGGCTTCTCTTATCTCGAAACTTGGGAAAATGGCAGTTTCGTGTCAAATTCTGGACTTATCGTAGCGCCTAAATTCAGAAATTCTGGCGTTGCAAAATGCATTAAAAATCGCGTTTTTCGATTGTCTCGCCGCATTTATCCGAAGGCAAAAATATTCAGTATCACCTCTGGCACTGCAATTATGAAAATGAATAGTGCGCTGGGTTTTGAACCCGTAACCTTTGAAGAGATTACCCATGATTTCAAATTCTGGGATGGCTGCAAAAGCTGTATTAACTATGATATTCTTCAACGCAAGAAAAATTGTAACTGCTTGTGCACTGCTATGCTTTACAATCCCGAAAACCATCGCCAGGAAGATTCAGCTATCCAAAAAAATGAAAAGTTTAATTCAGACGCCTCATTACAAACCTTAAACTAAAAAAAAATGAATACCATAACCGAAAAACAAAGCTTAAAATATCCAGATTTAAACCAACTATACAACGAAGCGATATCGCTTTTAAGTAAACTAATCTCTTTACCATCTCTTAGTGGAGCCGAGGAAGAAACAGCAGCTGAAATTGAAAATTTCTTTATAAGTCATGGCATTAACACCATTCGTAAACACAACAATATTTGGTGCTACAATAAATTTTATTCAGCTGCAAAGCCCACCATATTATTAAATTCCCATCATGATACTGTTAAGCCCAATGAACAATATACCTTAAATCCATTCGTACCGATTATCGAAAATGAGAAGATTTATGGTCTAGGAAGTAATGATGCTGGTGCATCTTTGGTTTCGTTAATAGCTGTTTTTACATATTTCTGGCAACGGGAAGACTTACCATTTAATCTTTGTTTAGCTGCCACCGCTGAGGAAGAAAATTCGGGAGAGCATGGTATAAAAAGTATTATGAACGATTTCGAACCAATTGCTTTTGCAATTGTTGGAGAGCCTACAGGGATGCAAATGGCCATTGCAGAGAAGGGCTCGATGGTAATTGATTGCATTTCTAAAGGGCGTTCTGGTCATGCAGCCAGAGAAGAAGGCGATAATGCGATATATAAAGCGATAAAAGATATTGAATGGTTTTCGCACTATAATTTTCCAATAGAGGATAATTTGCCTCAACCCGTAAAAATGACGGTTACGCAGATTAATGCAGGTTTGCAGCATAATATTGTTCCAGGCGAATGTAGTTTTACTGTTGATATCAGATTCGACCATAATTATACCCCAAGGGAAATTTTGAATACCATTATTAATCACACCATGTGCACATTTAACGTCCGAGCGAATATTTTAAGCCCATCAAATATTGATTTATTGCATCCATTGGTGGTTAGCGGCTTAAGTTTGGGCAGGAAAACCTACCTTTCGCCAACAAGTTCCGACCAGGGTTGGTTAGATATGCCTTCTGTAAAAATGGGCCCTGGCGAATCTGCCCGGTCACATACAGCTAATGAATTTGTTTTGATTGAAGAAATTGAAGAAGGAATTACCATCTACATTCGTTTGTTAGAATCTGTTTTTAACAAAACGACATAATTTATGTACCTTTTTCGTTTCCGAACGCTTGAAATAAAACCTTTTTAAGCATATTTGATGCAACAAAGCAAATAGTATGTTTAAAGTAATTAGTGCCATTCTTACGTTTGGCTTTTTTTCTATTGCAAGTTCAGCTCAACAGGTTAGACCAGCAAAATCTTCAGAAATTTATCGTGACTTAAAAACGCTTAAACATATCCCAAAAGTTCTATATCTGGCTGCTCATCCCGATGATGAGAATACGGGCTTACTTTCTTGGTTAATAAACGAGCAAAATGTAGAAACTGGGTATTTATCTTTAACAAGAGGTGATGGGGGACAAAATCTTTTAGGTACGGAGCAAGGCGCAGCTTTAGGTTTAATCAGAACTCACGAACTTTTAGAGGCGAGAAAACTTGATGGTGCACAGCAATTTTTTACCCGTGCAATAGATTTTGGCTTTTCTAAAAATACAGACGATACTTTTAAACAGTGGGATGCAGATAGTATAACTGCTGATGTAGTTTGGGTGATCAGAAAATTCCGTCCTGATGTGATTATTTGTCGTTTTCCACCAACTGCTGCGGCTGGGCATGGGCAACACGCTGCATCTGCAGTAGTGGCCGAAAAAGCTTTTAAGTTGGCGGGTGATAAAAATGCTTTCCCAAGCCAGTTAAAATATGTTGATGTTTGGCAACCTAAAAGATTACTTTGGAATACGTTTAGATTTGGTGCTACAAATACCACATCAGAAAGCCAGTTAAAGGTAAATGTGGGCCAATATGATGCTCAATTAGGAATGGGCTATGGCGAATTGGCGGGTTTAAGCAGAAGCTTACATAAAAGTCAGGGTGCGGGAACGCAGTCTGTAGCGGGTTTAAGAACAGAGTATTTTTCTCCAGTTTTGGGCGATGTGGCTAAAATTTCGTTGTTCGATAGAATTCCAATGAATTGGTCGGATAAAGGGGTAGGCGATATTGATGAGTTGATTGATATTGTGCTCTTATCTTTCGATTACAATCATCCTGATAAGAGTTTACATAGTTTGTTAATGCTCCGCAAAAGAATAGCTGCGCTGCAAGATGTAAACTTGAGAAAAGATAAACTTGCAGTCATTGATAAAATTATTTTAAGCTGCACAGGTTTTATGGGGGAGGTTGTTACCAACCAAGCTGAAGCCATTGCTGGTAACAGTTATAATTTCCGCCTGAACGTGATTTCAAGGTCATCAGAACCTGTAATACTAGAACAAGTAAACTGGATTAATCAAACCGATAATTTGAATAGAAGAGTTTCTGGCGATTCTTTGTTAACGATAGAACGTAAAATTCAAATCCCTGCAAATTCATCAATAACGGAGCCTTACTGGCTAGAGAAACAAGCTAAAAATGCGGCTACTTTTAGTGTAGCCAACGATACTTTAATTGGTTTAGCTGAGAATGAATCTGCGCTTAATGTTTCCTTGTTGCTTAAAATTGAAAACGAGAAGTTTACAGTTAAGTTGCCACTTTCTTTTAAGAAACTAGACCCAGTAAAAGGAGATGTGGTAGAGCAACTTAGAATTGTACCAGCATTAGATTTAAGCTTTGCAGAGCCTGTTTATTTTGCTAAAGAAAAAGAGGCATTGTCGGTTACAATGCGTTTAAAAGCCAACAAAAATATTAATTATGGTAAAGTGAGTTTCAAAATCGGTAATACCGAAATCAAATCCTTTACTGGAATTAACCTGGCTGAAAATACAGTAACCATTAAAAATTTTCTGATCCCTGCTGAAGATTTATCTAAAATAAAAACTAGCCAAAATAAATTAGAAGCGGTTTTTTCATCAGAAAGCAATGAGTTTAACAAAGGACAAGTATTAATTCAATACCCACATTTACCATCATTACAATATTTTGTACCAGCGACAACCTGGTTAATAAAAGGTGATGTAAAAGTATTGGCTAAAAGAATTGGCTATATTCAAGGTGCTGGAGATTTAATTCCCGAATTTTTAAGACAGGCAGGTTTGCAAGTTGATGTTTTGAGTGAAGCTGACATTTTAAATCCGACCAAACTGGCTTCTTACGATGCTGTTGTAACTGGCGTTCGTGTAATCAATACCGAAAAGAGAATCAAAAACTGGCAAACGGCTTTAAAAACTTACGTAGAAAATGGCGGTACTATTGTTATGCAATACAACACCACGCAAGATATGGCTTTGCAGGATTTTGGAATTTACCCTTTCAACATCGGTGGCAAAAGGGTTACCGAAGAAAATGCTACAGTTAAATTTTTAGTGCCAAATCACAAACTTTTAAACTATCCAAATAAAATTACAGCCGAAGATTTTAGTAATTGGGTGCAGGAACGCGGCGCTTATTTCCCAGATAAATGGGATGATCAATACGAGCCACTTTTTGAAATGAATGATGCAGGAGAAGAACCGCTCAAAGGCTCAACATTATACGCGAAATACGGAAAAGGTAATTTTATTTATACGCCATTAGCATTTTTCCGTCAATTACCAGCGGGTAATGTAGGTGCGGCAAGGTTGTTTTTTAACTTCATATCAGCTGGCAAATAAATGAAAAATCAGCTCAAAAATTGGAACACCTGGTACGTTTTACTTGCGTTGGCTTTACTATTTCAAATCGTGTTTTATTACCTGTTTACTAAATTTTGGGCATGAGTAATATCGATTGGTTTGTTCTTGTTTTCACCCTTTTTGCTGTTGTTGCTTACGGCGTTTTTATTGGTCGCGGGCAAAAAAGCAATGAATCTTATTTAAAAGCAGATAGCAAAATGCCATGGTACATTGTACTGTTGGGTATTATGGCTACGCAAGCTAGTGCAATTACCTTTCTATCTGCGCCTGGGCAGGCTTACACCGATGGTATGCGTTTCGTACAGTATTATTTTGGTTTGCCTTTGGCGATGATTGTAATTTGCATAACCTTTATTCCAATATTTCAGCGATTAAACGTTTATACTGCTTATGAATATCTGGAAAATCGTTTCGATAAGAAAACAAGAGTGCTCACGTCCCTGCTTTTCCTTTTTTCTCGTGGATTGTCGACTGGAATTAGCATTTATGCACCAAGTATTATTTTATCAAGTGTTTTAAACTGGAACATTTATTTAACTAATATTTTAACTGGCGGAATACTTTTAATTTATACCTACGTAGGTGGGGCTAAAGCCATTGCACATACGCAAAAGCTGCAGTTTTTAATTATTTTAGGAACCATGGCCTTTGCAGGTTATCTGCTCGTTCAAAATATGCCAAACGGAATTGGTTTTAAAGATGCCTTATACCTTGCAGGAAAATCTGGAAAGCTAAATGTAATCACTACAAATTTCGATTGGAAAGATAAATACAATATTTGGAGTGGAATATTTGGTGGTTTTTTTCTGGCGCTTTCTTACTTCGGAACAGACCAAAGTCAGGTGGGGAGATACATTACGGCCAAAGATAATACCAATGCCAAAATGGGGTTGTTGCTAAACGGTTTGGTTAAAATACCGATGCAGTTTGCCATCCTTTTAATTGGAGCATTACTTTTTGCATTTTTCTCGCTAAAACCAGCCCCGATCTACTTTAACGAACGTTCTTATCAATATTTAAAAGAAACCAAGCCAGCGCAGGCGGCTGTTTTCGAACAGGAACACCAGGCTTTGCAACTAAGGTTTAATAAAGAATCGAAAGAAATTCTGGCAAAAAAAGAAAATCATTCATCTTCATTAAATCAATCAATTGAAAGTTTTAAAGCCACACAAAAAGAAGTTGCGGCATTGCATGGCAAAGTAGAGGAGGCGATTAATAGTTCAAATTACAATGCCGAAAAAACCGACACCAATTACATTTTTCTTTATTTTGTTAAAAATACACTTCCCGTTGGGATGATTGGTTTACTTTTCGCGGTCATATTTCTGGCCAGTTGGGGCTCTATTTCTGCGGCCTTAAATTCGTTGGCATCGAGTTCTTTAAAGGATGTTCATTTAATTTTCAATAAGAATAAACCCGATGATGAACTCGAACTTAGATATAGCAGACTACATACACTTGCGTGGGGAATTTTCTCTATTGCAGTTGCTATGTTTGCTACGCAAATGGGTTCGCTTATCGAGGCTGTAAATGTTTTAGGTTCTTTATTTTATGGGCCAATTTTAGGTATTTTTCTGGTTGCTTTCTATTTCAAAAAAATAAAGGGACCAAATGTTTTTATTTCAGCCATACTATCAGAAATAGCTGTTATTACCGTTTATAAATTGGATATCGTTTCATTCCTTTGGCTAAACATTATTGGCGCAGTTGCAGTAATAATTTTTTCGACAATTGGATTATTATTTTATCCTGCTAAAGAATTAGATTCGTAAGATTTAAACAACAAATTCAAATAAGAAATAATACTATGAGAACAATTACAAAATCTATTGCATTGCTATTTACAGCAGTTACAATTTCGGTAAGTGCTTTTGCACAGGAAGCTAAAAAACCTGCGGCTCCACCGGCAAGTCCAGCGGCAACAGCAACTGGCAAAGTTAAAGATGCAACAATCACAATTGCTTACAGCAGCCCATCAGTAAAAGGACGTAAAATTTGGGGTGGACTTGAAAAATACGATGCAGTTTGGCGTGCAGGAGCAAATGAAGCAACAACTTTCGAAACAGATAAAAACATTACTGTTCAAGGTAAAGCTTTACCAGCAGGTAAATACAGTTTTTTCTTAATCCCTAAAGAAAGTGGAACGTGGACTGCTATTTTTAACAAAGAACCAAAACAGTGGGGTGCTTACAAATATGAAGAGGCTAAAGATGCTTTACGTGTAGATGTAAAAGTTAAAGCTTTAAAGGCAACGCAAGAAACTTTAGTTTATAGAGTTAATAAAGGTGGTTTTACAATGGATTGGGATAAAGTTTCAGTTCCAGTAGCTATAAAATAATTTCAATTCTTTTGAAAGGAAAATCCCGATTTATCGGGATTTTTTTTTGCCTGAATTTTTCCCCAATTTCTATGGCGTAATTTTTAATGATTTTATTGGTTTTCATAAAAGTAAAGGCTAAATCGATACTATAAACTATAAAATTGTAAATTCTGAGTAAAAAACTATTTTTCTTTCAATAACAAAAACCTTATTTAATTAACCGTGTTATTTAATTGTATAAAACATTAAGTCATGGCACCTTTGAAAATAGAGCAAATCGAGAATGATACGCTAACTCACAAAAACAATTTAGAAACGGAAGAACATCTACCTTTGGAAATGCATCCTGAAGCTTACAAGGTTAAGGGGCCTTTACCAGAAAAAATGAAATCTGTTTCTGCTTCATTGCGTAATTATGCGCACGGCCTGTATGGTTTACTATAGTAAATCTCAGCTCGGCTTTGATTTGAGATAGCGGACCATCAATGAATAGTATTTAGCCACCATGAATTTTCATGGTGGTTTTTTTGTTTTTTTTGTGATTTTTCGAAATACACATATGATCAGTGTATCAGAAACTTAAATCAATTTTTGTGTTTTTGAGCATAAGAATTATCGCAGTTATTTACGCATTGTCTGTTCCTTTGTATCAATAAAACCAAAGAAGCTAATTAATTGAAAATGTTATTAGCTATTGCTCTAAAAATATTCCACTTGGTGGGGGGGAGAAAGTAAGGTAGAGCGTGGAATGTATTAGGGCAATAATTAAAGTATTCAAAACAGGTAAAAACTAATGATTAAAATGTCTGCTTATTCTGAAAATGAAGGAACACGTTATTATGGTGATGCTACAAACGTTTACCTTAAAGTAAAAGAAGCGGAGATTTTAATACCGAATTTATTTGTTCAAAAAAGTAAAGAATTAAATCACAGTTTCGAAATTTTTGGATTAGAACAATTTGCCGATAGTAATTTATACATTTTTTCGTTGGGGTAAAGAAGTTTACAAAGCAAGAAAATATAAAAATAACTGGACTCCAGAGGGACTTGAAGAAGGTATTATTATTTTATTGATGACCGAAGAAACAATAAATAGCGATTGGAAAACTTATAAAGGCTATATAACCCAAGTATCAGCATAGAAATACCAGATACGGTTTACCCTTCTAAATTTAGCAGAGATTTTTTAAACTTCTTCCTCGGTAATTAAAGGTTCTAAATCTTTAAGTTCGTTATCGGTAAATAATCTAGAATCAATAAAAAAGCCAACATCCAGTGTCGATTCTAAAGAAAAACTTGCGGCTCTTCCTTCCATCGCATCTAAGGTAAGTTGGGTGTGTTTCCAATACTCAAACTGATCGCCGGCCATATAAAACTTACAACCTTCTATTTCGCCGATACAAACATCATTCGAGCCAATTAGAAAACCACCTTTTTCGAAACAGTGCGGATAAGAGCCTTCGCAACAACCACCACTTTGATGAAACATTAATGGTCCGTATTCAGTCTGAAGTTTTTTTATAACCTCAGCTGCTTTTTCAGTTACTAATATTCTTTTAGTCATGTTTTTTAAATTTAAATATTTAAAGTAGGATATCACAATCGTGATATCCCTAATAAACCCAAACCTAAAAGAAACCTAATTTATTTTTATCGTAAGAAATTAACATGTTTTTAGTACTGCGATAATGGTCTAACATCATTTTATGATTCTCACGACCAAAGCCAGATTTTTTGTAACCACCGAACGGTGCATGTGCAGGATAAGCGTGGTATTGGTTAACCCAAACACGGCCCGCCTGAATCGCTCTTGGAACTTGATAAAGCTCGTGTGCATCTCTCGTCCAAACACCTGCACCTAAACCATACAGCGTATCATTTGCGATTTCTATTGCTTCATCAACAGTTTTAAAAGTAGTTACACAAACAACAGGCCCAAAAATTTCTTCCTGGAAAACCCTCATTTTGTTGTGCCCTTTTAAAATGGTTGGTTCGATATAATAGCCAGTAGATAAATCACCTTCCAGTTTATTTGCTTCGCCACCAACTAATACTTCTGCGCCTTCTTCTTTGCCTATTTTTAAGTAAGAAAGTATTTTTTGATACTGCTCGTTTGAAGTTTGTGCACCCATCATGCCTGTTCTATCTAACGGATGTAGGGTTTTAATAGCTTTAGTGCGCTCAATTACTTTAGCAATAAATTTATCGTAAATACTCTCCTGGATTAGTAAACGAGAAGGGCAAGTACAAATCTCTCCTTGATTTAAAGCAAACATTACAGCACCTTCTACGGCTTTGTCAAAAAATTCATCATCCGCATCGGCAACAGATTCAAAGAAAATATTCGGCGATTTACCGCCCAGTTCCATTGTAGAAGGAATAATATTTTCTGCTGCATATTGCATAATTAATCTCCCCGATGTTGTACTTCCAGTAAAGGCAACTTTCGAAATTCTTGATGAAGTAGCTAAAGGCTTACCCACTTCGATACCATAGCCGTTAACAATATTTAGCACACCTGGAGGCAATAAATCGCCTATTAATTCCATTAAAATAATAATTGACACTGGAGTTTGCTCTGCGGGTTTTACAACGGTACAGCAGCCAGCAGCCAGGGCAGGCGCAATTTTCCAGGTTGCCATAAGTAAAGGAAAATTCCATGGTATAATTTGAGCGACTACACCGATTGGTTCGTGTAAAGCAATACTTACGGTATGCTCGTCATGTTCAGAAATACTTCCCTCATCGCCTCTTATTACGCCAGCAAAATACCTGAAGTGATCAACAACTAAAGGTAAGTCAGCAGCTAATGTTTCGCGGACAGCTTTTCCGTTATCAATCGTTTCTACCGTTGCTAAATATTCTAAATTATCTTCGATTTTTTGAGCGATTTTTAATAAGATGTTACTGCGGTAAGTAGGTGCACTTTTGCTCCAGGTTTTGAAAGCCTCATGTGCGGCATCGAGTGCAAGCTCTACATCTTCTTTGCTTGATCGGGCAGCTTTTGTGAATACTTTTCCATCGATGGGAGAAATGTTATCGAAGTAAACTCCCTTTACTGGCGCTACAAATTTACCGCCTATAAAATTATCGTAATGGGTTTTAAAGCTGGGTTTGCTTATTAAATTTTCCATGATTATGAGATTTGGTTAATACAAACCTAAGCCCAAAGGCCAGCCGATAGATAGTGAAATCGTAGCAAGTGATAGCATTATTGTTTCAGACTTTGTAACCTTGTTGAAATAGACTTATATTTGAATATCAAGTAAATAATCTAACCAGATTGATATGCAACATATATTAGATACCGTTAGCTTAAGCAAAACGGAAAGTTTACAAACGCTTGTTGAAAACAGAACATCTTATACTTTAGAACGCTGTGAATTAAACGTTTTTGAAACTTATACCCGTTCTTATATGGTTCCATTAACTTTTAACGATTTTGTAATTACAAGTATGCTTAGGGGTAAAAAGGTTATGCATTTGTTTGATAAGCAAGGCTTTGAATATAATCCAGGTCAAACCGTAATTGTTCCTGCATCGGTTACAATGAAAATAGATTTTCCAGAAGCAACAGATCAAAATCCAACACAATGCATTGCGTTAGCTATTGATCAGGATCAGATAAAAAAAACAATAAATTATTTAAACGAGTTTTTTCCGAAAGAAGGAACGGTAGATAAATGGGTGCTGAATTATGATCAATACCATTTTCAAAATAATCAGGAAATTGCCTATCTGATTAACAAGGTTGTTAAAATTTGTTCGGAGAAATCGGTTGAGAAAGATGTGCTAGCCGATTTAACATTAAAAGAATTGCTGGTTAGGATTATGCAGAGCCAGAATTTATATGCGTTGAATAATGCGCCCGATAATATTAACCAAAATCCAATGGCTTATATTATCGATTACATTAAATCAAATCTGAATGAAAAAATAAATATTGATGGTTTAACCGATAAGGCTTGTATGAGCCGTGCAACTTTTTATCGACTTTTTAAGAGAGAGCTGGGTATTAGTCCGAACGATTTTATTTTAACAGAAAAGATTAGCAAAGCCAAAGAATTGCTTGCAAACCCAGCAGCTAAAATTACTTCGGTGAGTTATGAACTGGGTTTTAGCGATGCAAATTATTTTATTCGAGCATTTAAAAAACTCGAAGGCGTTACACCAGGAACTTATCAAGCTAAAATTCTAAGTTCTGTTTTACACTAATTCAAAAATTGAAATGTCTTTTTCTATTCCGTTAATAATGATAGAAATTTGGTGTTTGCCCAAGTAAAACTTTCTGGTTGTTATCAATACAAATTTCTGTTTACGGTTAACATTAATTTTCGTTCCTGGTGGATAAGGTCTTTCAGAAATTTTAAATACTTTTTTAGCAAGTTGGCCATTTTGTTTCATATAGTAAATGGCATATTCTAATCTTACTTTTTGCTCGGTTTCGTTTGTGTTTTCAATAGAAAAGGAAAACTCTAAATTCGCTCCGATTTTAACTTCTGGTGTTAAAACTTTAAAATCTGATAAATGAATTCCCTTATCATCTAAACCATAATGTTTTAAAATTTCTGCATGACCTTGTTTTAAAAGGGTTCGACTGCCATGTTTTACAATTGCATCGGTTTCTTTGCTCAATCCCGACCATCGGCTTGCTAGATCCAAAACTATTGAAGGGTGGTCTTTCGCAATATCGTTAATACTATTTGCTACACTTCTTCTTACATATTCAGAGTCATCACACTTTAGGTTTTCTAATATTGGCAGTATTGATGATGGATCTTTCTTTAAAAACGGAATTCCCATTGCCCAAGGTAAGCGTGGTCGGCTTCCTTCGCTGGCCAATCTCCTCACTTTGTGGTTTTCGTGTTTCGACCATTTCTGCATTTCGCTAATCATATCCAGTTCGTATTTTAAAATAAAAGGACGAACCGCGAACTCACAGCTGGTGAATTGTGTAGTGAATTCCAACGCCTTAACCGAATTTTTAAAATCGTTTAAACCATAGGTTTCGATGTAATCGGGAATGAACATATAAGGCAAAGAATCTTCGCCAATTCTTTCCATTCTTAACTGTGCAATTATTTTTTCAATCAGTTTTACGCTTTCTGAATAATCGGCAGGCATAAAATTATTTAAAACTCTTGTTGTATGCTTCA
>Ga0247817_10001637_pt1 | contig 11655 bp, 11 predicted proteins | sample UWRJL212509R1_FD_178010 | JGI IMG/M metagenome (GOLD analysis project Ga0247817, IMG submission 178010) | Plant litter microbial communities from Arlington Agricultural Research Station in Wisconsin, United States - UWRJ-L212-509R-1 | ecosystem: Environmental > Terrestrial > Plant litter >... | reverse complement strand
AAAGCCAGTCGTTTTTAGTGGCGACTTGAACGTTGCGCATAACGAAATTGACCTGGCGAATCCAAAGCCAAACGTTGGTAAACACGGCTTCACAGTTGAAGAACGTGAAGGCTTCGACAACTTTGAGAAGGCAGGTCTTTTCGACACGCTTCGCAGTTTTTATCCTGAAACACCCGAGCTATATACTTGGTGGACTCATTGGGCGAATGCACGCGCACGGAACGTCGGATGGCGCATAGATTACTGGATTGCCAGCAACTCTCTCAAAGACAATGTTAAATCTGCCGCGATTCATCCTGATGTCATGGGGTCTGACCACTGTCCTGTCAGTATAGAATTGGTATTTTAATGAATACAAAAGTACTCTCACTTTTATTTCTACGCCGTGATGACGAGATTCTCCTTGCCATGAAAAAACGCGGTTTTGGCGAAGGTCGTTGGAATGGTGTTGGCGGTAAAGTGGAAGCAGGTGAGTCAATCGAAGAAGCAATGATCCGCGAAACTTCAGAAGAAATTAATGTTATTCCCGTAACATACGAGAAGGTAGGTGACATTCGATTTGATGAATATTTCAAAGGTGAGCCTACGTTAATGCATGTCCATGTCTTTGTTGCGTCCGTGTGGGAAGGCAAGCCTACCGAGTCCGAGGAAATGGCACCAAAATGGTTCTCTGTAAAAGATATTCCTTACGAGGATATGTGGTCAGATGACCCTTATTGGCTTCCACTTGTTCTCGAAGGTAAAAAGGTAAGCGCCGACTTTAAACTTGATGCAGCAGACGTTATAATAGATCACACTATTAAAACCGTGGTGGGCTTTTAAGGATATATATGTCCCAAACTGGTGAATCCGATGAATTCATCGACAATATCGTTCAATCATTAAGAGAAAAGAAACCACTTTACTTTGCAGGTGCACATGTTTACGATGCACTTGGTTCGCGGTCACTAACGGCTATTATTGGTCCAACCGCCTCTGGCAAATCAACGGTCAGTGAAGCGGTTATTGCACTCGACCCCGAATTCAGCCTCGTAAATACAACGACAACCCGTAAGCGTCGCTATGAAGGCGATCCTGCGGGTAGCGATCCTATCGGTTTCCGAACAGCAGACGAAGGAGTGACGTACGCAGAGCTGAACGACGCCGTTACGAATGCAAATTTGGTTAACTATGACATCTTCGGTAAAAATATATATGCGACCTACCAAAGCGGATTCCCGAGTGACTATAACATTGGACCAATCACTAGTGGGAGCGTTCCACAGTTATATGAAAGTGGCTTCAAACGATTTACTACTGCTTTCATGGTTACCGACGGCGAAACATATGAAAAGCGCCTGCGCGAAGAACGTGTTCACTTTCCTGATTTCCGAGACCGCGTTATCGAAGGCCTTACTTCGATTGACTTCGCCCAGCTCAACCTTGATACAAACTGGCTCCAGTTTGTTGAAACTCTTCCTGAGCCAGACGGTGTCACAAAGGCAGCTCGAAGAGTTATTCGTATGACACGAGGCGATTCTGTCGAAATGCTTATCACTTCTCGCGCTCAACGTTACCTCGACGAAATGGCAGAAGCTTTGCGTCACGTCGCCCGAGACGTACACTAGAACAATGGACTACTCTTACTGGAAAAAACAAATTCCTGGCACGCCGCTCTTTCCTGATATCGAGTGGAGTAAGCCCGAACAACGATCGATGGCGGGTAAACTTGGGATTATTGGTGGCAACAAACTAGGGTTCGCAGGTGTTGCTGAGGCTTATTCTGTCGCCCTCGCAACAGGCGCAGGGAATATCCGTGTTCTATTACCCGATGTACTGAAAAGAACTATCCCAGCGGCAATTACCGATGCCGTCTTTGCTCCGACCAACCCTTCAGGTAGCCTCAACAAGGATGCTTTAGATGAAATGAATGCAATGAGTGCTTGGGCGGATGAAGTCCTATTAATTGGAGATGCTGGTCGAAGTAGCGAAACGGCAATTTTATACGAGCAATTCATCCAAAAATACACAGGACAGCTAGTTTTAACACGTGATGCTGTCGATTTAGTCAAAAATAGCGCCGAACTGTTAGTCGAAAGGCCGAAAACGGTGCTAGTAGTGTCGTTTGCGCAACTTCAGAAATTATTTCAATCTGTCTATTACCCAAAAGTGCTCACTTTTAGTATGCAGCTAACAAACCTCGTTGAGGCGGTTCACAAATTCACCATTACGTATCCCGTTACTATCGTTGTGCTTCATAAAGACCACTTACTTATCGCCCACGAAGGGGAAGTGGTCAGTCAAGTCTGGGATAATCCAATGATGATCTGGCGTGGATCTGTTGCCGCCAAAGCTGCTGCGTATTGGTTGTGGAGTGGATCGAAGCCCCTACAAGCAATTGCGTCTAGCATTCTCTAGTGTAGCTCTATTGATATTTAACACTATATATGCTATAATATACATATGAGTATCGGTAACCAATTTTTCCTTGAAGGAAATGAATTAAGAAACGATAACGGCTCGAGTATTCCACTCGAGGTTTCTTTTCTTACCGAAAAAGATGCTGACGAAGCCCTATGGCTTAATCCTGAAAAGGCCAAGCGACCGCTTAATTTCCTTTTAAAACAATATGGAGGGGAGCTGACACCGCGATTAAGCCGACTCGCCTTAAAATCTCTTGCAATCCCACTTTTCATCCGCGAAGCAGACGGCCCTGACGCCTCCGAGGAAACACAGGATGTAGTAAACGAGACGGCACTACGTAATAGCATTTTACTTAACTCCTACCTCGATCTTCTTGATGATCCAGAAGTGGACCAAACAGTCCTTAGCCAAGCCATTAACGATGCTGTCGTATTTCAACTCGTTGCTCGATCGTTCCGCTCGAACGAACAAGACGACATCGTGTTACTGCCTATTTCACCCGAAGAATACCACGAAAGTCCCAAGGTGAGCTTTACCGTTCTGCGCCGTAAATCCCTTGGACGAGCACACCTTATTGTCTCCGAACAAACGGATGATTTTTTCCGCCAAGATGTAGATGTCAACCGCTACCGTATCAGAATCAAGCCATCTGAGATCGTCGGTCCAGACAATACTTTTATCGGCCTGGCGGAATCACTCGTTGCCGAACAACAACTCGATGTCGTTGACATGGCAGATTACGACGCGATCAACAGTGCGGCTGGGCGATTATTCACAAAGATTAACGATCAGTTTGATCACATCGATACCGCAGCATAAGACACGATCATGCTCAAAAGAAAAAAGCTCATCATAACGACGAGCTTTTTTCTTTGGTACCGCGAACCGGACTTGAACCGGTACGTCATTGCTGACACCAGATTTTGAGTCTAGCGTGTCTACCATTCCACCACCGCGGCATACTTTTTGCGTCGCTTGGCGTGTCTACTCATGTTTGACACCACCGCGGCACATATATCGCTACTACTGAAAAGTACCAACGTATTGTACAATAGAAGCTAGTAGGAATAAAGCATATGAACCCCGATAACAGCAATCCCGATAGTGGTAGAGATTTGCAAACGCAGCCGAATGATAGCGGCGTTTCAGACAATGACACTTCCGCCTCTCCACAGTCTCCACAGGTAAAAGCGCAGCAAACTGCAGCTGCTGATGTTATTCGTTCTCAAATCGACGGACTGTACGGCGGTCACGTTGGTGAAATGGCCGAAGAAAATGCGGGGCAACAAACACAAACCAGCACATACCACCGCAACCACGAACAACATACACTCCCACAAGCAGAGCAGTGGAAAGAGTACCACTCCGCATGGCAGAACTATTACCAAAAATATTACGAGAATTATTACACTGCACATGTTGCAGCCACTTCTACACCAACCGTTGCCGACACGCCACCTCAAGAAAACACAGGCTACTTTTCTCATCAACCCGCCGAAGAAGAAACTCCCGAAGAACTTTCAAACGACCAAGCACTCCTCGAGCTCCGATCGAAATTGTTAGGAAAGGTACAAGAATCTGCTGGTAAGATTAGGAAGAGTCGACACTTTATTCCTATTATTTCGGCTGTTACAGTCGTACTGTTATTTGTATTTATTCAATACAACCAGGTCTTTATCGCCAACGTAAAGGCATATGTTTCACCAGGCAGTATCGACCCCCAGAATATTGTAGTCGATCCAACTACTGACATTGTTGTTTCAGCCGATCCACGGCTGATTATCCCAAAGATTAATGTTGATGTTCCAGTGACCTATGATGTTGGGACCGATAATGCTTCTCAGATGAAAGCGATGGAAGGTGGTCTTGCGCATTTCCCGGTTGCTGGTGCCAGCAGCCACCCAGGTGAAGTAGGGAATACTGTTCTTGCGGGGCACAGCAGTAATGACTTATTTGATGGCGGCGACTACAAGTTTATTTTTGCCCAGCTCGACAAGCTCAGCACAGGCGACACAATCTACGCCAACTTTAAAAGCAAACGTTACACCTATGTCGTCACCAAGATTGAAACGGTGAAACCAACCGAAGTAAACAAGCTCGTATATCCAACAACAAAGCCAGTCTTAACACTTATCACTTGTACACCACTAGGAACCGCCCTAAACCGACTTCTTGTCACCGCCGAACAAGTTAGCCCAGACCCAACTGCTGCAGCTACAGCGCCCGCAGGAAGCGGCACAGCAAGTGGTACACCTGCTATCCCAGGTAGCAGTGGCACACTCTTCGAAAGATTGTTTGGCGCAAACTAGAACTACTTGTCTAGTTCAAGATCATAGTTGCGCGTTGTAGTCGGTAATTATCACCAAGCTTTGTGATGCCGTAAAGATATTTGCCGTTCTGGCTGAGTGTCGCATCAAAGCCGGGTTCCATAGACATAATGCTGTGAACATTCGTACCGTCGAACTCACGGATTGAAAGCTTACCGTCATAGACTACCCATAGGTACGCATCATCAAGCCATTGCAATGATCGAACGGTCGTTTCGCCCGTTGCAATAGTTGCGTTAGTTTGGCGCAGGTATTCGACTTCGTAGCTGGTAAAGTTAAGTCCAGACTGGACGACAAGGTGACCACCATCTTCACTAAATGATGTCGTATCGATGTTAGCTGAAACTTTAAACTCGGCATACTTTTTCAAACTTGTATTGAGCGTATCGGAGGATGAAGGGTAACGACCCTTTAGAACCGACACTTTTAAGCCTTCAGAGATAGCGATATAGTCGTCGTTGTAATATTGCGTCGCATCAATAGTCAGTGGGGTTGTTAGGTCGTTTACGACTCGAAGCACGTGTGATGCCTCATCACCATCACGGTAAATACCCGCAACCTGTCGTGCCTGATTTGTAGGGTCAAGACCAGTGTAAGTAATGACGTTTGTATCGAATAAATCGAATTGCGTCACGTTCGAAACCAGTCCGCGTGAGATCGTGGCACTTGATAGGTCGAGCTTACGGATAATACCGTCCGTCAGACCGTACAGAGTATTGCCACTTGTTCCCGAGAATTTCACTTCCGTTAGTGAGATACCTAAGAGTCGTGTAATGTTCACACTGGTTGCAATGTCTTGTGTATCAACCACGATGTATTCGGTCTTGTCGCTATATACATGCTTGAGGATGACATATCGTCCGTCTGTATCCCAACTTTCCATCGTGAAGGTATGCGTCACACCCTCAACACCTGCTTCGCTGTACATATCGACTGGTAGCGAGATAGTGGAAGATTTCACTTGTTGAGAACGAAGATCAACTAATTGGAACGTCGGAACGTCAGCCTTTTCTTGGACCATAAGCCACTTGTAGTCAGGTGAAGCCTTTTCACCATAGACAGAAGCATAGGTGGCAACTGACTCGACCTTAATATCTTTTGGAACTAATCGGATGTAGTCGAGCCATTCAAGCGACCCCGTCTTTACAGTGAGCATCTTGGACCATGTTTGGTAGTTTGCTCGACTCATAGAGAAAGTGTGGACCCCTGCAACGACTGATTGTTTTGACGGAGTATTGGCATTAATAGATTTTGAGTCAATTTTCACATCCGCACCATTTGGTTTTGAATCGAATTGAACCAATGCCCCTTGCTCGAGGCGACCTTTATCTCCGTCAAGACGGTATCCTAGAATAAACAAGATTGTTCCTGCCACGATGACAAGTACCGCAATAAACATCACCACATAAGTGATTATGCGGCGAATAAGCAGTTGTTTTTTTGTGGGACGTCGAAACATAATTTCCCTTTTAGTATAAGGCATTAGTATTAATAGTGCATAGCAGTCTGAAGCATTTTAAAATCAGGGCTTGCATAAGCGTAATGATACTTCTAATATAAGTAACAACGTATGGGGGCAAAACTCATACTTCATTTTGACCTGCGAGGAAGAAAAAATAGAATGCAAGCGAATAAAACGGTAACGATTAATGGTCATCTTTATGATGCCGTCACTGGATTACCAGTTGGAAAAGAATCTAAACAAGCTGAAAAACCACTTTCACCTGCAACGGTGAAGAAGCGTGCAGAAGAAATTACTTCAGCGGCTGTCCATGCTCAGCCACAAAAATCAAAGACACTTCACCGTCGGGCTGCAAAAAAGCCTGTTGCTGGCGTTTCCAAGCGTCCACAAACTGGTCGCCACATGGATATTTCTCGTAGTTCTAAAGTCGCTCGTTTCGCTCCACATCCTGTTGCCGCAGCAGCGCCAGTCAAAAAAGCAGAAGTTCCTGATATCGCTCCAAAGCGTCATCCTGTCGCAGCTCGTGCCTTTGCGCGAACAGCAAAACCTGCTGCAGTTGTCGCAGCGACAGCCAAAAGCTCAAAGCAAGTAAAAGACGACGCAATCAGCGCAGCGCTTGCAAAACCAGTCGCAAAAGAACCGAAAAAGAAAAGAATTCACTGGTCTCGTAAATTCATTATTATTACAGGTATCTTTGTCGTGCTTATTATTGGTGCGTATTTGACCTATGTTAATATTCCTAGCATTTCAGTTGGATTTGCCGCTTCACAAGCTGGTATCAACGCAACATATCCTCAGTACAAGCCAGACGGCTATCACTTGGCGCAGCCAGTGACTTATAGCGACGGAACGGTGACTTTAAAGTTCGAATCAAACACCAACGATAGCGCATACTCTGTCGTCCAAACTCGCAGCTCTTGGGACTCATCAGCAGTACTAACGAATATCGTTAAAAAAGAAGCAGGTGACAACTACGTCACCACTCAAGAAAGCGGATTGACGATTTACGCATATAAGGACATCGCAACGTGGGTGAACGGCGGCATTCTTTACACCATCGATAGCAACGCACCTATTACGAACGAACAAATTCGTCACATCGCAACTAGCCTCTAGTCATATCTGTTATAATTGAGATAATGACAACTCCTATTCGCACCCGTTTCGCCCCAAGTCCTACTGGTTTTATGCACGTCGGTGGTATTCGTACTGCACTTTTTGCCTGGTTGGTTGCGCGCCAAAGTAACGGCGCGTTTATTCTTCGCCTTGAAGACACCGACCAGAAAAGGGAAGTGGAAGGTTCGGCTGATCACATCATTAAAGCCCTCAACGCACTTGGCATCACTCACGACGAAGGTCCCGATATCGGTGGACCGTATGCCCCATACAAGCAAAGTGAGCGCCTTGCTACCTACAAGGTTTGGGCACAAAAACTTATTGACGCAGGTCGCGCCTATGCCGACCCCTACACCGCAGAGGAATTAGATGCGTTCCGCGAGTCTGCCAAGGCTAACAAAAAAGCTTTTCTATACCGCGAACATCGCCCTGAAAATCCACCTACATGGGATGGCACGACAGCACTTCGCCTAAAGTCTGATCCAAAAAATTACACTTGGCACGACGAGGTGCTTGGTGACATTACCACTGGCCCAGAAGTCATTGACGATATTATTCTTATAAAATCTGACGGTTTTCCAACCTACAACTTTGCGCACATCGTTGATGATGCCGAGATGAAAGTAACACACATTATTCGAGGTCAAGAATTTATCGCCAGCCAACCAAATTACTTAGGTATCTACGAAGCACTTGGTATCGAACACCCATTATTTGCCACTATGCCACACATCATGGCCGAGTCGGGCAACAAAAAACTTGGGAAACGTGACGGCGCCAAGGATGTTTTGGAGTATCTTACTGACGGCTACCTCCCCGAAACAATGGTGAACTTCATCTCTAGTCTTGGTTGGAATGACGGTACTGAACAAGAAATTTTCACTGTGCCTGAATTGATCGAGAAATTTAGCCTGGACCGCGTCAACCACAGTGGCGCACGCTTTGACGAAAAGCGCCTCGAGTGGATGAATGGGCAACACATTCGCATGCTGTCACTCGAAGATCTCTACGAACGAGTAACCAATTTCTGGCCTGAATCTGCCGCGACTGCCAGTGAGGAATTGAAGAAGCACGTCCTTGGGCTTGTCCAAGATCGCCTTAAAACGCTGAAAGATCTTGCAACGCTGACCGATTATTTCTTTGCCGAGCCAACTGCAGACTGGACGATGATAGAAACCAACAAGCAACTTTCGAAACTCTCAAAAGATGAGTTACGAACATTGCTACAAGCATCGATTACTGCTTTGTCGGATTCTGATTTTACGCCAGAAGCAATTCAAGAAACTTTAAACCAGTTGCTTGTCACAACAGGCCAAAAACCAGGCATTCTCTTTAGCCTGATTCGTACCGTCGTATCATGGGCGCCATTCAGTCCAGCACTAGACCATACACTAAGTGTTCTTGGGAAAGAAACCAGCCTGAAACGGCTCACTCAAGCGATCACCGATCTTTCTGCATAAGAAAACACTTGCCGATAAGTGTTACAAAGCATAAACACTTTGCTATAATGACGCATATAGCTATGTTCAAACGTAAACCAAAAAAAGAGTACATTCACATTGGCCAAAAATCGCCCAATTGGTTTCGTCGACACAAAAAATTAGCCATCATCCTTAGCGTTGTTCTTGCCATACTAATTGGTGGAGGTGTAGCGACTGCACTATATTTCGTTAATAAAAAGCCCGCTGATACACCAGCGCCCACTAAAGTAGTGAAGCCCGCTCCAAAACCAGAACCTATAAAGTACTATTCACCGTTGACAGGAAACCTCGTGGCCGATGAAGCAGCGACGAAACAAGCTGTCACCGCCGTTATGATAGAAAACAGTCCCGATGCGCGACCACAATCTGGGCTGAAAGATAGTGGCATTGTCTTTGAGGCGGTCGCCGAAGGAGGCATCACTCGATTTGCCGTCTTGTACCAACAAGAAAAACCAGCCCTCGTTGGACCTGTGCGAAGTGTCCGTATGTATTACGTGGACTGGATCGCCGCCTTCGATGCCAGTGTTGCACATATTGGCGGTAGCCAAGCAGCACTCAACGAAGTGCGTAACGGCAATTATCGCGACATTGACCAGTTCTTTAATAGCGGAGCTTATTATCGCGCCAGCGACCGCTATGCACCACATAACGTGTACACCACTTTTGAACGGCTCGACGCATTAAATACCGCAAAAGGCTACACCAGTTCTACCTTCACTGGTTTTACCCGTAAAGACAGTACCGCCAGTAAGACGCCAGTGGCAACGTCAATCACTGTCGATATTAGTAGCGCGATCTTTGACAGTGCCTATACCTACAATGCAACCACTAACACCTATGATCGCTCACAGGGTGGCGCACCTCACACAGATCGTGAGTCTGGCCAAATCAGTCCTCGCGTCGTGATTGTCATGAAGATCCCAGAGCGCACCGTGCTTGAGGATGGCTATCGCCAACAAATCGATGCAGTCGGAAACGGCACTGCGACTATTTTCCAAGACGGTACAGTCCAAGAGGCAACCTGGCACAAAGCGACTAAAGTAAATCAAATTACTTTCACTGATGCTAATGGCAAAGATATTCCTTTGGCGCGTGGACAGACGTGGCTGACTTCGGTACCAGAAGATGGAGGTGTCACATGGCAGTAGAAACACCTCAAAAATCAGCGAAAGACTTTTGGCCATATTTCGATAGGGTAGCATCAACCGTCATCGTTATGACGCAAATCGTTATATTAGCGTTGATTACACTCGTTGCTTTCTTGTTTGGCTTTATGTCGAGAGGACCGACTGAGTTTATTGCCATTGTCTGTATTCTATTAGCTCAGGCAGTTTTTGGAACAATCGGTTTCCTCGTTATCTATCGACTTATCTCTCGGCCAATCAGAGATCTATTAAATGCGGTCATCCATGTTTCTGGAGATCTCACTGCAACGACACCTCCAAATCCAAATGATGCCCGCTTTGCAAAGAATGGCTTTAAAGACGTGCTTCAGACCATATACCAACTGGCTAGTACCGACAAAGAGCCAATCGCAGTCATCGCTTCTGCGCCCGCAACGATTATCGAAGCAGCGACCCCGACACAGATTGTAAAACCCGCCAGCACAGCGCTCGAGGCTGCGCTTAACGAAACTTCGTGTGGATTTGTCGTCATGAACCATGATCGAGTCATTACATTCTCGAACAAGGCAGCACCGCTGAACATCAACACAGAAGGAGTCGCTACACTCAGCCTTCTCTTTAATGGCGCCGAGACGCTCGACGCATGGCTAGATGAGTGCGAAAAAACTGCCGTCCACGCCGAAAAGACATGGTCACGTGTACCAAATAAGTTACCCGAAGAAGAAGGCCGCCGTTTATTCGACGTTATCGCTTCGTACGATAAGGGGACTGAAAGCGAAGTTGTCTTAACACTGATTGACCGCACTGGTTTATACGAAGTTGGCGAGCAAGAACTAGACTTTATCGCTTTTGCTGCACACGAGCTGCGTGGACCAATCACTGTTATCCGTGGCTACTTGGACGTGCTTGAAGACGAATTAAAAGACGTCCTCAAAGACGACCAGCACGAACTTTTCCATCGTTTAACCGTTTCAGCCAATCGTTTATCTGGCTACATCAATAACATCCTTAATACTTCACGCTACGACCGTCGCCACTTAAAAGTACACCTGGCTGAAACGACCGTTGCAGAAGTGTACGACACGATTCGCGACGACATGACGCTGCGAGCAAACGCCCAAAATCGTCTGTTAGCTGTCAATATTCCTGATACTCTGCCGAAAATTGCAGGTGACCCAGCCAGTCTTGGTGAAGTATTTGGTAATCTTATTGATAACGCCATTAAATACAGTAATGAGGGTGGCGCTATTGATGTTACGGCGTCTCAAAAAGGTGATACTGTCGAAATTGCCATCACTGACCACGGAATTGGTATGCCAGGAAACGTTATTGGAAATCTTTTCCAGAAATTCTACCGTTCGTATCGTTCGCGTGAGACAGTGGCAGGAACAGGGATTGGTTTGTATATATCAAAGGCGATCGTTGAATCTCACGGTGGCGCTATTAGCGTCCGTAGCGAAGATGGTAAAGGATCAACCTTTACTGTTTCACTTCCGACCTTCCAGGTAGTTGCAGATAAACTAAAGGCAGGCAATAATAGTAACGAAGGATTAATCGAACAAGGCAGTGGTTGGATCAAAAACCACAATATGTATCGAGGATAACACTACCCATGGCAATTAAAACAATTCTTATTATCGAAGATGACCGCTTTATCGGCGAGATGTACGTCCGTAGCCTAAAAAAAGCTGGCTATGAAGTTGACTGGATGGTTGACGGTAATGACGGCCTCATCGCGGCAC
>Ga0247817_10001635_pt1 | contig 11665 bp, 10 predicted proteins | sample UWRJL212509R1_FD_178010 | JGI IMG/M metagenome (GOLD analysis project Ga0247817, IMG submission 178010) | Plant litter microbial communities from Arlington Agricultural Research Station in Wisconsin, United States - UWRJ-L212-509R-1 | ecosystem: Environmental > Terrestrial > Plant litter >... | reverse complement strand
CACAACCTGCTGCGCCACCGTCGCCATGAAGCCGACAAGCAATGATGCGGCGATGACAAGAAGAGCACCGGATGCAGAGGCCGCGATCGCGAGGGCAGCGGCCAAGCCGAGAAATTGCAGAACAATGAGCCGTTTGCGCTCGATAAGATCACCGAGCGGCACCAGCAGGAACAGCCCGGCCGCATAGCCAAGCTGCGTGACCGTGGGCACGAACTGCGTCGCCTCGCCCGGCATATCCTCTTTCATCACGCCAAGCATGGGCTGGTTATAATAGATGTTTGCTACAGCTATGCCCGCGACCACCGCCATCGCGAAGTTCAGGCCGCGCTTGAGCGGGGCGGCGGGGCGATCGGGCTTGATTTCGATTGCGGGCATATCGTCCTCTTGCTGGCATTTCGGCAATGGCAATTGTTCGGTTCTACTGATCACGCCGCTCATCTATGCGCGAGGGCAGACACGCCGCCTCCCATACCAAGGCATTACAAACTTTGGTGTAGATTGGCCCCGCCGCAGTTCTGGATATCTCTGTCCCTATCGGACGGCAGTTGCCGCTCGACCTGCGAGGAGACGAAAGATGAATAGTCCAAAGCCTATTTCAGCCGCCCGCCGCCAGTTCGGCACGCCCACGGACCTTGGCGAGAATGCGACACTCCACATTTCAGGCGGACTCAAAGCGCTGCTAGCAGACGTCTATGCGCTCTACCTCAAGACCAAGAATTTCCACTGGCACATGAGCGGACCAAATTTTCGCGATTATCACCTCCTACTCGACGAACAGGCAGACCAGATTTTCGGCATGACCGACCCGATTGCCGAGCGCGCCCGCAAGATCGGCGGCAAGACGATCCGCTCCATTTCGGAGATTGCCACAAAGCAGCGCCTGCTCGACAATAATGCCGATTATGTCGATCCGCAGGATATGCTGGCGGAGTTGCATGACGACAACAAGCAGCTCGTCGCAGAAATGCGCCTGATCCATGAGCTCTGCGACGAATATTCCGATGTCGCCACCGCCAGTCTAATCGAAGTGTGGATCGACGAAACGGAGCGTCGCAGCTGGTTCCTGTATGAAAGCTGCCGTAGCAGGACGATAGTGTGATCCACTGCCGAGCTTACGTGTGATGCCTTGGCTCCGACCGCGAGTATTGACAGATCAGGGGTGGCCGAAGCGATTTAGCCATCCCCAATTTGCCGCATTGTTTCAAGGCAGATGTCGATACACCCGCTCCGCCAACACCGAGCCGGCAACTTTGTGTTCCCGTCAGCCGTCCCAATCGGATAGATTTTCGTTAGGGCAGAGTTCGAACGTTGCTGACCCGTATTGATTGTCCTGCGTAAAACGGATCCGGCTCTCGGCTGTGATTACCCACTTCTCGCTGCGCTCCGCATCTGTGTAGGTGTCGGTACAGGTCTGCGTGCCTGTCCATGTCGAACCATCCCTTTGGGTAGGAGCGAACCGGCAATCGCGGGAGTTGCGCCCACCAAATCCTTTTCCATCGAAGGTAGCGACTGAAGCATTTGCAGGTGGGCAGCTCGGGCCTTCTGCGGAAGTCTTTGCAACGCGTGCGTAAACACCTGTTTGCAAGGGTATACCACCAACTGATGGCGCTGCGACCGCTGCTTGCTCCCCTGCCCCGTGTGCATTTTTCACGACTGGAAGATTTTGGGTTGGGTTGGAATTCGCCGCAGCCGAAGCTTGTACAGCTGCGGGATCCGCTTCTCCCCTGTCACGATCAAGGTCAGCGCATGCTGACAACATCGCCAAAGGCAGCAGCCCAATGAAACGCCCGTGCACACTGTGTCTCCCGCTGTTGCCGACTTTTTTAACGCCCATGTATGATCCAGCGCTGAATGGCGGAACTCAGCCGGTGTTAGCCATGCGCTAAAGATTGCTGTCCGGAGAAGTGCACTTTGTGAAAACGTCGAAGCCAGCAAGCGGGTTCAGCCCCGTGTTTGCCGGAAACTTAAGAGCAGAGCTTGCAGCCTGCCACCTTGCCGTAAACGCCTATCACGTTCGGCTGCCCTGCTCGACACAATGATGCGTGAGGCGGGCGGACCGTTTGTAGCGGGATCGCAGGTTACGATCTGTGACTGCGTCACGATGGCAACGTCACAAATTGCGGACGAGTTCATGGGGGTGCCAGTACGTATGGGAGATCTAAAGCTGGCTTGCATCATCATTGATCACATTGCGTTTCGACCAGTCTCCAAGCTGAAGCGTAGGGCCGCCGAAGCCGGCTAAAAAGCGGTCGCTCTCTTCCTCAATTTGTCACCTTGAGAGCCGCCATACATTCAGGTGCTCAATGGCCACGGCAACTGGCCTCCTGTTGCCTGGCGATGCCGAACCGTCAATCGAGCACACTCCCCAAAGTCTCATTTTCTGGAAGGCAGCGAACCGCAACAAACTTGACTTAACGATACATCATATCATAGATGCACGTCGTCAGTACCGATGTGGGGAAGTTTCTTGATCGACGTGTATACCCGGCAGGCGAAAGCCTGCTTGCTTTCGTTCGCCTCCGCCATAGCATTGATGCCTTCCGCTGGGTGGGCCCAAGAATCCGAGCCGGAAACGAGAGGAACCGGCGCAACTAGCCCCGCTCGAATTGTCGTCACTAGCCCGTCGCTCACGAAGATCGATGTGGCGACACCACTTCCCGTCATTGTCCTCACCGGCGACGAGCTCGCCCATCGCCGTCGCGGCACCTTGGGCGAGACGCTTGATGGCCTGCCCGGCGTACACATGGACAATTTCGGCGCAGGCGCGTCGCGCCCCGTCATTCGCGGGCAGACGCTGCCCCGGATCGAAATCCTGTCGGACGGCGCCAACTTGTTCGACGTCGCTTCGGTTTCACCCGACCACGCCATTGTCACTGATCCGATGCTGCTCGACGCGATCGAGATCCAGCGTGGCCCGGCGGCGGTTCGCTATGGCGGCAGCGCGGTCAATGGCGCGATCAACCTGATCGACAGCAAGGTGCCCAAGACGCTCCCCGAGGGCGGGATCAGCGGCGCTTCGGAACTGCGCTTTGGCATCGCCGACGAAGAAAATAGCGCTGCCGGCCGGATAACCGCCGCCCTTGGTCCGTTCGCGTTCCATGCGGAAGGCTCGTATAGTGACCGCGAGAACTACAACGTGCCCGCCGGCTTCGGTAGCGACGAGTTGAAGGATTCCTTCGCTGACAGCTCCAGCTATGCCTTCGGTACCTCGTGGATCACCGACAAGGGCTATATCGGCGCGGCCTATACAAGGCAGGATGCCAAATACGGCCTGCCGGGCCACAGCCACGCAAACGGCGTGTGCCATCTGCATGGCTATCCCTTTCCTGCGCCCGGCAGGATCGATCTGCACTGTCTCGGCCATGGGAATTACCAGAACCCGTTCGACAACCCGGATAGCGACACCGCCTCCATCGATTTGCGCAGCGAACGCGTCGATGTGCGGGGCGATTATGTCGATCTCGTGCCAGGCATCGAGAGTGTCAGGATCAGAGGCTCCTACACCGCCTATCATCACGACGAGATCGACGGGCCGATCCTGTACAGCCGCTTCACCAACGAAGTCTGGGACGGCCGCCTGGAGCTTACCCACAAGCCAGTGCTCGGCTTCACCGGCACATTGGGCGTCCAGTATACCGATGGCACGTTCAACGGGCTGAACCTGATCGACCTGCACGTTCCGCCGACGGGTTCGTTCGGCTTTTACGGAACACCGGACTACCTGACCGAGAACATCGGCGTTTTCCTGAGCGAACGCCGCAGCTTCGGCAATGTCGATATTGAACTGGCTGCCCGAAAAGACTGGCGCACGATCCGCGTCCCTATCTCCGGAGCCTTCTACATCAATCTCAAGGAACAGTATCAGGGCTACTACATCACCACATATGGAGCGAATTGGCGCGAAGCCGTCGAGCAGGATTATCGGGCGGGGTGGGCCGAAAACAATCCCGACCGCAAGCATAACCCCTTCTCCGCGTCCCTTGCCGCGACTTTGAACATCGCAGGCGGATACTCAGCTGCGCTATCGCTTGCGCATTCTGAGCGGGCACCGAATATGCGCGAACTGTTTGCCGACGGGAGCAATTTGGCCACCAACAGCTATGAAGTCGGTCTGCTGGCCAGCGGGTTCGTTCAAAACTACCTTCCAGACGAACTATTCTCCGACGACGATGTCATGGAAACGTCCCGGGCGATCAATCTGACCTTTCGAAAGGTTGGCGGGCCGCTCGAATTTGAGGTCGGTGCCTTCTATCAGGATGTTGACGACTACGTTTTTGCGCATTTGCTCGAAGCGGAAATGACGGCGGGTACACGGCACAACTTCCTGCTGTACACGGCCGTCGATGCCGAATTCTACGGCGCGGACGGGCAGGTCAGCTACCAGCTGAGTCCGGCATCGCGTGTCGCCATGTTCGGCGATTATGTTGCTACCAACCTCAAGGGCAGCGGCGACAACCTGCCCCGCATCCCGCCGGGGCGGCTAGGCGCACGGTTCGACTGGGCGCAAGGGCCGGTTTCGGCAGACGTGGAATATTATCATACCTTTGGACAGGACAAGGTGGCGAGCTACGAGACCCCGACCGATGGCTATGGCATGCTCAACGCTACCTTCGCGTATCAGTTAGCGATCGAGGGCGGGAGCGAATTTGAACTGTATCTGCGCGGATCGAACCTCACCAACGAGTTGGCCTTCGTGCACACTTCATTCGTGAAGGACATGTCGCCACTGCGCGGACGCAATGTTGTGTTCGGGATTCGGCACCAGTTCTGATCGTTACCATGGGGGTGGGTAACAACTCCCCGCCATTGGTGGATCAGCCGGGTCAGAAGTAGGCCTTGAGGTTCCTCCTCCGGTGGCGGCCAGCACTGCTCGGTCGCCATCGTAAACCGAGACGATGCCGGCTATTTTGCCGAGGACAAGCCTTGATATTGGCTCGTCTCGGATTTGGCTAATTGTATTCTGCTTGATATCTGCAAGCGCCTGAACAGTGGACATTCACCGCGCAAAGCGAAGCCGTCACAAGCAGCCCTTCATACATCTCGCCTCGGCAACAAGGGCGACGTGGTTCGGAAAAAACTGCCAGTCGCCACCGCTACTAAGAGTGGTCGGTTCGCCAAAACCGGTCATTATTGAATCAGCGAAGATTGCTCTGGCAAACACCGAAACTGGGCCGCTGCGCGCCAGGCGACATTAAGGCCGTTGCCGATGAGTCTAGGCAACGCCCACCAACCGGAAAGCGGTTCCTTGTTCCACTCAGCCAACCTTGAACATAGTCCAGACATGGACTATGTTCAGAAGTGGAGAAAATTGATGACGAGACAAAATACCGATGCAAAGCTTCACACCGGGCCCGCCCCGCTCGATGTCTCCCGCTTTGAACCTGCCAATCGCCGACGCCTCAGTGCGCCGGCGTTGCGGACCTTCCTTGCCATCGCAGCCCTCTGGGGCCTCAACGAGGAGCAGCAGCGCCTCATCTTGGGATACCCCTCTCGCTCGGCCTTCTACAACTGGTCCAAGCGTGTGCGCGAGCATGCCGATATCACGCTCGACGCAGACGTCCTTATGAGGATTTCTGCCGTGTTCGGCATTCATCAAGGTCTTGGCGTTCTGTTTTCAAACGAGCATGAGGGCGTCGCATGGCTGCGCCGTCCTCATGATACAGTCGTATTCGGCGGACAGCCTCCGCTCAGCCTGATCACCAATGGAACGCAGGACGGGCTGAGGACGGTTCGCAGGTTCGTCGATGCTGCCCGTGGGGGCCTTTATATGCCGCCGTCGGCCGATGAAGCCGACTTTGAACCATATGCGGATAGCGAGATCATTTTCCAGTGATCGGCTCCCTCTCTAGCGCTCCGCGCCCAAGCTATCGCCTCATTCCATCGCAGTTCCCTCCGATCGGGCTTTTCGACACTATCGCCACTGCAGCTGACGCAGTGGCCGTTATGGAACTTACCGGCTGGACCAATGACCGCCAGGTCAATGATCGCATCACCCGGTTACCGGAAGATCTCTGGGTCTATGGCCGCCCAAACTCCAGCGTCATCATGGGAAGCTTCCTCCATGTCGCTCCAGGCGGGATGCGCTTTAATCGCGCGGAGCTTGGCGCCTGGTATGCAGCCACGGAGATCCAAACCGCCATCGCTGAAGTTGCACATCACCTGCGCCGCGATGCGATTGCCTCCCATGCACCAAGGATGAGCCGCACCTATCGCACCTATTCCTCAGCCCTCGTTGGCGATGAGTATCGCGACATTCGCGGGCTCAGCGCCGCCCAGCCCGAAATCTACCGTTCCGAGGCATATGCTGCGGCACAGGATTTCGGTGAATCTGTCAGATCGGCTGGCCAATGCGGCATCATCTACGACAGCCTCCGCCGGCGAAACGGAACAAATCTGGTCGCCTTCATTCCGCCAAACATCACCGACGTGATCCAGACCGAGCATTTCGAGATCAGCGTCGAAAGCGCGGCCCGGGAAATACTCGTGCGCCGCCTCACGTTGAAGCCGCCGATCAGAAGAAAGAAACGGTGAACCTCCAAATCCGCCAAATGATGCACGCCTACGGCACCCAGCATCGGCATGAACGACCAACGTCTCCAGCCAGCAGTCGACGACGCCATTCGTCGGCATAGCGAACTCTGCGATCCGCAAGGTGATCTCGATCCCGAGCTGGCGATTTTCCGAAAACGATGACGGACCAGACCGTCGGGAGCAAGCTCCTCGGCGAGATCAGCGCGTCCGGCGTAAACCCAGTCGATCTGACCGACCAACAATTGAACAGTCTGGTCGAGATCGCGAACGACAATGCAATGATGCTGCATCAAGCGCTCCCAAGCGGGTCTTCCACCTCCGACTTTGCGCTAGCGACAAGGGGCGCATCCGCCCTTACACGGTCGCGCTCATCTCCGGGATGCCGGATGCGCAACGCCCCGGCGCCCAGAACGCGTGCCAGATGCGGTCCCGAGAGCGGGAATAGGCAAAGCTGCCAATCAACTTGACCGATGCGCAAGTCTGCCGCCGCCTGAAGAGCGGTCATTCCAGATTTCGCATCAGCTCGTCGAAACCGAACGTACGTTTATGGTGGAACGCGGCGCAAGAATGACCAGGTGTGGGGCTTAGCGGCCGTTCCTCTTCAAGTTTTTTAAGTACCGACTTTGTCATTAGCCGACATTCGCCGATCGCCTGACCCGTCACGGGTTCCTATTGCAACTGTGTTATTAGGCGCCAGACCGCTTCCTGGGACCGCCCCGAGAAAGTGGACAAAGGCCTTGTTCTGCGCGCTCGTGCTAGGTCTCGCGCCATAGCCGCACAGCGGCGTTCGCCCGCCTTTGGGGGCGAACGCCGGGCGTCACCTTCAGACGGTGCTGATGGTCCCGCCGTCGATAACAAACTCGGCGCCGTGGATTGCAGCGGCGCGGTCAGCGGCAAGATAGGCGATAAGGTCGGCCACCTCTTCGGGTTCGGCTCCCCGCCCGATCGAGATCCCGCCCAAAGCATCGAGCACGGACTGCCGCGCGTCCTCGACCGTGCCGCCATTGGCTGACTGAAGCATTCCGAGAAAGTCTCCGGTGGCCTCTGTCATGATCCAGCCGGGCGAGACGGCGTTGACACGCACGCCCTTGGGACCGAGTTCCTTTGAGATCGACTTGCTGTAGGTTCTGAGCGCAGCCTTGGCAGCGGCATAACCGGTGGTGGATTCGGGCAGAGGCAAAACCGACTGGATCGAGGTAACGTGCACCACGACGCCCGCGCCCCGCTCGAGCATCTGCGGGATCAGCAGGCGGTCGAGCCGGACCGTTGCCAACAAATTGAGGTTCAATTCGGCAAGCCAATGCTCGTCCGTCAACGCAGCGAAGCCGCCTGCCGGCGATGCCGAACCGCCAACTACATGGGCAAGAATATCGACGCCGCCCAGCCGTTCCAGCGCCGCCTTGGCCAGCGTTTCACCGCCTTCGGCGGTGGTCAGGTCCGCCTGCACATATTCGACACCTTCTGTGGGATCGTTGATCGCCCGGGCGGCGGTGATGACGCGCGCTCCGCCGGCGAGGAAGCGCTCGACCGTGGCACGGCCCAGCCCCTTTGTTCCGCCGCTGACGAGGACGCGCTTGCCCGCGAACTCGGTGGGATCTGCCTTGATGCTCATACCGTTGTCTCCAGGGTTTTGATGGCGCCGTGCGCCAGCGTGAAGCGATAGGTGAAGCGAAGCGGGCTGCCGGGGAAGTCGCCATGCGCGGGGCCTTCGACCACGATATCGCCGCCCTCTTCCCGAACACTATCGGGCGTGAAAATCGCCTTTAGTGGAATGACCTCTTCCTCGAACAACTTGCGGATCGCCCCCTGCCCTTCGAAACGCTTGCCGTTGTCGATGAAGACGGCGTCGCTCGAAAAAGGCTTCAACATGCTGTCGATATCGAAACGGGCGTTTGCCGCGACATAGTCGGCGATCGGCTTTGGAAGGTTCATTGACATTGTCATCTCCTTGCTGGTGATGACACCCATTTAGCGATAGTGGTTTCCCATGATAATCGAGACAAATCGGCATAGCGTGACACGGAAAGCGGGATAATGAGCCGCCATTCGCTGATCGAACTCGAGGCAGTTCTTGCCATCGCCCGATGCGGATCATTTCGGGCGGCGGCGCTCGATCTCGGCCTATCGGCCACCGCCATCAGCAACGCGGTTGGCAAGCTCGAGCGGGAGCTTTCCGTGCGATTATTCAATCGCACCACCCGCAGCGTCTCGCTCACCCATGCGGGGCGGATCTTTGTCGCACAGATCAAGCCAGCGCTGGAGGACATCCAGAAAGCGATGAACACGGCGCGCTCCCAGCAGGATACGCCGTCCGGCACCTTGCGCATCAACGCCTTCGCCACCGCCGCCCGCGAGATCATGGCGCCGCTGGTGCTGAATTATCTGCAGCGCTATCCGCAGGTCCATATCGACCTCGTCACGGAGGGGCGGTTGGTCGATGTGGTGGCGGCGGGCTTCGATCTGGGCGTGCGAAGCGCGGATCTGGTGCCGAGCGACGCGATCGCCATACCGCTGGGCAAGACGCGGCGCATGGCGGTGGCCGCATCCCCCGCCTTTTTCAAAGACAGGGCTATCCCGCAAGTTCCGCAGGAGCTGCTTGCCTACCCCTGCATTCGCGGGCGGCTTCCCAATGGCGCATTGCTAAGATGGAGGTTCGAAAGAGACGGCGAAGAACTGCATCTCGACGTCGAGGGGCCGATCACACTTGACGAGGCTTCTCTGGCGCGCATCGCTGCGACCAACGGCGTGGGGATAGGCTATTTCATGGAATTTGATGTGCGCGAGGACATAGCGGCGGGCCGGCTCGTTCGAATTCTCGAAGACTGGACGCCGCCGCTCGTCCCGCTTTGCCTCTATTATTCCAACCGGCGCAATCCTTCCGCAGCCTTCCAAGCCTTCATCGCGCTCGCCCGCGACTTCGCCATTGGACGGCTCGCACAGCCTTGATCGCAGGCACAGGGTGTCGGCGCAGCGCGAAACGGAGCAATCGTGATGAACCCTTCTCAAGCAGCCAAGTTGTCCCGTTCGTCCAGTCCGCTCACTCAACCGGGGGCATCAATTCAGGATTCCAGACAATTTCCCACATGTGACCGTCTGGATCGCGGAAGTATCCGGCATAGCCGCCGTAGAAGGTTGGCTGCGGTTTTTTGACAATATCAGCGCCGGCGCAGCGAGCAGCCTCGATGATTTGATCAACCTCGCTGCGATCCGTAACGTTGTGACCGATTGTAAAGGCAGTGGACGAGGCGGGCTGCTTGGGCAGTCCCGTGTCATGGACGATGTCATCCTGAGCCCAGATTGCCAACTTCAGCCCGCCGGAAAGGTCGAAAAACGCAACAGCGCCGTGTTCAAATTTGCGGCCGATGATGCCCTCGGTGGGGAGGCCAAGCCCGTCCCGATAGAAAGCCAGCGACTGTTCGAGGTCGGCAACGCCCAGCGTTATTACGGAGATGCGCGACTTCATTCTCATACCCTTCCTATCGGTCCCGGCGCTTGCCGGCCCCCCTGATAGTCTTGGGCCGCTACCATTTGACGGTGGTCTCGGGAAGCGGGGGCCGCGCCAACCTTCCCGAGCCTAACCTGTTTCAGACAAGAGCAAAATGCCGACTTGCTCAACGTGCGTCAGTGTCGACCTGCGCCTGATCGCCGACTTTCGTGGCTAATTGAGCAACACCAGAAGCCTGCCGTTGGTTCAGCTTGGCTGATCGACGCTGTCCGAAGCGCTCAGCTTAAATAGCCGCAAGCGGGGATTCCCGAACACGGCAGTATGTATCGTTGCCGTTCAGGGCGCGCTGGTGAGAGCCTTTCGACAAACCGTCGAACAGGAGGGTTGTTAAGCTTTGCAAAAGCAACAGTGTTTGTCGCCCACCGCCGAGTCCGCAGGAGCCGTGCGCGGCGAATGCTTGCCACTCCACGACCATGTGTTTGTCGTCAGGTTAAACACCTCAAACACCTCAAGCTGGTGGCCCCTCAAGATATTGAGGCAGCCCGTCATTTAGTTCGAGCCAAGATTGCTTAGCGGAAATCCAAATATGGTCCGAGGGTCGGAATGAGCCAGAGTCGTCAAGGCTACCCATGCTAAGCCCGATGCGATTGCCACTTGCACGTTCTGAAAACAAATTCGTGCCACACTGACCGCAAAATCCCCGCCGCAGATCAGGTGATGAGTGCGCCCAACTTATCGGGCCAGTTATTGAAAGCTGATCGAGCGGAACCAGAACGCGAGCGAAAAAGGCGCTGCCCGTTGCCTTCTGGCAAAGGTGGCAGTGACAGACACGAACGTTGATTGGTTTGGCAGTGGTTTCATACCGGGTTTCGCCGCATAGGCATCCGCCCTCGATTAATTTTCCAGACTCAATTCTCATAGAGTGCTCCCGCACAGCCAGACGCTGGCAAAATTCTTTGACTCATTATTGCGCTTTTAGAACCTTTGGCTGACGACAAACTGGTGTTTGTCGTCAGCGGGCAATGGCATCTTTCAGACACCTGCGCCAACTGCGCATACGACCGAAAGGGAGTGGACTGCGGTCGAGCTGTTTCTCGGAAGTAGCTAAGCAAAGCGGCCTTTCTCAAAACGCTTCCCGGCAGCTCTGCAACTCAGTCCGCAGCAATTCGACGAGTTCGGCTGCAGGCATTCCACGCACGAGAGGTGCGCCTTGCCCGCCCATTGAGCGCCGAACCCATGCTCCCCCTTGGTCTTCGCGGCGGCATGGAGTGCTTTGCCTGCGTCATACGCGATAGGGTATTCAGGAGGCTGCATGTTGCCAGCGGCAGCCGCCAGTCCGGTGAACCTGTTGGCAAGCGCCCGAGCAGGTCGGCCCGAGATAAGCGATGTCAGAGACGTGTGGTAGGCTCCCGGCCCGCTTAACGCCGTGCGGTACGCTTCATCCGCTGCGCTTTCAGGACAGGCAATAAACGCGGTGCCAAGCTGCGCCGCAACTGCACCCAGATCGAGGGCGGAAGCGATCCCTGCACCGTCCATAATGCCTCCGGCTGCTATCACTGGGATGCTGGTCCTAAGCACCAGAAGACGCGTCAGTGCTACTGTGCCAAGCGCGTCGTCGGTTGCGAGAGGATAGAAACTACCACGATGGCCACCAGCCTCGATCCCTTGCGCTACAATCGCATCAATACC
>Ga0247817_10001634_pt1 | contig 11667 bp, 13 predicted proteins | sample UWRJL212509R1_FD_178010 | JGI IMG/M metagenome (GOLD analysis project Ga0247817, IMG submission 178010) | Plant litter microbial communities from Arlington Agricultural Research Station in Wisconsin, United States - UWRJ-L212-509R-1 | ecosystem: Environmental > Terrestrial > Plant litter >... | reverse complement strand
CTTGCTTTGGAAATTGTAGATGCCTACAACGAAACTGGTGTTGCTTTCAAGAAAAAAGAAGACACACACAAAATGGCGGAAGCCAACCGTGCCTTCGCACACTTTGCACGAAGCTAATTTATATAGCGACTGTAACAATAAGACTCTCCGAAAGGGGAGTTTTATTGTTTGTACTCATAAAATTGAGTAAATAAAAACCGGCTCAATGCAGAGCCGGTTTTTTAAGAGTGTAGGTATTACCCTACTTGGTGCCAAGTAGTACCGTCGGCAATGAAGTCAGCAACTTGACCGTAGTTATTTACAGAGATTGTCGCTGATGTAGATGCGCCGGCGTTAATTTGGCCAGACGGTGGGGCCACTAGTACTGCGTTAACGTTATTTGTTAATTTCTTAACAGTTACATAAGCGCCATTTGCAGGTGCAGGTAACGTAACAGTGTAACCGCTTGCTGTAGTGTCACAGACAACAAAGTCACCGCTTGTCGCTGTGTACGCTGAAGAACGGGCAACTGCTGTCCATCCAGAACCGCCGCCACCGCCAACTGCAGGGGTTGTCCAGACCAATGAAGTACCATTCCAAGTAAGTACTTGGTTAGTTGCAGGAGCATTTGAAGCAGCAAGTTTTGGCTCAGTGATTGATGCATCAGCAATCTTTGCAGTGGTAACATTGCCATCAGCAAGTTTTGCAGTCGTTACGTTTGCATCGGTAATTTTTACAGTAGTAACTGCATTTGTCGCAAGTTCGGTTGCAGCAACTGCACCGGCAACAATTTGCGCTGCGCTAGCAGTACCAGTCAAGTCTCCGCCCATAGTCGGGTCGGCCGCTGAACCACTTGGGGCTGCTACCCAAGTAAAGTTAGTACCGTTGTAGCTAAGTAGTTGACCACTTGCTGGCGCGTTTGAAGCAGCAAGTTTTGGCTCAGTAATAGCATCATCAGCAATTTTCGCAGATGTAACATTTCCGTCTGTAATTTTAACGGTAGTAACTGCGTTGGTAGCAAGTTCAGGTGAACTAACCGCACCACTGGCGATTTGGGCGTTACTAGCTGTACCGCTTAAGTCACCACCGACAGTTGGGTCTGCTGAACCAGCTGATGGAGTAATCCAGGTAAAGTTAGTACCGTTGTAGCTTAGTACTTGGCCGTTAGCCGGAGTGTTGGCTGCATTTAGTTTAGGCTCGGTAATTGCATCGTTTGCAATTTTAGCTGCCGTGACGCTTCCGTCACTTGGTGTACGAGTATCAGTAAGGCGAGCGTCGCTTGTGATAACAACAGCCGCACCGCCAGCTTGCAAGCCACCGGTAAAGTTTTTAGCGCCGGTAACAGTTTGCGTACCAGCAAGTGCAACAACGTCAGTTGTGTTTGCTTTAGCAGCAAGGCCGGGGACAGTTGGTGCTGAAGCTGTGCCGCCAAGGTCACCCGCGAGTTGTACGAGTCCTTTAACCGATGCCGTTGCATCTGGCACTGAACCAGAACCGCTAATAGTGGCCCAAGATAGGGTAGTGCCATCAAAGCTTAATACCTGACCGGCAGTAGGGGTGTTACTAATAGCGAGTTTCGCTAAAGTTACTGAACCCGACGCAAGAGTCGAAGCAGTTACGCTACCTGTCTTTAAATTACCGTTGCTATCGTGTGTAGTTGAGAGGAAATCATTTAATATATTCCCCCAGTTTCCGGCATCGCTTCCTGGTTGCGGTAGACGTGGCATATCCCTGTTTCTCCATTATTGATTATGGTTGTGTATGGTTTAAATATACATCCATGACGCTATAAACACAACAAAAATAAAAATAACCTTTACCATATTGAAATTTTCATGTATAACGAAGCTAAATGGGACACGAAATAAATATTCAAAAGGCAGTTAGGGACTAAGCGATGAGTGAGCTACTTTCGTCAAAAAACGTACGCTCACGCCATTTACCCCCACTTGAAGCTTGGAAGAGACCTGATAAATGGATGGATATCTCGACTGGACTTGCAAAGCCTTTTATTTCAAAGTTCGTACTTCCTACTGATGATAGGGGTTTCCTAAACCCGGACGAAGCGGTTGATTTTATTGCCGATGAATTCTTTTGGAGTGATTACGATTGGCCAACTTCTCGGGACGACCAGAAAATTGCACCAAGTGACCATCACTTTTACCACACGGCTGCTAAATATAATCCTGAATTCCACAACGGTAATACTATTCCGTCTCGCTTTCGCGAACTCACGCCATTAGTCGGTAGAATGCCACGACAGTTTCATAATGTATTCCACGATTTTACTGCTGAACCAGCTATACCTGATATGGATGCAATGGAAGAATATTACAAGGGGTACTTACTGGCTCACCGGGCCTTCTTGAACTTAATAGTTGTCGCGAAAAACACTTCACAGGCATCGCATATGTTTAAACAGCGACAATTATCAATTAATGTTGGTGGCGTAGAACCGACTGACCCGAATGATGTTGTGGCTCAAGAAATTATGAAAGATTTCTTTTCAAAGCACTTCAAGTTATATAGCCAGTCATTAGATAATTTAATGCTGCTTCCTCAACGTTCACTGATAATGCCGGAAGGTGCTGAGGCGTACCAAAACAAGCCACACATCGCAATTAAAAAGATTGGAAAGTATATGGCGAAGAAGAGTATTGATTATACACCGATTTTGAGAGCGGCTTAAATATATGGATTATGCTTGCGCCGCTACGGCAATAAGCGTTTAATCTCTACATGGAACCACGATTTGACCCAGAATTTATTCGTAACATGTTTAGCGAAGCTGAGACATACAACGAAGACCTGCGCGGACGGCTTGCGTCTTCGCCTGTTTTTGAGCTTGCGACACGTTCGCAGAGGGATTTTCAAACGACTATTTTTAATCGAGAGCAGTTAGCAGGTGCGTGGGTTGCAGTACATAGCGATATTATTACGGTACTTAACAAATCTGCACTCGATCAAGGTGTTATGCATGAAAATGTTACTTTGCGAGGAGAGGGTATTAGAGTACCGAAGTTCGACGTTGATTTCGCCGCTAATGTTGCACTGCTCAGCTTGATAGACAAAGAAAAACAGCAATCGCTTTCATTCGAGGCTTATCTTAATCAAGATGAACATAAGGGTAAATTCGCTGGGTTTACTTTGCATTTTGTCGAGACCGATAATGAGGAAGAGTTTGTGCCAGTACTTGCGTATAGAGTGTCCATGCAGCCAACACATTCACCGCATTCGCATATTGCACTGTTTTCTACTGGGGACGTTGGTATCACCGAGCTACATTTTGACAGAGACGAACGGTTAGAAGGTGCAGTAGAGCCACTCAATACTCTATTTGAAAAATGCCTAGACAAAGCAGATTCTATTAACCGTATTAATGTCACACTTGCCGGAACCGAGAAGTACGATGCTTCAATTATGCGACACGTTGGATATCATGCCGAGAAGGTAGTTAAAGATGCGATAGAGCCAAACCGTTCCGTGATCGAGAATGCACTTGCAGATTTAATTAGTAATTACGTAGATAATAATTCAATATATGAAATTAGAGCTAAAAAAGTTTCATTATTAAATAACGACGACAAGACGATTACTCTTTACGAATCTGATGAAGGTAAAATTATAATAAAAAATAAATATCTCGACATTGTTTTCCGTGACTACGAAGTACCAGTGAATGGTGAAATTGTACGCAAAGACAAACGTTCAATTAATATCGCTTTTGCTGCCGATGAGGATATTGCTTATATCCCTTTATTGGAACTTGATTCGTTCGAAAAGCAGTAGTCGTAACGGCAATAATCTGTTATAATGTATACAAAGCGCTATTTTTTATGGCCAAAAATAATCCAGTAAGAAAGAGATAACGAGAGACTTATGGCAACCCAGAACGTTCCCCTAAAAAATTACCGAAACATCGGTATTATCGCCCACATTGATGCGGGTAAAACTACTACAACTGAAGGTATTCTTTACCGAACCGGTATTAACCACAAAATTGGTGAAGTTCGTGGTGCTGACGGTGACAGCGCAACAACTGACTGGATGGCACAAGAGAAAGAACGTGGAATCACGATTACTTCTGCTGCCGTTACTGCCTTCTGGAAGGGTCACAAAATTAACATTATTGACACCCCAGGCCACATCGACTTTACAGCCGAAGTTGAACGTTCACTTCGTGTACTCGACGGCGCGGTAACTGTCTTCGACGGTAAAATGGGTGTTGAAGCGCAAACCGAAACTGTATGGCGCCAAGCTAACAAGTACGGTGTGCCTCGAATTTGTTTCGTAAACAAAATCAACCAAATTGGTGGTGACTTCTACAAATCTCTCGATACTATTCACAACCGTCTTTCTAAGCAAGCACTTCCAGTCCACCTTCCTATTGGTTTCGAAAAAGAAATCAACGGTGTTGTTGACCTCGTTGACATGAAAGCTTACACCTACGGCGATTATACTGACCACGAACTTGTTGTTGGTGAAATCCCTGAAAACATGCTTGAAAAAGCTAAGAACGCTCGTAGCCTATTAGTTGAAGCAGCGGTTGAAGCTGAAGACGAACTTTTTGAACGTTTCCTTAACGAAGGTGAAGAATCAATTTCAATCGACGACCTTAAACGCGCCCTTCGTAAGCGTGTACTTGCTGGTGACTTCTTCCTCGTTACTGGTGGAGATGGCCGTGGAGTAATGGTTGAAAAGGTTCTTGACCTTGTAAACGACTACCTTCCATCACCACTTGATGTTGAAGCTATTCAAGGTACTAACCCTAAGACTGGTGACCTTGTTGAACGTCAACCAGCTGATGCTGAACCACTTTCTGCGCTTGCCTTCAAAATTGCATCTGACCCATTTGTTGGACGCCTTATCTTCGTTCGTGTCTACAGCGGTAAGTTATCTGCTGGTAGCTACATTCTTAACACCACTACTGGTGACAAAGAACGTATCGGCCGTATCGTACGTATGCACGCCGACAAGCGTGAAGAAATCGACTCAGTTGGTGCTGGTGACATCGCCGCTGTTGTTGGACTTAAGAGTACCTTTACTGGTCACACCCTAGCCGACCCAGCACACCCAATTCTACTTGAATCAATCGAATTCCCAGACCCACCAGTATCTATTGCTGTTGAGCCTAAGACTAAGGCTGACCAAGAAAAAATGGGTATTGCTTTGCAACGCCTCGCTGAAGAAGACCCTACTTTCCGTATTCACACCGATGAAGAAACCGGCCAAACAATCATGTCAGGAATGGGTGAGCTTCACCTTGATATCCTGGTTGACCGTATGAAACGTGAATTTAACGTTGAAGCGAACATTGGTGAACCTCAAGTAGCCTTCCGTGAAACTATTCGTGGAACTGCTGAAGCTCAAGGTAAGCACGCTAAGCAATCTGGTGGACGTGGTCAATATGGTGATGTTTGGATTCGTTTCGAACCGACCGAAACTGGTCTTGGCTTCGAATTCGAAGATGCTATTAAGGGTGGAGTTGTTCCTAAGGAATACATCAAGCCAGTTGAAAAGGGTATTCGCGATACTCTCGACAGTGGTGTGCTTGCTGGCTACCCAATGATTGGTGTGAAAGCCACTCTCTACGATGGTAGCTACCACGATGTTGACTCAAGTGAGCTCGCCTTTAACCTTGCCGGTGTTCTTGCCGTTAAGGAAGGAATTCCAAAGGCTCGTCCAGTTATCCTAGAACCTGTTATGAAAGTTGAAGTTTCAATGCCAGAAGAGTTCATGGGTGACATCATTGGTGACCTTAGTGCTCGTCGTGGCCGCATTGACGCAATGGAAGATATTCCAGGCGGAGCTAAATTAGTGCGCGCGTATGTTCCTTTGTCTAACCTATTCGGTTACACAAATGACATTCGCTCACTATCTCAAGGTCGTGCAGCCTCAACTATGGAACTTGCTGAGTACGAAGAAGTACCACCAAACGTTCAACAAGAAATCATCGAGAAGCGAACTAACAAGTAGTTTCAAAGATGTTAAAAAATCGCCTCAGAAATGGGGCGATTTTTGTTTGGCAAGTATTAGGAAAAGGAAAAGCCCCCACCGGTTGGTGGAGGCTGAACCCTACTGCTTGAGGTTAGACATGGGCGAGTTCGGACATCATCCAAGCCCGGGCGACCAGCTTCATCAGTTGGTTGGCGACATTGCTTGCCGCTATGCCGTCGCTGGGCTGCGAAATGAAGTTCATGATGGCTAGTGCGATCGTGATCTCGGCAGACTTCGAGTCGTCGACGTCAATCTCCGCAAGGAGGGTGCTGTTCGCAGGAAGGGGAAGGTTGGAACCTTCAAGCCTCCAGGTGAATGAACCAAGGGCGCTGGTGACATCGAAGTCCGGGTTGGTAGGGTAGTTATTGTTCCAACCCATAACGCGGGTTGTATCTAAGTGGTAAATACAAGCTTTGGCGCTCATTATCAATCCAATCAATGTAGGGACGTGCGATTACTTAAAAAAGCTTGTTACTATTATAGAATAATTAAGCACTAATATCAATCTAGCTATCATTTCAATACATGTTTTAAAATGACTTTCAAAGTTAAAACGAAGTGAAGATTGTTTATCTAAAATATAAATATGGATACAACGATATATGAACGACCAAGAGAAAAACTTTATCAAAAAGGGGTGTCGGCACTTACGAACACCGAACTGCTACAGGTTGTTATAGGTAGTGGTAATGCCGGTATGCCGGTCACGAAAATTGCTCGCAAGGTAGACAAGTTACTTGTAACAAAAGGTCCGAACATTACTATTACCGAACTAGTAGCTATACAAGGCTTGGGTTTGGTAAAAGCAGGCCAAATTATCGCTGGGTTGGAGCTTGCTAACCGCTTGCCATATCAGCAAGATGGCCCTTATAAAGATGTCGATATACTGGCAGATCTTTATACAGACATCCGTAGGTCGAAGAAAAGAATACTTCTGTATGCGTTTTTCGATGGTAATGGCCGACTTATCGATGACCAGTCGCAATTAATCAACTCCAATGCAAGCACTGCCCGTATTGCTCGTAAGGTATTTGGTGAAGCACTTGCTAGGTCGACGGCTAGCGTTCTTGTCGCGGTTGGTGGGGAGGGGCAATCGTTAGAACCAACCATGTTCGAACTAAGCCTGGCGCGCGACATTTATAGCACCGCCGCTATGCTGTCTATGACCGTTAAGTCGTTTGTTCTCGTTAGTGATGCCGGAGAGCATGTCATAAAAGAGGAACGTCATGAATAAGCGAATGCATAACCCGCCAAACGATATCAGGCATATTTATAGGTGGTATAAAAAAGCCCAAGTTGACTATACCGAATTGTACATACGAATTTATATAGCCTATAACGCCTGGTACCGGCAAGTTACTAATAGTATGAACGACCGAGAAGCTATCGCTATTTTAAAGAAGCGGTTTGTCATTTGGGACGACTATAGCCAAGGCAAAACATTGTCTAACTTAAAAGTATATGTAGAACGGTTATCGAAGCTAACAAATGAAAAGCCATTTGCAAGCAGTACAGTTTGGAATGGGGTAGTTGAAGATAGTAATGATTGGCGAGGTCTAATTGAATTTTGGTATCAGGTACGGTGCATGTTGGTACATGGCTCGGAGGTATCACCCCGCTACGTATGGTTAGTATATGAAACACTTGAATTGTTTATGGGTGAAATAGTGGAACGCATGCAAGCTTGCTTCACCGAAAAAGACCTTCAGCGCCTGGAAGAACTTTCAACGTTAGTTAAATCTGAAACAGGTAAAGATGCCCGTTTCCGTAGGTTACAGCAAAAATTACAAGCCAAGTATATAGACTCTCCGGATATTTGGCAGGTGGATATGCAAAGGGTTCATTCTTAACCTTGCAAATAACTCTTTACTCAGGGGGTAAAACACGCTATAATTTACCGTATACGTCGTGGAGCTTATTGCTCTTATGCGCAAAATAAGAATGAAAATTCACTAAGGAGAACTAACTACAATGGCAGATTTCGATCGAACCAAGCCTCACGTTAACGTTGGTACAATGGGCCACGTTGACCACGGTAAAACTACACTTACTGCAGCTATTACAGCTGTCCTTGCAAAGCGTCTTCCTAGCGAAGTTAACAAAAAAGTTGACTACGCAATGATTGACAACGCCCCTGAAGAGCGTGCACGTGGTATTACTATCGCTACATCTCACCAGGAATACGAATCAGCTAACCGTCACTACGCACACGTCGACATGCCAGGTCACGCCGACTACGTAAAGAACATGATTACAGGTGCTGCCCAAATTGATGGCGCTATCCTTGTAGTTGCTGCAAACGACGGTCCACTTCCACAAACTCGTGAACACGTTCTTCTTGCTCACCAAGTTGGTGTGCCAAAGATCCTTGTTTTCCTAAACAAGATGGACCTTGCAGACCCAGAACTAGTTGAACTAGTTGAAATGGACATTCGTGAACTACTCGCTAAGAACGGTTACGACGAAGACGCTCCAATCATCAAGGGTTCAGCTACTAAGGCTCTTGAAGGTGACGAAGCATCAGAAGACGCTATCATGGAACTCGTTGAAGCTCTAGACAGCTACGTACCTGAACCAGCTCGCGACCTCGACAAGCCATTCCTAATGCCAATTGAAGACGTTTTCTCTATTAAGGGACGTGGAACAGTTGCAACAGGACGTATTGAAACTGGTGTTATCAACATCAACGACCCAGTTGAAATTGTTGGTGTTAAGAAGACTCAAACTTCTACAGTTACTGGTATCGAAGCATTCAAGAAAAACCTCGACCGTGGACAAGCTGGTGACAACGCCGGTCTCCTCCTTCGTGGTATTGAACGCGAACAAATCGAACGTGGTCAAGTTATCGTTAAACCAGGCTCAATTACTCCACACACAGAGTTTGATGCTGAAGTTTACATCCTTAAGAAAGAAGAAGGCGGACGCCACACTCCATTCTCTAAGGGTTACAAACCACAGTTCTACTTCCGTACAACTGACGTTACTGGAGAAGTTGAACTTCCAGCTGACAAAGAACTCGTTATCCCTGGCGACACACTTACTTTCAAGGTTAAGCTTCTACAGCCAATCGCTATGGAGCAAGGTCTTAACTTCGCAATCCGTGAAGGTGGTAAGACTGTTGGTGCCGGTGTTGTAACAAAAATCGTTGCCTAGTTTTAAATAGTTCTCCTATCTAAGCTACAAATGCTAAAATACCCTCGTGTAAACGGGGGTATTTTTGTGTTATATTTATGCTTAATGGACAGAGAACTTGAACAACGCTGGATTAAACTACCTGAAATAGGGATAGAGTATAGCGAAAATATCATGACTGTTAATGGTCGTATTCTCAGCTTGCCAGATACTGACCCGGAAACGTTAACTGATTACCTCGAAATTGGCTATGAAACTATTAACGAGCACCTTCGTGAGATGAAGCGAGGGTACCGCTATTGGCGCAACCCAACAAGCCGGCGGTCTATATTAGTCGGACGTCTGGCTTTGATAGGGAAGGAAGATAAGATTCTTACTGAAGAGGGTTTAATGGTTAAAGACGACGCAGACCTCGATATTAAACATTTGGATCCACTATTTCAAGTACACTGGATGGCTGTCGATACATCACTCTCTACGCCCGAAATAAGTCGTAATATTATATTTAGGAATAAAGAACTAAATGGCACTTGGCTAGGTATGCGCCGACCCTAATCTTAATAAAGCGAAAACCCGCCAGTTCCCGGAGGAACCTTAGGGTTCGCTGCCACGGGAATGGCGGGTATTAGTTCTTTTGTTTCTTCAGCACCAGGATTTGGCACGGAATCAAGCTGTTCTTGTTTACGAAGCCTACCGTGAACTCCCACTCGTCGTTCTTGCTGGCGATTTTTGCTAGTTCGCTATGAAAGAAGGCGATATCGATACCGACTGCTTTGTCGGTTTCGGTTGGAGTTAGGCCTCTGTAGTCGTGGAGAAGAAAAGCATCGTTCTTCTTCCAGAAGTTCAAGTGAATGATCACCGGAAAGTTCTGGTTGTTGTTCGATTCTTGAGACTTAAGTCGCCTAACCGCTCCCGAAGTCTCAATCATGAGGGTCCTGAGGATATGCGCTTGACGCCTATCCGTCATGACCTTGTGTTCGTTTTCCCTTAAGTGTGACTCTCTCTGTATCTTCCTGTCTGGAGTGGAGCTGTCGGCTTTCTTAGAAAAGGGGCGCGCCATTAGTCTTCCTTAACTGTTGACGAGTGGTTACTCGTTGCGGTCTATATGGAGGTATTTCTTTGATATGTTTTCGGCGACAAGCCGAAGCTCGCCGTCGTTTGAATCAATTACGACCTTGTACTGACACTGTGACTTTTCGTGCTCGTAGTATCTGCCAACGATGCTATCGAGAACACGTTGACGCTGAACAGGAGTGAGCGAGTTCAGAGCGGTAGTACTTATTTGACTTGCGCTATGCAGCCGGCGTTCATTGATGCCACTATAAATCTCGCTATCAAGGTCTTCTATCGCTTTTTTAACGACAGGCGCATCGAGTTTGAGAAGATTTAGGTCACCAATAAGTCCGCTTAATTCACGTCCGAACATTTCTTTCTTCCAATCTGGTGAGAACTTCAATATCATACTGCTAAATAGTCATATTGTCAATTTACATATGCAGGGATATCTGCTATACTACCGAAGTATTATTAATTGCACCGAGAACTCGGCCAGACGCGAATAACACCGATTCGAGCAGAGGTTACGGAGCCGCTTCCCGCGATAAAAGGATAAGGAGCCACTATGGCAGAACCAAAAGCAGAAGGCTTGCGTATTCGCATCCGTCTAAAAGCATATGACCACAAGGTTATTGACCAATCAGCAAAGCAAATCATCGATACAGCAATTCGTACCGGTGCATCAATCGCTGGTCCAGTACCACTTCCAACACGTCGTAGTACTTTCACAGTTGTGAAGTCACCACACGTGTACAAAAAAGGTGGTGAATCATTCGAAATGCGTATTCACAAACGTCTTATCGACATCACTAACGCAACTCCAAAGACTATCGACAGCCTGCAAAACCTCAGCCTTCCAGCTGGTGTAGACGCAGAAATTCGTATGTAATCGAGTTCGCTTATTAAAAAGAACCCTTTTAAAGGGTTCTTTTTTTGTTGATAGGAAGTTTATTCCATATCTTCGTTGAGAGCGGTGATTTGGTTCTCGATGTAGGTAGACGTTTCCATTTGTAGTGCTAGAATCCAGAGTTGCATAAAGATAATGAATGAAACGATAATTAGCCAGTATATGGTTTGGCGAGTAATTTTAAATGTTCCAAAAGAAGGATTATTCGGCGCAACGTGGAAAGATCGTAATTCAGGGGCTGCTTTAGCAGAAACCTTTTTTGACGCAATGGTGCGCTTTACGGGAGCTTTCTTTACGACGCTCGTCTTTTTAACGGTAGATTTTTTTGCAGTTGCCATATGTATCCTCAAAAATGATTCGTTAGGTATTAGTAGAAGTATGACGACAAGTGATACTAAACACAAGTATAATCTCTAACATTGTAGGTAAATTTCTCAGACCATCCTAAGGAGTTGACCCCAGAGGTAAGTTGTGCTATAGTCAGTAGGTAACTTTACTAAAGTAATTAAACAGACATTCTTGGTGAATTAGTAAGTCCGGCTGCACATTGTGTGCTAAAGCCACAAGGATACTGCTAGACGCCAAGAATTTTATGT
>Ga0247817_10001633_pt1 | contig 11667 bp, 6 predicted proteins | sample UWRJL212509R1_FD_178010 | JGI IMG/M metagenome (GOLD analysis project Ga0247817, IMG submission 178010) | Plant litter microbial communities from Arlington Agricultural Research Station in Wisconsin, United States - UWRJ-L212-509R-1 | ecosystem: Environmental > Terrestrial > Plant litter >... | reverse complement strand
CCTTCAAACTGGTTTTTTGAATCTAACTGACCGTAGTGGATGTTTTGTTGGAAATCGCGCGCAGGTATTTCGGCACCGGCGTTTGAGAAGAACAAACGACCATAATCGTCATGTGTTAAACCCCATTGTGGTGGAACCTGCTCTGCAATTTCTTCGCCTATTACTTTATCACCTTTAAGGGTGAAACGAACAGGATCATAAGTAACATACATGCGGTTATCCAAATTCCATATCAAACCACTTTTTTGGTGCTCAAGGTTGTTATTGTTGGTTCTGGTTGGGCTGGTGTAAACGGTTGTTTGTTTATCAGACACACCATCGCCATCAGTATCCTGGAAACAATACACATCGTTACTCCAGGTAAGGTTAACCAGCAAACGACCATTATCTAATGGTTGCAGCGTTCTTGGCATAACCAGGTTATCAGCATAAATGGTCATTTTGTCCATCACACCATCGCCATTGGTATCTTCCAATAATTTAATTCTACATTTTGGATCGCTCTCGCCGGTACCGTCTGCATCAAGCATGTAAGTGTTTAACTCAGCAACATACATTCTGCCGCTGCCATCCCAGGCAATAGCAACCGGTTGGCTTACCATTGGCTCAGAAGCTACTAACTGCAGGTGGTAACCTTTAGGCAGGTAAATGTGCTTCATCTCTTCTTCAGGCGATTTTGGCGTAGGATCAGGGTGCATATCCACCTTTATCCTTCCTGCTGCATCGCGCTCTACAGGGTATTGTGTAGCATACTTTTGAGCAGGCTTACAGGTATAAAAAGCAACTGCCGAAACGCAGGCTACACCTAAAAGCCATTTGTTGTTATTTTTCATTCTTACAGGTTATATTTAGTTTTTAGTTTTTCGGGATATTACATTTTTTTGCGGCCCATAGCATATTCAATACCTGCTAATAGGTGTTGCAGAAAAAGTGGCTCTTCGTAAGACGAATCTGTGTGACCTAATGCGGTATAAAACGCGCGGCCACCATCATAATCATGCCACCAGGCTAAAGGATGGTTATCGCCCATTTTAGCATCTGGTCTTCTAACATATGCATCGCCTGCGCTTGACTCATCTAATTTCATTAATATATGAACATCAGTAGGTAATGCTCTGAAAGCATACCACTCATCTGATCTTTCCCAACGTGCAGGCAACATTTTAGTAGCTGCAGATGTGCGGTCTACAACGTCAATTGTAGCTTTCGGGGTTCCGTTAGGGTGAACTCTAAAGTAAGCTCCAACTAATTTACCGTACCAGGCCCAATCATATTCACCATCTGAAGCAGCATGTATACCTACATACCCGCCACCATGTTGTATAAATGATGTAAAGGCTGCTTTATGCTCATTATTTAAGAGGTGAGCTCCGGTGGTACTTATAAATATTACCGCAGCATACTGTTTTAAATTTTCGGGCGTAAACTTGTTTTCGTCGCTGGTAGTATCGGCAACAAAATTGTTTTGTGTGCCTAACTTCATAATAGCTATTGAGCCGGGAATTCTTGAAGCATGCGGATAAGCACGTACTCCCTTATCATTAACGCCTATTTTATGAAACACCAAAACCTTGTTTGATTTTGATGAGCCTTTTTTAGCGCTTGAGCACGATACGCCGAACGCTAAAACAGCACCCAAAGCAATACCGGCCGCAGCCTTGTAATATTTTGTAAAGTTTGTCATGTAAAAATGGTTTATAATTTGGTTTTAGTATAAATCGGCCGATCAATAAACAGAAAAATTTGTACCCTGATCGTTAAGTACAAATATTTATTTTTTTTATTAAAATAAAAAAGCCCTACCTTATTTAAAGGTAGAGCTTTTTTGATTATCTAGTTAAGCGACAATATGTATTGTACCATTTTTTTTACATCTGCCGGCGCCAGTGATGGGTGAGGCGACATGGCAATAGTTCCCCAGTTGCCAGAACCACCTGCTATAACCTTTTTAACCAGCATATCATAATTAGCTTCGGTTGGCGCATATTTTTTTGCTACATCAATATATGCAGGGCCAATAACCTTTGTATCTTCTTTATGGCAAGCCAGACAGTCTGATTTTGACAATGCCTGTTTACCTATAACCAGATCAGCGGCGCTTGGCTTTGCTACTGTTGTTTTGGTAACAGTAGTAGTTTTTTTAACAGTTGTGGTCTTTTTTGTGGTTTGACCGAACGAATAATTAGCAACAAGCATAGCACATATAAAACTTGTTAATACGATAGTCCTCTTCATTTCCTTTAGGGTATAATAATTAATTGTTGTATTAAATTTAAAACTGCTGTAGGTTGAGCGAACAAATTTAATTAATATGGGTTCAAAAACAAGTCTGCACCACTTACTCAGAAACTTATTAGCTGCTTTTTTTTGACTTTAAAACGTGCCAATAGTTTAAAAAGTGTTAAATAATATCAAATTATACGTACCCGGCTTACTGTAATGGATACACTTAGCTAAAATCACCCTAAGAAAAAAAATCACTGTAGTATAATTGTTACTAAATCCTGCTTCAAAACGTCGGCAATCGATTGCGAAAAAGACATTAGCACAGCCGGCTTTTTTAAAAAACCACCATCCTATCCGGAAATTTTTCGCCGTAGTTCATCACCATATTGCGGATATAATCATTACCCGGATATGGGGTAAGCTGCGTTTTTAGTTGCTGCAGATCGTTGGTTTGGTAGCCGGGTGCAATATATCCCATCCCATAAAACTGCCCCCGCTCTACCAGTATACAACTATGCTCGTCGTAATTGCGCCCTTCATCGCGAATAGCAAACGTTGGCAAGGCATTACGTAGCCCTGCAATCGCATTATCAACTTTAGTATTGTAGTCGCCAACAGGCTGCAAACCCTCGCAGGCACAAGCACCAACATGAACACCTGTACAAGCGTAAGTATTGCGTTGTATAAAGCACAGCTTTGGGCAAAGTTCAAACTGGTCAATCAAACTATGAATAATTCTGTAACCTTCATTAATAGAATTACAGGTATAAACCGGCTGAAGCGCGAATTTTCTGCGCTTATCAACAGCCAAACGCATATAACCGTTTTGGTCTTCAAAAACAAACAGGCCGTAAGCATGCTCAAAACGCTTTAAAGATCGGTTGTACTTTGGCCAAAGGCGTTTTATCTCCACAGCTTCCAGCACAAATGCAATCAGTTCGGTGCCGCATTCTTTAAAACTTATTTTGTGGATATTCCTCAAAAACTCCTGCCGTTGCGGGCCAGGGTTATTGCCTGTAAAATGGCTGCAAACCCGCTTTTTAATATTCCGTGCCTTACCTACATAGATCACTTTTCCCTTATCATCATGAAAGTAATATACGCCGGGCATCATTGGCAATGCCTCTATATCGGCTTTAGGTAAATGCGGGGGTAATAACTGTTCTTTTGAGTTTTGCTTAAGCGCTTTTTTAATATGGTCGTCCCTATCGGCGCGCAGCATCATGCTAAATAATTCTGCGGTAGCTTCGGCATCGCCTAAGGCGCGGTGACGACTTTCGTTATCGATACCCAGGCTTCGGCACAGCCTGCCCAGACTGTAGGATGCGTGACCAGGCAAAATTTTGCGCCCCAGCCTAACCGTGCATAGCTTATTGCTGGTCAATTCATAGCCTGCCTGCGCCAAATGATAGCGCACAAAGGAGTAATCAAAATTAACGTTATGAGCCACAAAGATCTTTCCGTGCAGCAGGTGGTAAACATCGGCAGCCACATCTTCAAAAGGCGGCGCCTGCTCTACCATATCATTGGTAATGCCGGTAAGGGCGCTGATGTAAATGGGAATGTCGCGGCGCGGATTTACAAGGGTACTGTAACGTTGGGTTACTTTTTTACCATCGTGCAGGCAAATAGCAATCTCGGTAATGCCATTAGCGCTGGCATGCCCCCCTGTGGTCTCAATATCTACAATGGCGTACACAGGGTAAATGTAGCAAGATTTTGCTAATTTATTTAGTTATATTATTTTTTAATAACTCCAATGTTCCTTACAGCTTTTTCATCAATCCACTTTCAATCATCATTGGAGTCACACTCGGATCTTTACCTCTAAAATCTCTAAATAATTTATCCAGCGGAATACGGGTACTCCGTGTTAAAACCATATCTCTGAAACGTTGTCCGTTTTGCCGGGTTAGTCCGCCGTGTTCTTTAAACCAATAAAAAGCATCATTCTCTAACATAGATGTCCACATATAACTGTAGTAACAGGATTCGTAACCACTATTCCAGATGTGGTTAAAATAGGTTGACCTGTAACGCGGAGGTACCTGCGGCAAATCAACGCCGTTTTTGTGTAAAGCCTCCTGCTCAAATTTATCCACGTCTGTAACAGTAGGTTCGTCTACAGATAATTTATGCCATTGCAGATCCAGGTAATCAGCCGCCAACCGTTCGGCGGTACTATACGCTTGATTAAATTTGCCGGCATTTTTTATTTTATCTACAAGCGTCTGGGGCATTGCTTGTTTTGTTTGGTAGTGTATAGCATAGTTTTTCAGCACTTTTGGATCAAGCGCCCAATGCTCATTGAATTGAGAGGGAAACTCTACAAAATCCCGCTGAAAATCGCCAGTTAATGTTTCTAGAAATATACTATGAATCGTATGGCCGAATTCATGGAACATGGTTCTTACTTCATCAAAAGTCAGGAGAGCAGGCTGTTCTGTTGCAGGATGAGCAAAGTTAGCTACATTGTAAACAACCGGTTTTGTGCCCTTTAATTTAGACGGGGCTATTATAAAGTCCGTCCAGGCACCGCCGCGTTTATTATCACGTTTAAAATAATCGCAATAAAACAAGGCCATGCGGCTTCCATCTTTGTCAAATACATCATACACACGAACCTCCGGATGGTATACAGGCAAGTCCCTCCGCTCCTTGAAAGTAATACCGTAAAGCAGGTTAGCTGAATAAAAAACGCCTTTTTCTAACACAGTCCAGGCTTCTAGATAGGGTTTAACCTGGCTTTCGTCCAAATCAAATTTGGCCTTCCGTACCTGTTCGGCATAGAAGGTCCAATCCCAGGGTTGCACCTCAAATCCGCCCTTTTGTTCATTTATCAGCTTCTGTATGATTGCAGATTCCTCCTTTGCTTTCGCAATGGTGGCAGGGGTCATATCTTTCAGAAAGTTCTCTACAGTAGCGGGTGTTTTGGCCATTTGATTTTGAAGTTTCCAGGCCGAAAAGTTTGAAAACCCTAACAGCCTTGCTTTTTGTGCACGTATTGCTGCTATTCGGGCAATAGTAGCACGCGTATCATTTTCATCGCCTTTCTCCGCACGCGTCCACGATGCTTCAAACAATCTTTGGCGCACCGCGCGGTTGGTTAACACTTTTAAATAAGGCTGCTGTGTGTTATTTTGCAATGCAATAAGCCACTTGCCTTGCTGCCCTGCGGCTTTGGCACTCTGGGCCGCTGCCGCTATCTCGCCATCATTTAGCCCTGCCAGTTCGTCTTTGTTATTTACCAATAACCCTCCGGCACGCGTAGCTGCCAATAACTGCTTGCCAAATTTTTTGTTTAGCGTGGCTATTTCCATATTAAGCTCGGTCAGCTTTTTCTTATCTGTTTCTGATAAGTTTGCACCGGCCATCACAAAATTTTGATAATAGTATTGGGCCAGACGGCGGGATTCTGCATTTTTTAAACTGGTTCTTTTATCATAAACCGCTTTCACCCGTTTAAAAAGCTTAGTGTTAAGGTAAATGGCATCACTTAGGGCGGCTAAAAGGGGCGCTGTTTCAGCGTCAGTTTTTTGAAGTTCACTACTTGTATTGGAGGCACTCAATAGGATGAAAACATTGTTTACGCGACTTAGCATTTGGCCTGCGTTTTCCATGGCACGCAAGGTATTCTCAACAGTTGGATCTGCGGGGTTATTAGCTATCGCTTCAATTTCCTCCCGCTTTTGCCTTATTCCTTCAATTATCGCGGGTTTAAAATCAGCATCTTTAATTTTATCAAATGCCGGTGCCTGCATAGGCAGGGTACTTTTAGCAAAAAAGGGATTGTTTTTATCAAAACCGGTTTGTGCCTGGGTTGGCGTGGATAAAGCTAAAATTAAGGATAGGCAAACTAAATACAAAGTCTTCATAATAAGGGATAAGCTGCGGAAAATATAAACAAACAGCAACAATATATGGAAGATATTCTGTTCTGCTATCTGACAAAAATAATTTTCTAAGCGATTAAAGCCTAACCAATTAAGAAGTTGTCTTTGAAAAATAATTGTTACCTAATCCTTTAGCAGTCGCCGCCAACCTCGCAGCTATCGCCCTCAATAACATTCAATTTAATGGGTTTATTTTCAACAGCCCATTCAGAATAAGCCTTTTCAATGGTCTGCAAAAATACCGGTACCGCTTGCGCGCCTGATATGCCGTATTTGTTATCAACCACAAAAAACGGCACACCGCTTATACCATATCGTTGGGCCTGCGTAATATCCGCACTAACTTCGGTAGCGTATTCGTTTGTTGAAAGGGTTTGTTTAACCAAGGTTTTATCTAAACCAATAGCTTCGCCCAACTCAGCAAGCGTATCATGGTCGGCTATGTTTTTGCCTTTTGTAAAATAGGCTTCAAATAGCGCTTCTTCCGCAGCTTCACCTTTACCGTTTTGTTTGGCCAGGTGCGCAAAGCGGTGCGCATCAAAACTATTGGCTACAACAGCTTTATCCATATCATAACTTAAACCTACCTCGGCAGCCATTTGGGTAACATGATCGTTCATTTGGCGGGCATGGTCAATTGTCCAGCCTTTAATATCAGCAAGGTATTGGGTTACGTTTAAAGAAGGATCGGTTTTTAAATGCGGGTTAAGCTGAAAACTCATCCACTCCACCTCAATATCTGCTTTTCCATCAAACTGCTGCAAAGCTTGCTCAAAGCGGCGTTTGCCAATGTAGCAAAACGGGCACATCACGTCAGACCAAATTTGTACTTTCATACTACAAATTTACCCAAGGCCATTTTAAATGGGGTAAGCGCAAAGTAAAATTCCACCGCCGAAAATTTGAAAAATTGTGTCCCAAAACTGTCCCATTTTGTCCCAAAAAAGTGTAAACTTTTATGTTTTTCATTTATTTGATAATCAGTTATTTAAGCAATAATTACAGCTAAACGTACTGACTTATAAGTAGTCCCAAAAAAACGACAACTAAAACAAACAAGTAATTGATAAACAAATAGTTATATAAGTTAAATTATTTAGAAAAAAAAGTTTTTCCTTTTTTATGGGACAAGCAAAATACTGAATTCGCTTTTGGGTGCGTCGCAAACCGGGCAGTTGTATTCCGCTATGTTTTCAAAATCGGTACCGGGCAATATGCCGTTAAAGGCATCGCCGTATTGCTTATCATATCTACTCAGACAGCAGCCGCATTCATAAATCGCTACAGCATCCTGCTGCTGAACCGTATTACCGGGGAGCTCTACAGCTTCAATCGTTTCGCACTGTAAATTCTGGAAATGATGACAAAGCGTTATCAGATGCGTTGTTAGTCCAGATTCCGTTACCCCTTTAGCATAAGTAAGTTCTTCACGCGAGTTAGGATTAAAATCCCGCGTATGCGAAATGGTGTATAGGTCCTCCCCCTCCTTCTTAATAATTATAGAACCTTGCAAACCCGTTTTGGGTTGTGTTTTAATAGCAAAGCAAAGCTGATAAGTGCGCAGGTCGGCCTCTTCAAACTGTCGTACCAATTGCAATTTGAGTTCGAGGCCTTCCCTGCAAGCGTCTTCTACCTGCCAGTTCAATTCGTTGGCGGCGTGGCGTATATTTAAATGGTACTTGCTCAATATCAAACCCCACTGCGGGCGGTCGGTTGGCTCAATACCTTTTATGATCAGCGATTTCCATGGCGTGGTGTAGATCTGCCCTATGCGGCTTTTTAAACATAGCAAACAAGCGTCCTTTAAAAAACCAATAGAAAAAAGTTCGTTACGGCGATAAACACCCAGCCAGTATTTGTTGCTGTATTTATTAAAGCCTTCGTAATAAGGCAGGTAAAAATCAGGCAATTTAAGGGCTTCGGTTATCGGCTTAAAAACCATATCCAGCTTCTTTTGCACCGCTTTATAAAACAGGCCGGTATCAACATCCGTCCGGTTATAGAATGAATCCCTTTTTTGCAGTATGGTTTCTTCAACAGCTTTTGCCAACGCCGGGATATCCTCAGAATAAACCAAAGTGGGGAAACAATACAACTGATCTGTTTTTGGAAACCTTACATAAGTAAACCAATAGTTATTGGTATTAGATGCTATAAAGTTAATGTGCCCGCTAAAAAAGGGAACGAAGGTCTGGCTACTATCCACCAGGTTAACCTTAAGCTTGGGCTGATGATCAAAGCCATCAAAAATATCTTTATAAACACCTTCGCGCAGCCAACCATCGTAATGGTTAAAAATGGTATCGGCAACGTAGGAGCTGATGATATTGGGATAGCTATCGTCGTCAACCTCGTAACTGATCTCTGACTTTAACATTTCCAGTTCCAGATCTTCAAGACGCTCCGCATCAATGGTAAAGTACAGCTGCTGACGATTACCAAACCGAATGTTATCAGCACCTGCTGCTTCAGCAATTACCAAGATCTCATACAGATCTCCCGCTGATATGAAGCCCCCAGGTAGGTTTATTTTAATAAGATGATCCATACTTACCCAGCTTTAGCCATTACATTGTTTTGCAGCGCAGCATCAAGCAGCCGCTTAACTTCCGGCTTGCAAGATCCACAACCCATGCCCGCGCCGGTTGCCGCGCATAGTTCTTTCAGGCCATGGCAACCGCTTTCAATTTTATTCTGAATATTGCCGCTGCCCACATTATTACAGCTGCAAACTAACTTGCCAATAACCGGCTCGGCGGAGTTGCCGCTGCGCAGTAATTGCAAGCGCTTTTCGCTTAGTTCTGTTTTGTTGGCAATCAGTTCTCTGAACTCTAAAAACTCGCTTTTATCACCGATGAGTATAGCTCCTACCAACCTGTCCTGATGAATGATGCATTTTTTGTAGTAGCGCTTAGCCTTGTCTATAAACACTACTTCCTCGTATTCTGTATCGTTAGGGCATTCTGTAATACCAATGCTGCACAGATCAAACCCATGGATCTTGATGATATTCATAAACAGACTACCTTTGTAGTAGCTGGCGATATCGCCGTTCATGTAAGCGGCAACTACCGCTGCCTGCTGCTCGGCAGCTGCGGATATGCCGTAAAGCGTACCATCAAACTCTGCAATTTCGCCAATGGCGTAAACATCGGGGTCGCTGGTTTGCATGCGTTCGTTTACAATTACCCCGCGGCGGCATTCCAGTCCGCTCTCTTTTGCTATCTCGTAATTAGGATTGGTTCCTATTGCAAGTATAATTGCATCACAGTTGAGCTTACGCCCGCTTTTTAAACCGATGCCTGTAAGTTTTGAGCGACCGTAAAATAGCTGAATCTCGTCATCATAATAAATATCACAGCCCTGATCTACCATTTCTTCATGTAGCAACTGGCTGCCCAAAGCATCCAACTGCCTGTTCAAAAATCTCGACGTACGATGGATGATGGTAATTTTGATCCCCATCTCGCGCAGCGATGCAGCCATTTCCAAGCCTAGCAAGCCGCCACCAACTACCACCACGTGTCCATTTTGCGGTACGTGCTTTTTAAAGTTATCGGCGTCAACACGGTTGCGCATGGTGAAGATACCCGGCAGTTGTGGTACGTTTTTAGGCACGGCAGCCCGGCTGCCGGTAGCCATTAACAACACATCGTAAGGGGTTTTAACACCCCTTGAGTCGGTAACTACTTTGCTGGCGCGATCTATCTTTTCAATACCCACACCTCGCAGCAGATTAATGTTATACTCCGGTTCTTCCTCGTCCGTCATTTTAACCAGCTGCTCCCATTTTTGCTCGCCGCTTATATAATCGGGTAGCATAATGCGGTTGTAGAACGGGAAATTTTCTTTACTAAAAACGGTGATCTTATCTTCTTTATTTAATTCTCTGTACGATTTTACAAAACCATACGAACCTGCACCCGCGCCAATCACAACAATCCGTTGAAAAGGCTTTTTATACTTTTCAACCCTAACAGCGCAGTATTTAAAATCAGGTTCTTTTGACATCGGGTCTACCTTATCCGATGTAATGTTATTGGCCCTGTTCAGATCATTACCCAACACCTTACCCCAGTGCATTGGCAGAAAAACCACGCCCTGTTTTATCTGGGTAGATATTTTAGCTTTTACCTGTACATCGCCACGCTTTGAGGTGATCACTGCAACATCACCCTCATTGATTTGTAACGCTTCGGCATCCAATGGATGAATTTCTAAAAATGCAGCCGGGTAATGCTGATTAAGCTTATTCACCTTACCTGTTTTACTCATGGTGTGCCACTGATCGCGGATGCGGCCGGTGGTTAGTATGAATGGAAAATCACTATTAGGCAACTCACTTGTCAACGCATCCGGCACGGCATGAATAATAGCCCGGGTTGATGGGGTATAAAATTTCTTATCAGTAAACAATCTGGCTGTGCCTTGCAGCGCACTTTTCTTTTTATAAGGCCACTGTACAGTTTTGCATGCCTTTAAAATGTCGTAATTAAGGCCGCTGATATCGATATTGGTTTTCTCCGTAAGTTTCGCATGCTCAGCATAAATGGCTGCTGCATTTTCAAAATCAAAGCCTTTAAAGCCCATTTTTTGCGCAAAGCGACAAATGATCTCCGCATCTGGCAAAGCTTCTCCCGGGGCATCAATAACTTTGTTGAGATAGCTTATGCGCCGTTCGGAATTGGTCATTGTACCCTCCTTCTCGGCCCATGCTGCGGCAGGCAGAATCACATCGGCATAAGCTAAACTTTCCGACTTATTAGTAACTTCCTGTACCACCACAAATTTGGCTTTCTTAAGCGCCTCTTCTGCCAAACGTACATTTGGCAGACTGGTCATGGGGTTGGTACATAGTATCCAGATGGCTTTTAACCTGCCGTCATTCAGCGCCTCAAACATCTCGGTAGCCGAAAGCCCGGGTTGAGCGTTGATTTCCTTTCCACCCCAGAACTTTTGCACTTCTTCCCGGTGAACAGGATTAGCCATATCCCTGTGCGCGGGTAATAAATTTGACAATCCCCCAACCTCGCGGCCACCCATTGCATTAGGCTGCCCGGTTAACGACATAGGCCCAGACCCCGGTTTACCAATATGCCCGGTTATCAGGTTGAGGTTAATCAGGCTCAGGTTTTTATTTACGCCGATAGCGCTTTGGTTAAGCCCCATCGTCCACATAGAAATAAAACCTGTGGCGTTGCCAATATATTTTGCAGCCAGGCGAATATCAGCCTCGCTAACGCCGCAGATCAAAGCCGACTCCTGAACCGTTCTTTCAAAAACCAATTGACTATAAGCTTCAAAGCCTTCCGCGTGGTTGGTGATAAAATCCAGATCTATATCACCGTTTTCTATTAATACCCTGCCGATGGCATGATTAAGCGTTATATCTGTTCCGGGGTTGAGTTGCAAGTGCAGATCTGCTATGCTTGCGCTATCAGTAACCCTTGGGTCAACCAATATTATTTTTATATGCGGATTTGCCGCCTTGTGTGCCTCTACCCTTCGCCATAAAATGGGATGGCACCATGCAGGGTTGGCTCCGGTA